>ENA-OQHN01000399-OQHN01000399.1-human-gut-metagenome-genome-assembly--contig:-NODE-399-length-15133-cov-5.830868_pt1 | contig 15133 bp, 16 predicted proteins | sample MGYA00242564_ERZ504721 | MGnify/ENA primary metagenome ERZ504721 (study PRJEB26092, sample SAMD00036212) | human gut metagenome | host: Homo sapiens | study: EMG produced TPA metagenomics assembly of...
CTCAACCTGCATCAATATCCGCATCGGCGTTACCGTTCATCTATGGAACAGAAGCCAACAAAGCATGAATGAAACATCTCCGACATATACTTATCGGCATACTCCTGCTGCTGACCTCCTGCATCGCAAAATTCGATTCCATATCCGGTCGTCACGCTGCAAATCCTCGGTGTCGAAGGCGAAGGTTTCACCTGCGCACCCGAAGATATCAATACCCAGGAACGAATCGTCACACTTCATTTGGACGAACAAACCGACATCTCCAACGTAAAGATCGACAAATATCGGTCACCGAAAATGCCCGGTCGTCGAAACCCCATTTCGGGAACACTTCGACCTGCGGACTCCGCTATACATCACCCTTTCGTTTTATCAGGATTACGAATGGACGATCGTGGCGGACCAGAAGATCGAGCGTTATTTCGAAGTCGAATCGCAAATCGGTGCCGCAGAAATCGACGTCGATCAACTTACAGCGAAAGCATACGTCCCGGAAGGAACCGATTTGAGCGACCTCAAGGTCACACGGCTGAAACTCGGCCCGGCGGACATTACCACGATGACACCTCCGATCGACGAGCTGACTTCGTTCGAATCGGTCCGCTACGTTTACGTCGCTTACCACGACTTCGAAGAGAAATGGTCGCTTTACGTCGAAGCTACCGATACCAAGGTACGCTTCACGCAGGTCGATGCCTGGAGCGGGGTCATCTGGGCCTATGCCGAAGGCAACAGCGCGGACGAACTGGGATTCCGTTATCGCAAGACCGGCGACGAGGCGTGGACCGAAGTCGATAAGAAGCAAATCAACATCTCGGGCGGTGCATTCGACACCTGTATCACGGGACTTACCCCGGAAACCCAATACGAAGTAGTCGCCTACTCCGGCAGCAACGAAACGGAAGTAGCAAGCGTCACGACCGAAGCAGCACCACAACTCCCGAACGGAGGTTTCGAAGAGTGGGAAACGATCGACAAAGTCGTCTATCCCTACCTGGCCGACGGCATTCACTTCTGGAATTCAGGCAACAAAGGCGCCAGCATCGGCAACGCTACTCCGACCGACAAGACGACGGACGTGCGTCCCGGCACATCGGGCATCTATGCCGCACAGCTTTCGTCGAAGCTCGCAGGTCTGGTCGGCGTTTACAAATTGGCCGCCGGCAATCTCTTTACAGGCATATTCTACGGAATCCGAAATCTCACGCACGGTATCGTCTGCTTCGGACAACCTTTCGAAGCCCGTCCGACGGCTCTGCACGGCTGGTTCAAATACAACCAGGGAATGCTGACCAACGTGGGCAGCACCCAGCCGCCGGGGATGAACCTCAAGGTCGGCGATCCCGACAACGGCATGATCTACATCGCCGTCGGCACCTGGACCCCGGAAGAGTACGGCATCTCGCAGGGAGAACAGTTCGGATCGGCCGAAAACCCGATTGCGATCGACACCCGCAACCCCAGTTCGTTCTTCGATCCGACGAGTCCGGCCGTAATCGGCTACGGACAACTGCCGCTCACCGCCAGCTACTCCGAATGGCAGGAGTTTACCATACCGCTGAAGTACGTGGCGACAGACCGCAAACCGACCCATATCGTCGTCGTCTGCTCGGCTTCCCGTTGGGGCGACTATTTCATCGGAAGCACCTCGAGCGTGCTCGTCGTCGATGACCTCGAACTGATTTACGACCGGCTGGACAAAACCGGTGAATAGGTATATTCGCCGTCAGACTATTCCTCCGATCGGACGGACGACAAAGGACAGTCGGTGAATGCAGCTATTTCTAACAAAAAAGCAGGGAATGATTCCCTGCATTTTTTGTTTTGCTATCGGACTTACCCTCTCGGCGCCCTCCGGATCAGAGTTGAGTGATCCGGCAATACTTATTATAACGATTCATTACGTCCTGCACGAAAGCCCGCGTCTGACGGTAACCGGTAAATTTACCGCATTTCACGACCTCATGCTGGTAATAGGCGGGATCGGCCTTGAGTTCCAGGTAGCGGAGCACCACCTCCCAGGAATTGGGGTCTTCACCGTTCACACGGGCCAGCCGCCGGGCGTCATTGACATGACCGATTCCACCGTTGTAGCAGGCCAGGATCAGGCTCATTCGGTCTTTCTCGGAAATTCCCGCCGGCAGGTCGAGCGTCGAATCGATCCGATTCCACACTTTATTGGCCAGCAATACATTGGTTTCCGGATCGAGCAAGGCTTCTTCCGAGGCTACGTCGAACTGCCGGGCCACTGCAGGCATGATCTGCATCAGCCCCGAAGCGCCGCGATGAGAAAAGGCGTCTTCGTTAAACTTGCTTTCCACGAGAATCACCGCCGCGACCAAGGCAGGGCTGACGCCGTCTTCGTACGAATACTGGCGCACCATGTAGTCGTATTGAAGAGGATAGACGAATTTCCGCAGCACGTCGTCTTTCCACGAACAGAAATAGGACGCGGAAAAACACGCCAGCACCACCGCTATGATAATTTTATCCTTTGTCTGGGTCTTCCGTCTCAACGCCGTCTCCTATCGTCTTTGAATTCTATCCATCAGCAGCGCCCACTGCGCCCGCACTTGTTCTTCCGTTTGGCCTAAGGCGCCGTTGTTGTCGATAACGACCTGCGACAGGGCGCGTTTTTTCTCTGCAGGCATCTGTGACCGAATGCGGGCCTCCGCTTCTTCCCGGGAAAACTGATTCCGGGCCATGAGCCGTTCCAGCTGCGTCGGTCCGTCTACGCATACAAGCCACACTTCATCGACATACGCTTGATATTCTATCTCAAATAACAAGGGCATGTCAAGAAAAACAAAGGATTTCTTCTCCACTTCCTCTATGCGCCGAAGCTCTTCGTCGATTCGCTCGTAAATCAAGGGAAATAAAATGCCTTCCAGTTCCGCCTTGCGTTCAGCGTCATTGAACACGACGCCGCCGATATAGGCCCGGTCCATCGTCCCGTCTTCCCCTATTGCTTTCGGGCCGAAGGCCGCCGCTACGGCAGCCAGCCCCTTTGTGCCGGGCTGCACTACATCGCGCGCCAGGACGTCGCAGTCCACGACGGACGCGCCGAGCTCCTTCAGCATCAATACGACCGTACTTTTTCCTGACGCAATCCCGCCGGTCAATCCAATGCGATACATGACAAGTTCCTCCTTACACCTGGCAGTGCGGGCAATAGTGCGTTCCCCTGCCGGCAAACTTCGTATATACAATCGTATGGCCGCAGCGCGGGCACGGCGTCCCTTCTTTGCCGTACACCTGCAAAAAGGCCTGGTTCGACCCTTCCTGGCCATTGCCGCTGATAAAGTCGCGTATGGTCGTACCGCCATGGGCCAATCCCTGATGCAGCACGTCCCCAATGGCCTCGTGAAGGCGGCGGCATTCGTCGGCGTCTATATTGCAGCAGCGCCGCTGGGGCCTGACGCCGGCAAGGAACAGCGCCTCGTCGGCATAAATATTTCCCAAGCCGGCTACGCAGGTCTGGTCAAGCAAAAAGGACTTGATAGACCGCTTCGACGACTGAAGGGCTTCCTGCAAATAGAAAAGGGTAAATGCGTCGCTGTTGCCGTCGGGCCCCAGCGAATCGTAGCCGGAAACGCCTGTCGGCCCCTCCGGCGGCACGAGCCACAGGCACCCGAGGGTGCGAACGTCACGATACAGAATATATCCTTCATTTAATACGAAAATAATGCGCTGCCCTCGTATTTCTTCGTACTCCTCCTGATAGATGAGGCTGCCGGTCATGCGCAAATGCACGAGCAGAGACGGGCCGCCGCTGAAACGAAGGAGCAAATACTTTCCCTTGCGGCTGACGGCTGAAATCGTCTGTCCCGTCAATAGACGGCAAAATTCTTCAGGCGGCGCGTTTTTCACCAGGCGCGGCAGCAGGAGCCGTATCTCTTCGATCCGTTTTCCCGCTGCGTGTTCTTCAATATAGGCGCGCACCGTTTCTACTTCCGGCAATTCAGGCATATAACTCCTCCTATTTCGCTTCTTCCCAGTTCCGGCCGCAGTGAATATCGACGACCAGAGGCACCGACAAGGTCACGATATGTTCCATCGTATCCTTCAGCAGCGTTTCCACTTCTTCCCGTTCGTCAGCCGGCACTTCCAGGACGAGCTCGTCGTGGACCTGCACGAGAAGACGGCTTCTCAGGCCGCGGCGTTCCAATTCGTCCTGAACGGCGTTCATGGCCAGCTTGATGATATCGGCGGCACTGCCCTGAATAGGCGTGTTCATCGCCGTCCGCTCGGCAAAGGAACGGCGCGTAAAGTTCTTGCTGTTAATATCGGCCAGCGTGCGGATGCGTCCGAACATGGTCTTGGCCATCCCCGTCTCGCGGGCTTCCGCCACGAGCTTGTCCATATAAGCGTGAATCGTACTGTAGCGGGCGAAGTAGGAATCGATGTATTCCTTGGCCTGCTGACGGGAAATCGAAATGTTGCGGGCCAGTCCAAAGTCGCTGATGCCGTAAATAATGCCGAAGTTAACGGCTTTGGCATGGGAGCGCTGCTCCGGCGTGACCTCGTCCCAGGGAATGCCGAACACTTCCGACGCCGTGCGGCGGTGAATGTCCTGATTTTTCTTGAAGCCGTCGATCATCGTCGGGTCCTGGGACAAATGAGCCAAAAGGCGCAGCTCGATCTGCGAGTAGTCGCCGGATACAATGTAGTCGTAGCCTTCGCCCGGCACGAACAAGGAACGGATTTTGCGGCCCTGCTCGGTCCGGATGGGGATGTTCTGCAAGTTTGGGTCTGAGCTGCTCAGGCGGCCCGTCGCCGTGACCATCTGGTTAAAGGACGTGTAAATGCGGCCAGTTTCCCGGGAAATCAAGGGCTCCAAGCCGTCCAGATAGGTAGAAATCAGCTTTTTCAAAGCCCGGAACTGCAGTATTTTCGGGATCATAGGATGCTGGTCCATGAGGGCTTCCAGTACGGCCGAATCTGTCGAATAGCCTGTCTTCGTCTTCTTGATAACCGGCAATCCCAGCTTTTCAAATAAGATGACGCCGAGCTGCTTCGTCGAATTGATGTTGAAGGTCTCGCCGGCATCGTCGTAAATTTCCTCTTCCAGCTTGTCCGCTTCCAGCGACAGCTCCCGCTCCATGTCCATGAGCCGTTCCGTATCGACGGTAAAGCCGTTCATTTCCATGACAGCCAGCGTATGAATCAAGGGGATTTCAATCGTATCGTACAAGGTCGTCAATCCGGCCTGCTCCAAGGCTTCTGCCGCCTTGGGCCAGACGTCGAAGGAAAACTGCGCGTCGCCGGCCAGACGTAGAGCTTCGTCGTCTCCTTCCTGCAGCGGCACGGCAAAATTTTTCCGATAAATACGCCAGGCCATAAGCAGTCCGCGTCGGGTCCAGCAAATACGCCGCCAGTATGATGTCCGCCAAGGGCAGTCGCTTGTCCGTATAAGGCGACGCCGCCTTGACGAGCTGCTTGCCCTGCGACGTGACGACTAAGGCCGCGTCGGCCAAGGCGCGGAGATACTCCCCTTCCCGTCCTGCCGGCACGACGAACACGCCCTGTCTTCCCGCAATGGTCAAAGCCTTCAGCGCAGGCAGGGGCGCAGCCGGTTCATACACGCCTTCCACGGCGACGATCTGGCCGGCCAGGTCCTGGGGCCGCAAGTCGTCCAGCAGCTGCAGGGACACGTCCTGTACCGGTTCCTCGTCGGCTAAGGATGCAAAGCGGTCGAAGGCGGCAAACCGGGCCAGCATATTTTTAAAGCCCAGACTGCGGAACAAGGCGGCCACATCTTCCTTGCGCGGCTGCGGCAGGAACATATCCAGCGTATACTCGACGGGCGCGCTGCAGCAGATCGTCGCCAGCTCCTTGGACAGAAAGGCTTTGTCCTTGTTGTCAGCTAGCTTTTCCTGCAATTTCTTGCCCTTCACTTCGTCAATATGGTCGTACAGGGCCTCTACATGCTGAAATTGCGCGATGAGCTTTGCCGCCGTCTTTTCTCCGACGCCGGGAACGCCGGGGATATTGTCGGCCGTATCGCCCATGAGGGCCTTCATGTCGACGACCTGGGACGGCGCGTAGCCGTATTCCGCCGCCATAACGTCGGGCGTAACGGCCAGCATATTTGTAATGCCCTTTTTCGTCAAATGGACTGTGACGTTTTCATCGACGAGCTGCAGCGCGTCGCGGTCGCCCGTCACGATGTCGATGTGAAAATCCCGCGCTTCCATCTGCCGGGCGACGGTGCCGATAATGTCGTCTCCTTCGTAGCCCTCCAGTTCCAGGACGTGAATGCCCAGGCATTCCAGCACTTCCCGTGTCAGGGGAAACTGGGGCCGCAGGTCGTCGGGCGCAGGCTTGCGCGTCGCCTTATAGCCGTCGTACAAGTCGTTTCGGAAGGTATGCTTGTCCTTGTCAAAGGCTACGGCTACGTAATGGGGCTCCAGCTGCTCGTACAATTTAAGCAGCATATTCAAAAAACCGTACACGGCATTCGTTGGCCGCCCCTGGCTGTCCGTCAGGGAAGGGATAGCGTAAAAGGCCCGGTATAACAGGCTGCTTCCATCTATAATCAACAAAGTTTCCTTCATGTCAGCCTCCTTTTACCGATGCAGAAACGCTTTGACAATGTTATATACAAAATAAATGACCAGCGCACCCAGCAAATAAGGCATCGCCATGATGATAAAGCCAAGGGCGCTGATGATAACGGCGACGATGCAGAATACGATAAAGCCCAGGGCCAGCTTGACGCGCCAGGACAATCCCGACGTGATGATGCGCACGCCTGAACGGCGGCGCTGCTGTTCGCGCACCTGTTCCTCATAGGCCTTCTGTTCGTCCCGTACTGTACCGTCTTCCTCGATCGTCTGCCCGCGGAAGCTGTCCCGTTCGTGATCAGACATGACCTTGGCTTCGGCCTGCTCGTACTGCTGGTACAAGCGATGGCATGATTCACACATGCCGTCGTCATAGACGGCTTCTCTATCGCAATAGCGGCACTTCATAGTAGTCCTCCTAAACGTTTGTAGCACATATAATACAAAATATCTCTCTTATTATATCATTTATCGTTTTGATTATCTATTCATTCATACAAAACAGACAGTGTCAAGTTGTTGTGGGTATATATTTGACAGAAACATCTTGGCATGTAAATCCAGCCTTTTAGTATCTAATGTATATGGTGATATCCGCTGTTTTGGATATCTTTCATCCATCTTCCGTGCCATGCGCTTTCGCTCCCCGGCATGCGGCAGCTGTGCTCTGCATCATACACGCAGTACGGCAGCCGCCGGCGTCGGCATTGCCTCGTCAATTCCTGTTCATTCAGGTCTGGTACTGTATCGGAGGGTTTCTTCGTCAGGCAATCTAAGGCATAGCGCCACACGTCGCCGCCGTTTTCTGCCAGCGTCCGCAATCGGGCAATCCGTTCCGCCCCGTCTTTGCTCCAACCCATTCCACGTGAGCTCAGCCGGGCCGACAGGATATGACTGACATGCCCTTCCGTACTGCTGGCGAATGTCTCCCGGTTCTGCAGCCAGTCCCGAATCCCTTCCCAATGGTTCAGGATATATTGCTGACCTCTTTGAATCGCCTTTCTCCTGTGCGGACGGCGCCGTATCTTCTGTTCAGCTTCCCAGCAGAATTGCTCCCGGTCATTGGCCAGCAAGGCGTCATACAGAGGTTGGATCGTTTCCGTCCCCGCTATCTGCCGCAAGTATTTGACAACATGAAATCCGTCCGTGACGCAGCGGCTCTTTTCCAGGTACGACGTCGCGCTCTGTATCCACGCCGCCCCGTCTCCCAGAATCGTAATCTCTGGACTGTCGTATACGGTTTGGATGTATTCCTTGATTTCCTTCCAAGGCATCCCATATCCCGTAAACACCCGTTTGGCTGTCAGTGTTCTCCGTTTTTTTCCCTCCGCTACTTTCCCTTCATATACATAGGCCAGCCGCAGCTGCCGGTTGTTTCCCTGCTGCATAGCCACATGGTCTTCGTCGGCTTCGATGAACAGTTCGGATACCTTCGGCCTCCGTTCCGGCAGGGGAGCCGCCGTATTGGGGATCGGCCCCAACCGGCATAAGACGTTCCGCACGCTCTGTTTGCTTACCGGGACCGGAGTGGATACTTGGGCTGCTTTCGCATAACTCATATCCTTGGCATGATCTGCCATTCGGGCCTGACAGGACGCCTCGATCCGGCTGTACGCCGGTAGCTGGCACCATTCGTCCAGCAGATAGGTGTAGCGGCCCGTGTCTTTCTGTCGGTAATACCGGCGGTGAAAGGTGATTTCTCCAAACGTGGTTACCAAGGTACGCGGACGGGCTGTTTCTTTGATCTGATAGGTACGTTGCGGCTTCACCGTTTCATAGATGGCTTCATCGGCCTGTTCTAACATTGCGGACAACACTTCCCGCCCCAGTTTCTGCACAAACTCCTGTACCGCCAGCGTCACATCGGTCAGGGACGCCTGGCTCGTTACTAACGATTCCATGTTTGTATTAAAAAAGTCTGTACTGAGAGAAAGAATCTGTTGTATAATGTTCATGAGAAGGACTCCTTTGCATGAGATTGTGGTGATTTCATTATACCAAAGAAGTTCCTTCTCTTTTTATATGTTCTTCACTTTTGTGCAGTAAAGTTTTCCCACAATTATTTTACACTAACCATGACTCGCAAGCCGAAGCGCCAGATATAGTATGAACGGAAGGGCTTCGTAAAAAAAATCAGCCTGTTCCTCTGCATGCGCGATATACGGCATATATACAGAGGAACGGGCTGTATGGGAAGTCTTTATCTTAGTATTATCAGGTAGTTACGCCTTCAACGCATTGCGCAGCTCCTGCACGGCTGCCGTCATGTCTTCTTTTCCGACAATAGCCGATATCATGGCAAAGGAACGGAAGCCTTCCTTATATAATGAGCCGATATTTTCCAGGCTGATGCCGCCGATGGTCACGACAGGCAGGGAGAAATGCAGGGCAAAGTGCTTCGCTTCGTCCGACACGACTTCGTGAGCGTCCTTTTTCGACGCCGTCGGGAACATGGGGCCAAAGCCGACATAGTCGGCCCCGTCGGCCAGGGCCTGCTTCATTTCGTCAATCGTATTCGTCGACACGCCGATCACTACGTCGGGGCCAGCCAGCCGGCGCACGACCGTCGCCGGCGCGTCGTCCTGGCCGACGTGAATGCCGTCGGCGCCGCAGGCAATCGCCAGATCGACGGAGTCGTTCATGATGAACGTCACCTTATGGTCATGGCATAATTTGGCAATGGCCGTCGCTTCGGCGTATTTTTCCCTCCACGTCTTATGTTTTTCCCGGTACTGGATAATCGTAACGCCGGCCTCTATGAGATGCCGCGCCGCGTCGATATTGCTCCGTCCCAGAGATAACTCGGCGTTCCCCATAATCGCATAGATGGGGTCGCTCATCAGTTGTCGTATATGTTCTTCTTTTGTCATGTCCTATCGCCTCGTTTACTTTATATAGTGGAACATATCGCGGCTCGTCGGGTCGCTGATACATTCGATAGCCCATTTTCTTTCCCGTCCGGCCGCCCGCAGCCGTTCCTGCAGATCGCTGACGACGGGGTATTCCGTGCCGAAATGGCCGCCGTCGGCAGCGACGATGCCTAACTTCACCGCTTCCTGAGCGTCGTGGTAGCGGATATCGCCGGTCAGATAGAGCTGCGCCCCCGCTTCCTTGGCCAGCTTCATAAATCCGGCCCCAGCGCCGCCGAGAAGGGCCACCTTCGTAACCATCGTATCGGCATCGCCGGCAAAGGGCAGGACGTCGCGCTTCAGCGCCCGCTTTATCTTCTGCAGGACGATGCCCGCCGGTTCCGGCGTCGGCCAGAGCCCGACTCGTCCCATAGCATATTGATGGCCTTCATTGGCCAGGGGATATACGTCGTACGCCGGTTCCTCATAGGGATGGACTTGCAAGACCGCCGCCAAAAGGGCCGGCAGCTTCGGCTGCGGTACGATCGTCTCGATCCGTTCTTCCCGTACCGTTTCCACCGTGCCGATGGAGCCGATAAAGGGATTGGCGCCGGCCCGAGGCTTAAACCGCCCGTCGCCCTTCACCGTAAAGGAGCAGTCGCTGTAATTTCCCGTATATCCCGCGCCGGCTGCCGCCATGGCCTGCCGGACGGCTTCGCTGTGGCTTTCGGGTACATAGACGGCCACCTTGTACAGCGTTTCCTTCACTCCCGGTACGAGGCCCGTGACCTCCCGCAGTCCCAGCCGCCGGGCCAGCACGTCGTTCACCCCGCCGTCGGCGCTGTCCAGGTTGGTGTGCGCGCTGTACACGGAAATATGATGGGCCAGCAGCTTCTGATACATTTCTCCGTCGTACGTATCGCTGCGCAGGGCCTTGATGCCGCTGAAAATGATGGGATGGTGGCTGACGATGAGATTGACGCCGTGCGCTACGGCATAGTCGACGCTGTCCCTCATGACGTCCAGCGTGACCATGATCTTCTGCACCGGTTCGTCGGGACTGCCTACGAGCAGCCCCGGATTATCCCAGGACTCCTTCAGCGAGACCGGAGCCCATTCTGCCAATACCTTTACTACCTCTCCGACTGTAACTGCCATATGATTTCCCTCCAATGCCTGATTTCCTCATCCAGCGCCTGAATCCGCGCCGACATATCGCTGCGGCTCTTTGTCAATCCGATGCGAATGTGTTCGTTTTTGTCGATGAGCGACGTTATCTTTCGTACCAGCAGGGGATGCTTCCGCTGCCAGTTGACCGGGCCTATCTCACAGAGCCAGGGCTCGGGTACTGCTTCCCTGCCCGGCACGGCCCGCATCAGCTCGTACAGCCGCCCGTCTTCGACGAGCATCTCTTCGTCTTCTATATGCCAGCCCGATTTGTACAGGTACTGCCGGACCGCGCCGCTGTCACTCTGGGGCTGCAGGACGAGAAAATCCATTTCCTGCCACACGCTGGGCGACGCCTGCAGTATACGGACCATCAGCGGGCCGCCCATACCGCAGATGACCGCTCCGTCCGCCTCGCCGGGCCGGATGCACGTCAGGCCGTCGCCCAGGCGGCAGTCGATGCGGTCGGCCAGCCCTGAATGCCGGACATGGACAGCCGCAGCCTGCAGCGGCCCCGGCACGATATCGGCGGCAATGGCCTTGGGGCAAAGCCCTTCCTGACACATGTAGACGGGAATATATCCATGGTCGGTGCCGATGTCGGCAATGACCGTATGCTTTGGAATTAAAGACGCCGCGGCGGCAAGCCGTCCGCTCAGTTTCATAGCAACACTTCCTTTAGTATCTATTTAAGTCTTTACAATATACTGTATTTATTATAGCATAAATTATAGCACAGAATAGCAATAGGTTCCTTCACGTAGGCCCTATGATAAAGAAGATGAGCTGATCATGATCTGGAAAACATGGAATGGCATCCTGCGCTTGTGTATAGGAATACTTCTTTTTTACGTGCTGCTGACGCCTATCCCCTATCCGTATCCGGATACGCTCGTCGTGACCGATGCTTCCGTATCTGACGAAGACATCGTCCGCCGCATCATGGAGCAGCAACTGACGTATTACACACGCATGGGCCTGCTCTATCCCGACCGCATATTCGCTTACGAAATCGTCCGCATTATCCCCACGACAGACGCGACAAAGCCCAAGGAGCCCTTATACAGCGTCGTCTACTCCGTTAAAAACTATTGGCAATCCCCTGCCTGGACTGCCGGGAACGGCCGTATCGGCGAAGACCATTGGATTCGCAACAAATCGATGATATATCGACTGGTCAAAGACGGCAGCACGTACCGCCTCGCCGCTGTCGGAACGGGGCTGTAATCTTACCTATCATAATTATAAAGGAGAAGCTCATGAAACTCCCCTTTACCATTACCTGCAAAAGCATTGTCATATTGGTTATCGTCTGTATCTGCGGCGTCGTGCATTATGAAACGACACCGCCCCGCCAGCTGTACCCTGATACGCTGAATCTGATCGAAGCCGGCGGCCTTAACGACTCTACTATCGTCTACCGCATCGTCGAGCAGGAATTGGCCTTTCACAAGAGCAAGCGGCTCCTCGTAGAAGGGAAGATTTTCGATTATAAAAACATCTTCGTCATTCCCGAAGAAAATCCCGAAGACCCGGAGGAAAAGCGGTTCCGCGTCACCTATTCCGTCCAAACGAAGGACGATTACTGGAAATCGGACAACGGCGAACCATGGGAAGACGACTGGATTTTAAATAAATACACCTACGTCCGCCTGGAAAAGGACATTACGAGATACCGCCTCGTCAATCTCGGCCCCAGGCCATAGAAAAAACCTGCCCTCATGCGAGAGCAGGTTCTTTTCATATACCCATGATGTTATCAGAAGCCGCCGAAGCGATAGGAAATACCTGTCACAAAGCCCTTATAGGTGACGCTGGGGTCATTGCCATGACGGCCTTCCGTATCGATATACCGATAGCCGGCATTGATGTCCAGATCCGGCGTGACGCCGTAGGAAAGGCCTGCTTCCCATGTCGTCGTGTTCTTCGTGCCTACGCCGACCTTGCCGTAGACGTCGAGGTTATCTGCCAGCGGAGCCTTGCCGATGAGGCCGACCTGCATAACGTTGTTCGTCGTGCTGCCGTGATGATCCCATTCGTTTTCAATGCGGTTGTAGCCGGCATAGGCCGCTACGTTGTCGTTGAGGGAATACAAGAGGTTGACCTCCTGCTGATTGCCCGTCGTAATGTCATGTCCGTTGACATCGGTCTTTAATCCTGCGTACTGGTACTGGATAGCCACGTCGTCAGTCAAGCCGTACGTAACGCCGCCCTGGAAGTTCCAGTTCGAGTCGGAACTGCCGCCAGATTCAACTTTCGGATTCCATGCGCCTACATCTACCTGTACAGCTCCTTCCTGGAAGGTAGTCTGCGGAGCTGCGAACGCAGCGCCGGATACACAAACTGTCAACGCTGAGAGCACTGCAAATAATTTTTTCTTCATATAAATCATCCTTCCTGCTGTTGTCTTTTTTATCTCTCCCCCTTGGGATTGACTACAGTATAGCAGTATTCGGCGCGCTTGTCACGTTTTTCAGAATGCATAACTATGCATTATTTCAATCTTGTTACAGTGTGACGTCATCATAAAATATCCCTTTATTTTGCACAAATACTGTTGCTTTTCATTGCGTTCTATATTTCTTTTATGTATTAATATACCATAATTTCATCTATATAATGCAGGTGCAACACATACGGCACCATCTGGAAACGAAACTGTAACAAAACCGTACCGGTTCCGTCACAGCTGCGGGAATAAGAAAAAGTAAAATCTTTCCTCGCCCTCTTGATTTTCATATGAGGCCCGATGTGGTAATATATACTATAGCGTTATAAAGAATGATTGGAATAGGAGCTTGATACTATGTCGACAACACCCGAATATATGCCCTGGGAAGAGCAATCCTTAAAGACGAAGTTGTTTACCTTTCACGGCCGCCTCAGCCGGCGCCATTATATTTACCTGACAATCCTTACTTGGGTACTGGCCGGCGCCATTTCCTATCTGCTGCACACGGCCAGCGCTACCCTTGGGACGATGACCGGCGGCATCTGCCTTATCGTCGCCGTAATCCTGGCCATTCCGACGACGATCATTTCCCTTTCCATCGCCGTCCGCCGCTGGCATGACCTGAACAAATCCTGGCAGTACGTACTCATCAACGTCTGCTGCGCCTTTGCCGGCGTCTTTTCCTTGTTCCTGTACGCTTATTTATTCATCGCCAAGGGAACGCCGGGGAAAAATCTCTACGGCCCCAACCCGGCAGAGCCCTGGGAAGGCCAGGCAGAGTACGTCCCTCCTGCCGTACAACGACGGTTGGAAGAAGAACGACTGAAGAACGAAACGGAAGAAGAAAAAGCCCTGCGAAAGGCAAAATCGCAGGAGCCGGCCTATACGATGGACCCTTCGCAAAAGGATCAGCCCGACGATACCTCGACGGAACAGCCCAAAGAAAAACTGTAATACACGACAGAAAACAAGCGCAAGCTGAGCATCTATCAGCCTGCGCTTTTGTATTTCTCGTATATTTTTTTACACGCCGTTGATATACTGCACCTTGCCGCCGCGCACGACGCACTGATACCACTCCGGCAAATCGTCGTAAAACCAGTCTAACGTAAATTCATATTGCGGAAACTGGGCCGATACCTCTTTCAGCCAAGCCAGCGGCGGCGTATCGGCAGTCCGAAAGGTCAGGATATTTCCCATCAGCTCGGCATGAACGGCATTTTCCTCCGTCCCCCAAAAAGCCGAGCACCAATCCCGCGCCTCCTGGCCCGTCAAATCCCGGGGCATAGGCTGAACCGTATTGAAATCAAGCGGCTCCGTCCCGCCGACATACGCCAATACCCGTTCCACGCCGTCCTGAGGCAAATACATTCGGTTTGTAATGTAAACAGGCATCGTCATCCCTCCCGTTCGTATTTCCTTTATCTATGTCGTCTGGTTTTAAACTGCCTTCAAAGGATAGGGCAACGGATGCCCTGTCCCGTTATGCGGCGAAGGCCTTGAAAAGAATCTGCCCCGGCATGGGCCATACATTCCGCTACGACGCGGGTTTCCATCGGCGCAAGGCCTCGAAGCAGCCCGAAGGCATTTGCCGCTTGCAGCACCTTGACAGATACGGTTTCGCCCAATCTCTTTGCCTTTTTGCGTATCAAGGACGGCGGCTGAATAATGGTAAGTCCGTCAAATCCCAGCGCTTCTGCATCTCTTTCTATTTCTCCCTTTAACCGCAGATAAAAGAACTTGGAATTGCAGTCGGCGCCGACGGACGACACGAGTACCAGCTGACGCACGCCCTGTTCTTTAGCTGTCCGGGCCGCTGTCAGCTGATATTCATAGTCGACGCGGTACTGCCCTTCCTTAGAGCCGGCTTGCTTCCGCGACGTTCCCAATGCGGAAACAGAACATCGCCGTGCATGAATTCCCGCCACTGCTCCGGATGGGCAAAGTCGACGACATAAGACATCAATTTCTCATGCTGAATACCGATGTCTCTCCGTGTAAAAGTCACTACAGAGCTATACCGCTCATCTTTCAGCAGCACATCGACCAGATCCCGGCCAACTGCCCCCGTGCCCCGACGACGATGGCCCTTTTTCAGA
>ENA-OQHN01000403-OQHN01000403.1-human-gut-metagenome-genome-assembly--contig:-NODE-403-length-15073-cov-2.872407_pt1 | contig 15073 bp, 17 predicted proteins | sample MGYA00242564_ERZ504721 | MGnify/ENA primary metagenome ERZ504721 (study PRJEB26092, sample SAMD00036212) | human gut metagenome | host: Homo sapiens | study: EMG produced TPA metagenomics assembly of...
GCAACCGGAAACGAACTGAATGCAGTCATCTTGCAAACCGTTCTGTGTGCCATTATGGGCGCTGGCTTTGCAGCAGCATCGATTGTTTGGGAACTTGACTCGTGGAGTCTTGCCAAGCAAAGCGGTATTTACTTTATGATTATCAGCGTTATTATGCTGCCGATTGCCTATTTTACCAATTGGATGAAGCATACTGCCCTCGGCGTTCTCTCCTATGTGGCAATATTCGTTGCAATATTCGTTGTCGTTTGGCTTTCACAGTACTTGCTATGGAAACGGAAGATAAAGCAAATGAACACTCTTGTCAGTAAAGACCAGTAGTTCATATCGTTTGAGGCGGCTCTTATAGCCACGCCGCTTTTAGGGCGGCTTTCGGTATCGTCCCCGCCGTACTTTTGGGGTGCGGGCGCGGAGAATTTGTTTGTTCTCTTTTGGCGTTCTCATGCTCTCACCTCGGTTCGGTTATACGCTTTGCCACAACGACCACCCTGCTGTTTTTGCCGAAATCGTCGCAGGTGGACAGCGTAATCAGCTTGTCCCCATAAGCAGCCGTCACGCCGGTGTCGTACAGGGCGGCGTTCTTGCAGGCGTCCACATAGGCGGCAAATTCCTGCGGTGTTTCGGCATCGGTACATTGATAATAGGCGAACAGGTTCTCAGCCTCGCCCCGAAATACCGCCATCACGGTATATTCTGCCTGTGCCGTCAGGGTATCAAATCGGATAATTCTGTGCTGCTCCCAAAAGGATTCGCGCTTGTATTGCAGTAAATCCGAGAACATAGTGCCGTCCTTCATGTTGTGTCCGTACACAAGGATGTTGTCGGATGGCGTTTGCAGGTCGCAGTTTGCCTGTACATACGGGCAGCCGTGCGGGGAGTCAGCTTTTTTCAAAGTTGTGCTTTAGGTAAAAAGTCGGGGTCATGCTTTTGACTGCATGACCGGGTAGTTGATGTTGGTTCCGTCAATCTGTATCCACCCGGCAAGGTCGCTGTTTTGCGCGTACAGCGCCTGATACTGCGGCAAAAAAAATATTCCCCGTTGACACGGCGTCATCGGGGAATTCTTCTGTCTGCGCGGCAAGCTGCCGATACATTCGCGCTTGCGTACAGGAGTCGGCGGCATAGCGGGCAATACCTGCGGCACTTGCAAGAAAAACGGCAACGAGGGTTAAAAGCAGGATGCGGTAGAATTTCAACATAGGGTGTCCTTTCTCAGAATCGGTTTGCAAAGGAAAAACGGATGATGTATAATACAAAATATGTTTTAGGACTGCGGGGTGTTATGATGAATTTGTATCTCAGTGCGGCGGAGTACGATTACCACACGCTGCTCAAGGTAGCCGAGATGGCAGGGCTTGCGGGAATCATCGGTTTTCATAGGCCGGGGACGGCTATCTGGTGACATTCCCGCAGGGGGGAAATGTTCAGGCTCTGATAGATGACTATAAGGGGCGGCTTTGCAATTTAGAAGAAAACATTTGGATGCACTGATGCAACCATATAAATCTTGTTAATGTTTGTGCCTTGCTATATTCTTTGCTTTAATCTACCACCTATGAGCAAATAACTACCACCTATCGTGAAACAATAGAAATATTCTCCCCGATTTCTTATAATATAGCCGTGGAAAGGAGGTAATCGGATGAAGATTGAAATCAAAATTGACGAAGAATGCACAGAAACAAAGATTGTCGTCGTTACAAGCAAAGTGACCGAGGAGGTCAATGAAATAGTAAAAAGGCTTTCAAGTGAGCAGCCCCAGATGATTGCAGCCTTCAAAGATGATCCAAGCAACAATGCTTGATCCAACCCAAATCTATCGGGTCTATGCATCAGAGGGCAAAGTCTATGCCGAGACGGAAAGCAGTACATTTCTTCTCCGACTACGGCTTTTACGAGGCAGAGCAGCGCCTTGCAAAATGTTCTTTTGTTCGCATATCAAACAGCGACATCGTCAATTTGAAAAAGGTCAAGGGGTTTGATTTGAGCTTTGTGGGAACGATTTGCGTTTCTCTCTCGAATGGAACCGTTACTTATGTTTCAAGGCGATATGTTGCAAAAATCAAACAACTGTTAGGACTGTGAGGTGGCAGAAATGAAGAAAAAACTGATTGGACGAGGACTACTTGGTTTCCCTGTTGGCATTGCAATCGGATATGTCATTACGGTGATTATCTCAATCTGCATTGGGGATGGCTTCTTCCATCCGGTCAATCCAGAGCTTGTGAATAAAATGGGGAGCGAATTAAATGCGATTCTCATTCAAACCGGTCTGAGCGGAATAATGGGCACAGGCTTTGCAATGGCTTCGGTTATTTGGGAAATTGATTCGTGGAGTCTTGCAAAGCAAAGCGGGGTTTATTTTGCAATTGCTTGCGTGATTATGTTCCCCATCTCTTATTTTGCCAACTGGATGCCCCATTCGACCGCTGGAATTCTGTCTTATGTAGGCATATTCGTAGCGATCTTCCTCGCTGCTTGGGCAACTCAGTATTCTGTGTGGAAAAGGAAGATTAAGAAAATGAACGAAGGCATTAAAGATAATAACGATATGAATTGATCCCACCGCTCTGCATCCTGCGCTTTGCTTGAACAATAGAATAAACCACATACATAGCCGCTTGGTTTTCAAAAGAAATCAGGCGGCTATTCTAATTTTGAAGGATCTTTTCGTTTCCGGGTTTGTCACGGACAGGGCGGGAAAGCGGGTTCAAACGCGGCATACCCTTTTTCGTTATAATAGAACCAAAGGATAATTCTGTAGAGCAAAAAGGGGGACGCGTATGAAAAAATGGGAAACGGGCGGTAAGCTTTATTCTGGCGGTGGTGCTATTGTGCACATCGTTTGCAGGATGCGGCATGGTGCAGCAGGACAAGGCGTATTTGGAGCAGGTGGCGGCGGCCGTGACGGAGACGCAGAGCATTTTAAAGGACGTGGAAGCTGCGGCGGACGAGCTTTCCGGGCAGAGCAGCATTGTGTACGAGAATTCTGTGAATGCAGAGGGCTTTGACGTGCTGGACGAGTATTATACTTTGTGCACGGAGAAACTAAACGCGCTTAACGACGCGGTGGGCGCGGTGCGGCAGCAGATGCAGAGCCTCGAGCGTTGCGACGCGCCGAAAACCGAAAAGGGCAAGGCTGTGGAAGCGGAGCAGAAGGCTTACTTTGAGGACGCACTTGAGGTGATCGGCGGCATTCAGGAGGCGCTGACATTTTACACGGCGCAGTATGACGCTTTGCAGCCGCTTGTAACGGCTACGGTCGGCGACCGCAGCGACGAGCAGGCGTACCTCATTTCCGTTTACGAGGCGGCGGGCAATGTGAAAACGGCACTCAGTACGTTGGACACGCCGGAGTGGCTCAATGATCTGTGGCCGAAATACGTTGCGAACCTTGATGTGATGACGAAATACATGGAATCGCGCTCGTGGGGCCTTGCATGGTCGGACGTTTTGAGACTGTATTCCGCAAACCAGCTTATCTCGCGCGTGGGCATTACCTCCGGGCAGCACGAGGAAACGATGTTCGATTTATACAGCCGCGAATATAACCACGCCGCGTTTTTGCTCGATGAGAACCTCGACGCGTATGCGGATGAGATTCTGGCGGCCTGCGAGGGAGGCAAAGATGTTGGCGCGTATGACGCGCAGGCGCCGATCGTGTTTTCGGACTACTCGACCGTTGAGGAGATTTTTCCGAATTTGTACCCCTCGATGGACTCGGCGATCAACCTGCTTTTATATACGGACAAGGGCTACACCGACGTGATGGTGACGGCGGAAATTGCGGGCTTTACGCAGAAATATGAGCAGAAAGTGACACTGACGCCGGAGATGACGTATTTGATGATCAAGCCGCCGGTGCTCACCGATATGCCCGACCTTTCAACGACGAAGGACACGCAGATGACGCTGCGTGTGGAAAACACGATTACGGGCGAGGCGATTATTCAGGAGACGAAGAACATTGAGCTGCACAGCGTATACGATTATAAAAATTACAGCGATGAATTCGGCATTATCCAGAACGACAACATCTTGGCGTGGATGACGCCGGAAACGGACGGCATTTTGCAGGTGCGCCGTAATGCGGTATCGTGGCTGGAGCAAAGCTTCGGCACGGAATACGGTATGCTGCCGGGGTATCAGCCGGCGTACGGCTTTACGTCCGACCAAGGCGCGTACATCACGTATTATCAGGTGGCGGCGATACAGAGCGCTATCAGCAGCATGGGCGTACGCTACAACATGGGGCCGTATTCGTTCAGTGCGAGCCAGCGCGTTTTGATGCCCGACGCAGTTTTAGAGAACGGCTCCGGAATTTGCATCGAAACGGCGGTTTTAATGGCGAGCGTGCTGGAATCCGCAAGCATGCACGCGATGATTGTGTTCACGCCGGGACACGCGCAGACAGCGGTGGAAACGTGGAGCGGCTCCGGGCAATACTTCCTCATTGAGACGACGATGCTGCCGTTTACGGCGACGCAGGACGCGCTGCAGTCGCTCATTCAGCCACTGAGCGCGGAGGAATGGGCGAACTACTTGTACAACAAGGAGCAGGAGGCGCAGCAGTCCGGCGGCATGGTGTATGTGGTGGATTGCGATTTGGCGCCGGTGCTGAACATTCAGGGATTAAACTACTGAGGAGACAAACATGACACGAACGAAACGAATGACGGCGGCTGTGCTGACGCTTGTATTGCTTTTGAATTTTGCGGGCTGCGGCGCGAAAAACGCGCTGTTTGACCAAGTGAGCGGCGCGGGAAAATTTGCGGCGGAAAGCCTGACGATTTACGAAGAAAAAGGAAGCTTTGCGGCGGAACCGAAAACGGTGCGGGACGCAAAGCAAGCGGAAGAAATTTTTTGGCGCGTTGAAAGCTGTGACGCTCGGCGAAGTTGTAAAGACGGACGACAAATACACGCGGTATATTTTTACATTTGCGGACGCAAGCGGCAGCAAAATGAGCTTTACGCTGCGTGAGGACGGGTGTGTTGTATTAGGCGGCAAGACATATGATGCGCTCGGCACGGACACGGTGTTTGAGGCGGCGGGGATAGACCCGGACGAGGAGACGGCGGAATCAAAAACGGAAGCGTCCTCCGAAGCTTCAAATGCGCAGACGGAGCCTGAAGTGACGCCCGAGCCGGAAGTGACCGTGACCCCGGAGCCGACGGCGGAACCGACACCTGAAGCGACGTACACGTTGGTTGATTACGACGGCGGGGTGTTCACGATGCAGCTGCCGCAGGGGTGGCAGATTATGACCGGCGGCGAATACGCGGGCTATTCCATCCGCGCGTGGGACCCGAATGACCCGGATGTGCAGATCTTCTATTACGGTGAGCTTGGCCCGTACTTTAAGAGTGCGGAAGCGAAGGCGCAGTATCAATCGATGAGCACGAGCAATGACCCGCTGACATATTTGCCGGTGCTGGAGGACCCGACGCTTGCGGGGTGCTTAAACGCGATGGACGATTACCAAGACGCTTACGACAGCATCATGCCCCAGAGTTTTGCATTTGCAAAAATTCAAAACATGACAGTTTTGAGCGAAACGCCCATTACGACGCCGCTTGCAAGCTATGCGGTTTCGGAAGCTTCGATCTTAGCGAGCCTTACATCGGAAACAGGGGCGGCCTGCACGGGTATGTTTGAGGGCAGCATTTTAGACGCGGGCGGTTATGAAATCAACGGTGTGGACGTGACGCCTTCACGCGGTGCCGCGAACATTTTCGGCATCATTGCGCCGGAGGGAAAATTTGAGACGGTGGCGCCGATCTTGATACAGTCTTTGACGAGCTTTACATTTACGGACGAGTACATTCAGGAAGCGATACGGCAGGGAAACATGCAGGCGGAAAACGCGGCCGAGGTTTCGCGCCGGAATAACGAAATGATGGAGCGTGTTGTGAATGATTTTTGCGAATATATTCGGCAATAAACGGCGATTAGCGCCGCGAACGTTGCAAAACTTTTAACCACCGTTGACGCGGGTGGCGGTTAATCCTCAACGTAAGGCAAGATCATGTTTTGGAAGGCGCTGAGCATTTTACTGTGGCGAATGACGAAATGAATAGCGGGGGCTTTGCTTTTGGACAGCATGACCCACTCGTTTTCGTGGATTTGAATTTGGATATTGCGGAACGCGGGTTTCTCCGCAAAACGGACGGTGTAGTTTGGGTGCTGTTCAGCGAATATTTTGGTGGCTTTAAGGTGCGCTGTGTATTCTTCATAGGTGTACGTGACGGTGTTTTCGATGAATGCGTTTGAAAGCGAGAGCGTGAGGGGGCTTGCCCGGAACGCTTCTTCGCTTACATGCGGGAGCTCGTCGATGACGGTGTTTACAGTGAGAATTTGCTCGATATTTTCCGTTTGCTGTTTGAGTGCGGCGTTGATGCTTTCTGCGTCTGCTGCCGACATGCCGCTGCGCTTTAGAATGCGTCCGAGCAGATCTTCCGGCATGGTATAAAGCGGCGGAGCGGAGAGAATGTTTTGCCGTGCGCCGACGGTGGCTGCGTCGTTTTTGAGGAATGCGCGGAACAGATCGGCCTGTGGGGCTTTATAAATTTCCATTAAAGGCTGCGCTTTTTGCAGCAGATGGTCTGCGATGCGGCGGCTGTGCTGCACCTCTTCACGGTTGTTTGTGAAATGGTAATGGCCGTCTTCGTGAAAGCCGTTTATGCACTCGCCGGTGAGCGCGGCGGCGCCGGAGACGTAATGAAAGTGGCAGTAGACGGTGTTCTGCACGCCTTTTAAGTAGTACGGCGAGACCTGCCCCGTCATGTAAATGGGGATCCAGCTCTCTAACCCGAGCATCATTTCTTCAAACGGGCGGTCTATGTTGTGGATTATATCGAGATGCAGTCCTTTTCGGAGCGCGACGGCGATGCCGAACATCCATTTTTTACCGAAGTCGAGATCTTCCGCCATATCGGCCATGGGCATATCGCTGCACATGAAAACGGGGGCGGCGGATTTGGAAAGCGCGGTCGCCTTGAAAAAATCGAGCTCGCCCTGCTTCATTTCCTCTATGCCGTAGTAATTGCGCGAGGCAGGGAGTCGGAACGGGAGCGAAGGCACCTTAATCTCCTCAAAATGAATGGCTTCGATATATTCATTGAGGTCGAAGGTATCGAGATGCGCGAGAAATTTGGAGACGGACTCGGCATCGCGCTGCTTTGCGGTGCACAGCCACTCCATGAGGAGCGCAGTGTAGTGCTCGGGCTTTGTAGGTTGCTCTGCGGATGTACCGACGAGCGCGCAGAGGGCTTCTTTTTGGTCGTTTTTCAGGCACCGCCTTGTGACATAGCGGCAGACCTGCGTGATGAATTCCTCTGTGTTTGCGGGTTTTCTCTGTCCGGAGCAGACGCGGGAGAGGTAGGATGCGTCGAAATTCATGGCGCGGGAAAGCTCTGCGTAGCTGATGCCGAATGCGGTGAGCAGGTTTTTAAGGTTTTGAACGGCGCTGTCAAAATCGGATTTTTCGGTGTGCAGGGAAGCGCGGAGGGTGCAGAGAACTTCGCCCTCCGAAAAGCCGGGAGAATAATCGCTTTCGGCGGCGATGGCGCAGATGCCCTGTGCGAGCCGCAGAAGCTGTTCGCTGTCCCTGCCGGGTTCGCGCTCGCCGGAGCGGTAGCGGCTGATGGCGGCATCCGATATGCCGGAGACGGCGGAAAGCGTTTTGGCGGAGCAGCCGAGTGTTTCGATATATAAATTGAGACGGTCACAAAATTTCATGCGGGTTCCCTCCGTATGCTTGATTTAAGGCGATTATACCACGCTTCGACCGAAACCGCCATAAGAGAACGCAGTGGGTTTTGACATTTTCCGGCGTGTCAATGACCAAACCGGGAAAACGCTTTTTTCGGTTACGGTTGTTTGGTAGGATAGGGATAGAAAAGGGGCGGGAAAATGAAGCGATGCGGTTTTATTTTGCTGTGTGCGCTGGTCGTTTTGTGCGTGCTGCTTGCGGGCTGCGAAGGAAAGACGGCGGAAAGAAGCGAAGCCGGCGAGGTGTTTGCGTTTTGCGGCGGCGAAGCAGAGAATTTCGCAAAGACATTTGACGTGAATGAGATGAACTGCATGGAATATCGCTACACGATGGACACGCCCGTTTTCTGCCGCATCACGGACAAGGCGGCGATGCAAACGATTTTTGACGCACTTTGCGAGATGAAAATCGGCGAAAGAACGGACATGCGTGCAACGGACAGCGAGCAGAGTTTGACGTTTGTGAAAACAGACGGCACGACGTGTATGATACGGTTTGAGCAGCGGAACCTGCTGTATGAAGAAGACGCTTATCAACTGGAAAATGATGCGGCGCTTTGGAAGGCGCTGCGCGAAGTGAAATAGAAATGGGGGAACGACATGAAAGAATCGAGAGTATTTGAGCTGAACCAAGCGACCGCAGAGCAGGTTTTGGAGGCTGTGACGACGTTTTTGCGCGGCGAAAAGAGCATGGAGGTGCAGAGCGTGGCGACACCGAACGGGTACCTCATTCAGGCGGCGCAGGCCGATACGCTGCGCACGCTTTCCGGCATGAAGCTGGCGACGACGGTGGAGCTCACGGTAAACGGCACGCAGCTCAATGTGACGCTCGGCGAGGGCCAGTGGGCGGACAAGCTGGGCGCGGGCGCTGTGGGGCTTTTTCTGCTGTGGCCGCTGGCGGTAACGGCGGGCATCGGCGCGTATAAGCAGAAAAAGCTGCCGAGCGAGATTTTTGAGGTGGTGTACCGCTGCACGATGGGCGAGCCAACGAGCTTCCGGACGGCGGGCGTACCCGTAAATGCGGCGCCGACAGCTCCGGCGGGGGCAGTCTGTCCGCAGTGCGGGGCGCAGATCTTCGCAAACGCGAGGTTTTGCAGCGCTTGCGGCGCAAAGCTACAAACGGTGTGTCCGGGCTGCGGCGCGCCGGTAAAGCCGGGCAGTAAATTCTGCTCGGAATGCGGGCAGGCGCTCTCTTGATTTATATATCCCAAAACGGCGGCGTGGAGCTTAGGCTTTGCGCCGCCGTTTTTTATGCGCATGTTTTGTACCGTGTGGAGTGAAGCGGTTGAAATCTTCGGCGAATTCTTGTATGATAAGGGAAAAGAAAGGCGGGGATGAAGATGAATATTACGGTTTATCTCGGTGCGAACGCGGGCAATGACCCCAAGCTGCAAGAGGCGGTGGAGGCGCTCGGCAAGTGGATTGGCGAAAACGGGCATGACCTCATTTACGGCGGCTCAAAATGCGGGCTAATGGGGTCGATCGCCGAAAGCGTGCTGCAAAACGGCGGCAAAGTGACCGGCGTGGAGCCGCAGTTTTTTGTGGACTCCGAGCTGCAGCACGACGGGCTGACGGAGCTTATTGTGACAAAGGACATGACGGACAGAAAGACGAAAATGATTGAGCTCGGCGACGCGTTTATCGCGTTCCCGGGCGGCACGGGCACGCTGGAGGAAATTGCGGAAGTGATGTCGAAGGTATCGCTGAAGCATTTAGACGCGCCGTGCATTCTTTATAATCTGAATGGATATTACAACGGGCTGAAGGCGCTTTTAGGCCATATGATCGAGATGGGGCTTTCGACCAAGGAGCGGCAAGAGGGCATTTATTTTGCCGACACATTAGATGAGATCGAACGCATTTTAGCGGAAAAGTGAGGGATATACATGCCGAATATTGTATGGAACGCGAAGGAATATCAGCAGAATTTTTCGTTTGTGCCGTCTTACGGCGAAGCGGTGACAGAGCTTATCACGAAGCCGCAGTGAGCGAAAAAGCGACACCTGACGGTTTCCGGACTTGTGCGGTGGGAGTTCGTCCGCTATAATAAAAGCAGAACGAGCGCAAAGGAGTGCTGCTTTATGGCAAAGACGAATAAGACACCGAAGGCGGAGGACAACGCCGAGCTGCGGACGATCTCGCTTTTGAAAATTCTGAACACATACAGCGACGAAAACCACGAGCTTTCTACAAAAAACATTATGGATAAGCTCCAAAAGGAATGCGGCGTTACGGTGCATCGCACGACCGTCGGCAAGAACATCAAGCAGCTTGCGGACTGCGGCTTTGATATTTACACGCACAAGACGACGCAGAACCGCTATTACCTTGCGAGCCGCTTATTTGAGATGCCGGAATTGAAGCTGCTTGCGGACGCGGTGGAATCTGCGGGATTCATCACCGAAAAGAAAAGCGAGGAGCTGATTGAAAAGCTTTGTCGGCTGACGAGCGTTTATGAGGCCGAGGTTTTGCAGGAGGGGTTTTGCGCGAACAACGGGAAATCCTGCAATGAGAGCATTTACTACATTGCGGACACGATCAACGCGGCTATTGCAAAGCGGAAGAAAATTTCGTTTACTATTTTCATTACGGTCCGGGCAAGAACCGTGTACTGAAAAACGACGGGAAGCCGTATGTTTTCAGCCCATATAAGCTTGTTTGGAATACAGATGAATATTACGTTGTGGGGTATTCCGACAAGCACGAAAAGCTTGTGAGCTTCCGCGTGGACCGCATTGACCGTTGTCCGGAGATTTTAGATGAGGACGCGGAGCCGCGGCCCGAAAAAGAGGAGTTGATGCGGCATATCCGCACGATGACAAGCATGTATGACAGCCGTCGTGAGCGCGTGACGCTTTTGTGTGACAACGCGATGATGAATGCGGTGGTGGACGCATTCGGCGAAGATGTGGAAACAAAGGCCTTTGGCGACGACGCGTTTACCGTGGAAACGGAGACGGCGGCAAGCCCTGTCTTTTACCGCTGGGTGTTCGGCTACGGTGGGAAAATCCGAATCACGGAGCCGGAAAACGTGAAAAAGGAGTATGCCGAAATGGTGAAAAACGCTTTTGGAAATACGTGCGGCCGGTGCGGCGCGTAAAGTAAACAGCAGTCCGACCTTTGGCAGTTTGATGCACAAAGGTCGGGCCTTTTTTTGTGTTGAAGACGGAACGTGAATGTGCTATAATGAACCGTAAGATTTTGGGAAAGGGTCCGGCAATGTATAACTCCAAACGATTCGAAACGGTGAAGAATATGAGGGAAAACAAGAAAATATCGAATGCCGTGCAGGCGGCCATCGGCGTGCTGGCCGTGGTTTTGGCGGCGCTGATCGTTTGGATGATGGTGCTGGTCTCGGGCATTCAGGGCACGGCGCGCGTGGTGAACTATGCGGGCCTTGTGCGCGGCGAAACGCAACGCCTTGTCAAAATGGAGATTGCGGGTCAAGCGGAGGACGAGATGATGGAGAGCGTGGAATCGTTTATCAACGGTCTGCGCTTCGGCGATGACGAGCTTACCCTTGTGCGATTGGACGACAAGAGTTTTCAGACGAAAATGGAAGAGTTGGCTTCTTGCTTTGAAAGCCTGAAGCAGGAGATTTATCTTGTGCGCGAAAAGGGTTTTGAGAAAACCGACATCATCGACAAAAGCGAAAAGTTTTTCGACGTTTGCGATGATGCGACGGGCCTTGCGGAAACCTATTCGCAAAAGCGCGCGTCCTCTTTGGCGGTTTTGGAGCGGTACATCACGGCGGACATCGTAGTTTTGATGATGCTGATCGGTTATGAGTTTATCAAGGCGCTGCACTACACCGCCATGAACCACGCTTTGCAGAAAAAGGTGTACATGGACGAAGCGACGGGGCTGCCGAACAAAAATAAATGTGAGGAGCTATTGAGCGCGCCGAAGATGATCACGATGCCCGTGGGTGTTTGCAGCTTTGACCTCAACAATTTGAGACGCATCAACAACAGCATGGGCCACGAAAAGGGCGATGCGTACATCCGCATTTTTGCGGAGCTGGTGCGCGAGGCGGTGCCGGCGCATTACTTTGTGGGTCGCGCGGGCGGCGACGAATTCATCGCCATTATGGACGGTGCGGACAAGGAAGAAATGCAGCGGTGCTTACAGCTCATCCGCGACCGTGTGGACACGTACAATGCGGCGAACCCCGATTTTCCGGTGAGCTATGCGGTTGGCATTTCGGTCTCCGACGAGAACGAAAACTGCACAATGCGCGATTTGTATATCCTCGCAGACAAAAACATGTATATCAACAAAAACCACGTGAAGCGCGAGGAAGCATTGGCCGAAAAGAAGCTGGATCGCAGACTGCTGAAAAGCATGAAAAAATACGGCAGCAACTTTTCCGATTGCCTGTACTGCGACGCAAGGCAGGACGCTTACAGGGTAATTCGTGCGAGCGAGGCGTTTTTCCTTGCGGCGGACGGCAGTTATTCCGGCGCGGTGGAGCAGATTGCAGAAGAACGCGTGGCGCAGGAAGACCGCAAGGCGGTGCGCAGCAGATTACAGCTGACGGCGCTGTGCGAGGCGCTTTCCGAAAAGAACCGCGTGGTGGAATTGCAGCACAAGATTTTCGGCGAGAACAGTGCCGACTACGGGCGACTGACGGCGATTTTTGTGGATGCAGACCCGGACGGCACGCTGCACCATTTCTTGCTGGCGTTTGAGACGATCGACAGTGTGCAGCCGGAGACGGACGCCAAGCAGCAACTGACGCAGTATTACGAGCAGCTGAAGCAGTCTATTTTGGAAAACGACAGCTACGTGGATGCGATGCTGGAGACTGCGGATGCGGTATACTCCGTGAATCTGACGGATGATCTGGTGGAGCGCGATTTCCGTCGTGAACGCGGCGCAGACATCTTTATTGAGGACTTGAAAGCACCGTGTCCGTACGGCGAATATTGCCATCGTCATTCTATGCTGATTTTGCCCGAAACGATGGGCAGTTACCGGTTGATCGACACGGCCGAAAAGCTTTTGGAACGCTATGCGAGCGGAGAAAAGCAGGTGACGGTGGAATACTGTGAGCGCGTATCCGGCAGCGAGACACGCTGGATACAGAAAACGGCGCTGATGATGTCTTCACGCGTATACGATGCGAAGAGCGGTGAGGAAAAGCCGATGATCCACAGCCTTGTGCTGCTGAAAAACACCACGGAGTTCCATGCACAGGAGCAGAAGGAGCACGAGCGCTTGCGGGCTGAGGTGGACGAAGCAACGCTGGCGAATAAAGCAAAGACGGAGTTCCTTTCCCGCATGAGCCACGATATCCGCACGCCGATCAACGGCATTCGCGGTATGATTGAGATTGCGAATTACTACAAGGACGATCCGGACAAGCAGACCGAGTGCCGGAAGAAAATCTGGGATGCCTCCGGTCTGCTGCTCGAGCTGGTAAACGAGGTGCTGGACATGGGCAAACTCGAATCCGGTGAGATCATGCTGGAGGAACGCGAGTTTGACCTCAAGGAACTGCTGGACAGCGTTGGCATGGTGGTGGATAAGCAGGCGCGGGAGCGGGGCATTACGATAATAACGGATGGCTATCCGGTTGAGCACCGCTGCCTGCTCGGCAGTCCGCTGCACCTGCGGCGGCTGCTGATGAATATCATCAGCAATGCGGTCAAGTACAACCGCGTGGGCGGCGAAATCAGGCTGGGATGCTGCGAAAAGCCGAGTGCGGATCCGGAGACTGCACAGATTGAATTCACCTGTGCGGATACCGGTATCGGCATGAGCGAGGAGTTTCAGAAGCATGTATTTGAGCCGTTTGCACAGGAGCGGAATACGGCTCGATCGGAATACGGCGGTACCGGTCTGGGTATGCCGATTGCGAAAAGTCTGGCGGAGAAAATGGGCGGCACGCTGTCCTTTGTCAGCAGGCAGGGCGTAGGCACGACGTTTACGCTGTCGCTGCCGTTCCGCATCTGCCATGCACCGGAGAAGCGGAACAAGCCGAAACGCCTGCTGCAGACCAGCTCTATTGCCGGACTGCATGTGCTGGTTGCGGAAGATAACAGGATGAATATGGAGATTGCTGAGTTTGTACTCAATGTGGAAGAAGCCTTCATCATCAAGGCAGTGAATGGCGAGGAGGCGGTACGCATTTTTGCCGATTCCAGGCCCGGAGAAATTGATGCGATTTTAATGGATGTGATGATGCCGGTGATGGACGGTCTGGAAGCAACGCGGCGTATTCGCGCAATGAAGCGTCCGGATGCGAGAACCATTCCAATCATCGCCATGACAGCAAACGCTTTCGCAGAGGACCGCTCAGCGTGCCTTTGCTGCGGGCATGGATATGCATATTGCAAAGCCGCTGGAAGGCTCGGAGATGGTGGAAACGCTGGAGCGGTTTGTCAAATCCTCGCGAAAATAGGAGCAGAAGCGCAGAAAGGATACGATATAAAGGAAAGTCAGCCGAAAACGGCTGACTTTTCCTGTATAGTGCAGTTCCGCTGCCCGCAGCATACACACAGCGGAACTATTCGGCAGGATGGGAAACTCACATCAGCCGTTCCTTCGCAAACAGGTGGGCGTAATGCCGTTTGGCGCGGCTTAAGCGTGCACGGCTGGCCTCGTGGCTGATATGCAGATACTCGGCAATGTCCACACAGTTCAGATTCAACTGATACCGCAGATATAGAATCTCCTTATCCGTGCGGGATAATTCATTCGGCAGCAGGTCGAGCATAGAAAGGGACGCCGGTTCGCAGCCAAGATTCTGAACGCTATCCAGCGGCACCTGCACATACCGGCTCCGCCGTTTGTACTCATCAAGCGCGAGATTGGTCAGCACGGTGTGCAGCCAGCCGGGCAGATTCGGGTGCTGGCGCACCCGGTCAAAATGCGTCAGCAGGATGGTAAACGCCTCGTTTGTCAGCTCCTCTGCTGTAAACGGGTTGCGTGCAATGCGGATGGCCGCATACAGCAGCCGCTTGTAATTCCTGTCGTATAATTGAGAAAACAGCTCCTTGTCCTGTGCCGTCATAGATCGTTCACCTGATTCCTATCGGGTTATGTTATGCACGATACCCGTTTTCAAGGGGAAAAATCAATAGCACGTTCCTGATTGGTCACTTTGCGTTCCCGCTCTGCAGCCGGATGTCCATCAATTTGCGGTATAATAGAAGCGGGGCAGCAGGAGACAGAACGCTTTGTGAAATATTGCCTGCTGTGATGCTTTATGGTATAGTTAGTTCAGAACACAACAGGGAGGAGCACTCATGCGCATTATACTGTGCGATGACGATACCGTATTCACGCAGGTCTTTT
>ENA-OQHN01000404-OQHN01000404.1-human-gut-metagenome-genome-assembly--contig:-NODE-404-length-15065-cov-3.067479_pt1 | contig 15065 bp, 10 predicted proteins | sample MGYA00242564_ERZ504721 | MGnify/ENA primary metagenome ERZ504721 (study PRJEB26092, sample SAMD00036212) | human gut metagenome | host: Homo sapiens | study: EMG produced TPA metagenomics assembly of...
GCCATATCCCGGCCGTTCATACCTCCGTAGGTAAGATAACCTTCAAAAGGAATACAGAATTTTTTGCACCTTCATACCAGTCTTCATGCCTGGTAGCAATAAAACCGCCCATATTTACGAGGCCGTCTTTCTTGGAGGACATAGTCATGCCATCAGCCAAAGAAAACATCTCCTTTACGATCTCCTTGATGGTCTTGTCCGCATACCCGTCCTCCCGGGTCTTGATGAAATAGGCATTCTCCACGAAGCGTGCCGAATCGAAAATAACACGTTTGCCGTATTTGTCCGCAAGGGCGCGCACCTCCCGCAGGTTTTGCATGGAAACAGGCTGGCCACCGGCGGTATTATTGGTGACTGTCACGATGATGAAAGGAATTTTGTCCTTATATTGCTTCAGGGGCTGTTTCCAGTTTTGCAGGATCGACATTGCCTTTGAACGGCACTTCCAATTGGGTGTCTTTCGCCTCATCTACAGTACAATCGAGCGCTACGGCTTTACGGCTCTCTATATGCCCCTTTGTCGTATCAAAATGCGAGTTGCCCGGGACAATATCTCCGTTATGCACCAGATGACTGAAAAGAACATTCTCTGCGGCTCGTCCCTGATGGGTCGGAATTACATATTCAAATCCGGTCAGCCGGGTAATGGTATCTTTCAACAGAAAGAAAGATGAAGAGCCGGCATAACTCTCATCTCCCATCATCATCGCCGCCCATTGGCGGTCGCTCATCGCACCCGTACCCGAATCGGTAAGGCAATCGATATAAACTTGATCCGCTTTTAATTGAAATAAATTGTAGTGAGCTTCTTTGATCCATTTTTCACGTTCTTGTCGCGTACTTTTACGGATAGGTTCAACCATTTTAATTTTCCATGATTCAGCAAAAGGCAGTTCCATAATATAATTTTTTACTAATTAATAGAATTAAAAAAAGATTTTTATTAGTACATACGCTAACAAAGATAGTGAAATTTGCGATATTAAAAAAGAAAGAAGAAGTAAAAATTTGTTTTGATTCTTCTTTCTTTTACAGGCAGACCTACAGCACGGAGCGGGACAACCGCTCTTCCGGCCGGTAAGCCGGCGACGGCTACCAACCGCCGCCCAACGCCTTGAACAGATTCACATAATTGATATACTGTTGAGCTACGAGGTTCACATACTCCATCTGCGACTGGTACATGTTTCGTTCGGCGTCGATCACGTCCAGATAGGCCGACATACCATTGCGGTAGAGCGAATTGGTCATCGTGGCGATCTCGATATTGGCCCGGAGCAACCGGGCGTAATTCTCGGCCTGGCTGCGGTAGGTAGCGATGTCGAGCAGACTCTTTTCCACATCGCCCAACGCTTCGAGCACGGTCTCCTCATAGGCGAACACACTCTGATAATATCGCTCCCTGGCAACCTGCTCCTGCCGCTTGAGCTTGCCGAAATTAAAGATCGGCTGCACAAGCGACCCGACGGCCGACCACGCCCACGAATGACCGTCGGAAATACCTTCGATCGAACTGGAAACGATACCCCCGGCTCCGGTCAGCGTAATCGACGGAAAACGCTTGCTACGGGCAAGCCCCACGTTCGCGGCCGCCTCATCCATGTTGAACGAAGCCTCCATGATGTCGGGACGCCGCTCGAGCAATTCCGAAGGAAGTCCGACGGGAATATCCATTACCTGATAATTGTCCAGCAAGGCATCGTCGAAAGTTTCGTCCCCGAAATAGGAGGGATTCTCGCCGAGCAGGACACAAAGGGCCAGACGCGACTGCTCGACGGCACGCTGATACTGCGGAATATCGGCCTCGGCCTGATAGACGAGGCTCATGGCTTGCTGAAGGGCCACGCCGTTGGACATGCCGTAACGGGCGAGCGAATCCACGAGCGCCGCCGACTCCCGGCGCAGCACATAGCTCTGCCGGGCGATCCGCAGGTCGCGGGTGTATTGAAGCACGGTAAAATAGGAGGTGGCGACTTCCGCCGTCAGCGACAGCATCACGCCCCGGTAGCCCCACTCCGAAGAGTAGAGAGCTGCCTTAGCCGCCCGGTTAGCGCTGCGGAGTGTTCCGAAAAGGGGTACTTCCCAGGAAATCGACGGTTCGATCGTATATTGTTGGGTCGTACCGGTCGGCTCGGTATAGTTTCCCTGTGCCGAAAGATTCAATCCGACCGACGGCAGGAAAGGCGCACGGGCCACGGCGATATTGGCGCGAGCTTCGAAGATGCGCGAAGCCGCCTGCGCCAGATTGCGGTTGTTCTCGAGCGCGTGCTCCACCAGGCGATTGAGCGTCGAATCCCCGAAAATCTCCCACCAGGCGAAAGGCAGCGACACCGAATCCTGCGGGAAATCGCCCGCGAAGCGATAATTCTCAGGCACTTCGACCTGCGCGTCGTAGAGTTTCGGAGTGCACGATGCCAGTGCGGCAGCGAACAGAATGATTGCAAAGTATCGTTTCATGACTCTTTTTGTTTTAACTCCCGCTTGTGTTCGAACTTGCCGACACGGGCAACCAGATAATACAGAGCAGGGTAAATGAAAATGCCCAGCATCGTGGCGAGCAACATACCGCCCACCAGAGCCATACCCATAATATTGCGGGCCGTAGCATAGACTCCGCTGGCGAAGATCAGCGGCATGACGCCCAGGATGAACGAGAAGGCGGTCATCATGATCGGCCGCATACGCAGCCTCGCCGCCTCGATCGTCGCGGCCTTCAGGTCCATGTTCTTCTCGAAGAAGAGCTGATCGGCATATTCCACGACCAAAATGGCATTCTTGGCCGAAAGACCGATCAGCATGACCAACGAGATCTGCATGTAGATATTATTGATAAACTCAGGGCTGACCAGGTACGCCGCACCGACAAATAACAGTGCGCCGAGCACCGCGAGCGGGACACTCAACAGGATCGCCAGCGGCAGCCCCCAGCTGTTGTAGAGGGCCGAAAGAGTCAGGAACACGAAGACAATAGCCAGCAGGTAAACGGCGCCGCTGCTGCCCGAAGCCGTCTTTTCCTGATAGGATAAGCCGCTCCAGGTGGTTCCGACCGCCTCGGGTAGCACGTCGGCGGCCACCGCTTCGATGGCGTCCATCGCCTGACCGGTCGAAACTTTCGCGGCGGGATTGACCGTCAGCTCGATCGACCGGTAGAGGTTGAACTGCGAGACGAATTCGACACCCGTAGTATCCCGTACGGTCGTGAACGACGAAACGGGAATCGAGTTGCCCTGACCGTCGTCCACGAAATAGCTTTCGAGCGAATACTTGTCACGACGGTACTCGGGCGCAGCCTGGATATAAGTCTGGTAAAGTTTTCCGAACCGGTTGAAATTGTTGATATAGGAACCGCCGAGCAGAGTGCTCATCGTCTTGTAGAAACTCCGGAGCGGCACGCCCTGTGCCAGCGCTTTCTCCTTATCGACTTCGATTCGCCGCTGGGGGATGCCGGCGTTGAACTGGGTGGTCACGGAGCCGATCTGCGGCTGCTTGCGCAGCGAATCCATGAAGCGCATGGTTTCGTCCGCCAGGAACTCCGTACCCCGGCCTTCAAGATCCTGTACCTGCAACGTAATGCCGGACGTTACGCCCAAACCGGGGATCGATGGCGAGATAAAGGCGTAGCTGACGGCCTCGGGAACTGCCACGTACAACTCCTCCGTCAAGGCGGAAGCGATCTGAGAAGAGGTCTTGCTGCGCTGGCTGTAATCGACCAGCTTCACGAAGATAATACCGCTGTTGCTCGAAGCGATACCCGCCAGCATATTGAAACCGGCGGCAAAGGAGGTCGCCTCGACATCCGGACGCTGCCGGACGAGTTCATCGACCCGCTGCATCGCCTTGACGGTGGTTTGCAGGGATGAAGCCTCGGGCGTCTGCACGAAGACCATGACATACCCCTGATCCTCGTCGGGCAGGAAGCCCGAAGGCAGGAAGTGCCAGATCACGGCGATAGCGGCAAGGGTTACGGCGACGATTCCTCCGGTACGCTTCAGGTGACCGATAAAACGGGTGGTAGCCGATGTGTATTCTTCGGTACGTTTGCCGAACCAGCGGTTGAAAGCGGCGAAGAATCCCTTCTGCACCTTCGGGCGCGGCTTGAGCAGCAACGCGCACAGCGCAGGCGAAAGGGTGAGGGCATTGAACGAAGAGATGCAGACCGATACGGCGATCGAGATCGAGAACTGCTGGAACAGCAGACCCGTGATACTCCCCATGAACGATACGGGAATAAACACGGCCAGCAGTACGACGGTCGTAGCGACGATCGGCGACGAGACGCTGTGCATCGCTTCGACGGTCGCCTGCTTCGCACTCAGCCCCTTCTCGATATTGACCTGCACGGCCTCGACCACCACGATCGCGTCATCGACCACCAGGCCGATGGCCAGCACCATACCCAACAGCGAGATGATATTGATCGAGAACCCGAGTAGCGGGAAGAGCGCGAAAGCGCCGATGATCGACACCGGAATCGCCAGCAGCGGGATGAGCGTCGCACGCCAGTCCTGCAGGAAGAGGAAGATGATGGCGATCACCAGAATCAGAGCGATAATGAGCGTGACGAAAATATCCTTCACGCCGGCTTCGATACTGGTCGTGGCATCGACCATCGAAGTATAGGTAATGCCATCGGGGAAGCGCTTGGAAAGGCGCTCCATTTCGGCCTTGACCGAATTGCCCACATCGACGGCATTGCTGCCCGGTTGCTGATAAATGACGAGCAGGGCGGTCGGGTCGCTGTTGAAGAGCGATTCGACACCGTACTGGCGGCTGCCGAGAGCCACGTCAGCAATATCGCTCAACCGAACCTGCTCGCCTTCGGGAGTGGTGGAGATAATGATGTCGCCGAACTGCTCCGCATCGTAGATCTGGGGCGGCATGGTCACCGTATAGGTATAAGTCACGTCGCCCGCAGCGGGTTCCCCGCCGAACTTGCCCGCCGGAAAGATGCCGCCCTGCGCTTCGACAGCCGCAAAAACCTCGTCGAGCGAGATCTTGTAGTAATCCAACAGGTCGGGCTTCAGCCAGATACGCATGGCGTATTCACCGGCGCCCATAATATCGACCTTACCTACGCCGTCGATCTTCAGCAACTCGTTCTGGATGTTGATATAGGCGTAGTTGGAGAGAAAATCGCCGGTGTAGCGTCCGTCGCTGGTGAGCGAATAGACGATCAGAAAGCCGGTCATGGTCTTGCGCGTGGTGACGCCCTGCTGGGTCACCGACGCGGGAAGTTGCGAAAGGGCCGTCGAAACATTGTTCTGCGTAAAAATAGCGTCCATGTTCGGATCGGATCCGATATCGAAGGTCACCTGCAGATTCATCGACCCGTCGTTGGCGCTCGTAGCCTGCATATAGAGCATATCGCTGACACCCATGATGCTCTGCGAAACGGGCGTGGCGACCGCATTGTTCACGGTTTCGGCATCGGCACCGGGATAGGTCGTCGAAACTTCGACGACAGGAGGCGTAATGTCGGGATACTGCTCGATCGGCAGGTCGAATATAGAAATGATACCCAGCAGCACGATAGCTGCCGCCAGCGCAATGGCGAAAATGGGCCGCGCGATGAAAAATTTTCCCATACCTGCCTATTTTTTAACGGGAACGACCCGCATTCCCTGACGAAGTTTCTGCAAACCGGTCACAGCGACCGTTTCTCCCGGTTCCAGGCCCGACTCGATGGCCCACATTCCGCCGAACGTCTCGCCCGGCGTAACCTTGCGGTATTCGGCCGTGCTGTCCGGCCGGATTACCCAGACCGACGATACGTCGAGAGTCTGCACGACACTCTGCTGCGGCACCAGTACACGGGGCAGCTTCGCCCCGATATTGGCTTCGACACGCGCGAACTGTCCGGTCTTGAGCCGGTAGGAAGGATTCGGGAAGCGGACGATCAGCACGATCGTCCCCGTAGCCGAAGATACGGCCGTCCGGGTGTAATCGTACTTGCCGAAAAGCGGATAGCGGGTACCGTCCGCCTCGTAAAGCACGATCTCCGAAAGCAGTTCGGCGTTGTCGTAGATATTCGTCCGATTGCTGTCCAACCGAAGGAATTGCGTCATCGGAATCGCAATGGGGACCTGGACCGTATCAATATTCATAATCGTGGTGAGGGTCGGAATTTGCGTACCCGGACCGACATAATCACCGACGGAGCCGTTCGAAGATTCGATAATGCCGTCTATCTGTGCATAGATCTTCGTGTAGCCCAGATTGAGCTGGGCATTCCGCAGAGCCTGCCGGGCCGACTTCACGTCGGCCTCCGAAGCGGCGTACTGCGCCGTATATTGGTCGAGTTGCGTACCGCTGATGGCATTGATCTTGGCCAGCGGCACCGCCCGGTCGAAATTGTTCTTGGCTTCGAGTGCCAGCGCACGGCTCGACTCCAAAGCCGCTTGAGCCGAAAGCAGGGCGGTGTAATACTCACTGTCGTCGATTTCGAAAATCAACTGACCCTTGCGCACGGGCATACCTTTTTTATAATGCCGGGCTACGAGAAACCCGCTCACACGGGGTTCGACCACCACTTCGTTATCGCTGTTGATCTGGGAAATGAAGCTCCGCCGCGTATAGAGCGAATCGGACTCGGCGACAGCGGTTTCGATCTCCATCGGCGGCATCTGCCCGGTATGTCCGGAACGGGAACCACAGGAAACCGCGAGCAAAGAGAGCGCGAGCAGGATAAAGGGAATTGAAGACGATCTGTAACACATAGTTTCTGCATTTTTCGAAATACACGGCAAGTTATGTGCCTCAACTTGCGGTCAATTCAAATTTTTCGGAGAATAATGTCCCTTTCGGCCCCTCAGGGCGAGCCGGGAGCCCGAATCCGCCCCCGGCAGGAACACAGCGGACAGCCGCTCCCGCCTCCCGTCGAAAAACATCCCGTCGCATCCGAAACGAACGAACCGGCCGGACAACATCCGGCATAAATGCTCCCGACGCATCCCGTCCCGGTTTTTACGATACCGGTTGAATTCCGGAAAAAGGGATGCGGCCGGTTTTGTTTTATTTCCGGTTTATGCTATCTTTGCGAAAATAACTTTTGCCCGGACCGGCCGTATTCCGGAAACACGGACCGCATCGTTCAAAGAATACGCGCCGTTCTCACTCAAAATAAAAAATTCTCGCATGAAAAAACTATTCCGAACCCTGTTTGCCGCAGCCCTGTGCTGTCTGACATTCAAGGCGACAGACGCCTGCACCAACTTCATCATCACCCGGGGAGCCTCCTCGGACGGCTCGGTGATGGTCTCCTACGCCGCCGACTCCCACCAGCTCTACGGCGCACTCTACAAAACCTTCGCCGGGCGCTACAAACCCGGCACGATGCTCCCGGTCTATGACTGGGACTCGGGCCGCTACCTGGGAGAAATTCCGCAAGCGGCACAAACATACGCCACGATCGGCAACATGAACGAACATTCGCTCATCATCGCCGAATCGACCTACGGCGGACGCGAGGAGCTGGCCGATTCGACGGGCCGCATCGATTACGGATCGCTTATCTACATCACCCTGCAACGCGCCAAGACTGCCCGCGAAGCGATCCGGATCATCGTGGATCTGGCCAACACCTACGGCTACGCTTCGAGCGGCGAATCCTTCTCGATCGCCGACCGGAACGAAGCCTGGATCATGGAGCTGATCGGCAAGGGCTGCGAACTCGACGCCGAGGGTAACAACACCCGCAAGGGCATCGTCTGGGTGGCCCGCCGCATTCCCGACGGATACGTTTCGGCACACGCCAACCAGTCGCGCATCACGACTTTCCCGCTCGACGATCCCGAGAACTGCCTCTACGCTCCCGACGTGATCTCCTTCGCCCGTGAAAAGGGCTATTTCAACGGCCCGGACGAGGAGTTCAGCTTCTGCGATGCCTACGCTCCGGCCGATTTCGGCACGGTGCGCGGATGCGACGCCCGCGTGTGGGCGTTCTTCCGCACCGTAGCGGACGACATGGATCAATACACGGACTATGCAATGGGATACAACATGTCCAACCGGATGCCCCTCTGGGTGAAACCCCGCACCAAAGTCGATCCCAAGACCGTTTTCGACGCCATGCGCGACCACTACGAAGGAACTCCGATGGACATGACCCAGGACATCGGTGCGGGCGGACATGCCCTGCCGTACCGCTGGCGCCCGATGGATTTCGAAGTGGACGGCGTAACCTACCTGAACGAGCGTGCGGTAGCAACCCAGCAGACCGGATTCTGGTTCGTGGCACAGGCCCGGCCCTGGCTGCCGGACGACATGGGCATCCTCTGGTTCGGGGTGGACGACGCAGCGACATCCTGCCTGACGCCGATCTACTGCTCGGCAACCGAGGTTCCCGAATGTTTCCGCGAGGGCAACGGCACGATGCTCAAATATTCGCCCACGTCGGCATTCTGGCTCTTCAACCGCGTAACCAACTTCGCCTATCTGCGTTACGATCTGATCGCGGCCGACATCCGCAAGGTGGTTGACGAGTGGGAGAATACCCGTTTGGAGGAGGTCAAACAGATCGACGCAGCCACAGAGGGCGACTCGCCCAAGAAACGGCAGAAACGGCTTACCCGTTATTCGGTGGATATGGCCCAGCAACTCTTCGACCGCTGGACGGAACTCGACCGGTACCTGCTCGTCAAATACATCGACGGCAACCTGAAGAGCGAAACCGAACCGGGTAAATTCCTCGACAACGGCAACGGGCGCGACATTCCCGACAAGATCCAGTTCCCGGGCTATAACGAAAAGTGGAAACGCGCCGTAGTAGCCGACCACGGTGAAGTGCTGAAAGTAATTCAATAAATACATACAAAAAATATGAAATACGATATCATTGTGATCGGCAGCGGTCCGGGCGGTTACGTAGCCGCCATCCGCGCTGCTCAACTGGGTAAGAAAGTGGCTGTCGTAGAGCGTGCCGAGGCCGGCGGCGTATGCCTCAACTGGGGTTGCATCCCGACCAAAGCGCTGCTCAAGAGCGCCCAGGTTTACAACTATTGCAAGTCGGCCGAACATTACGGACTCGACTTCGCAGGCGAAGTGCGGCCCAACCTCGAAAAGATCGTAGCCCGCTCGCGCGGCGTGGCCGAAACGATGAACAAAGGCGTGTTGTTCCTGCTCAAAAAGAACAACGTGGAGCTGATCAACGGCTTCGCAAAACTGAAAGGAAACGGCCGGATCGACGTGGACGGCACGGAGTACGAAGCTGACCACATCATCCTCGCCACCGGAGCACGGCCCCGCGAAATGCCGTTCATGCCCATCGACGGAGAGCACGTGATCTCCTCGAAGCAGGCGCTCGTACTGCCCAAACTGCCCGAAACGATGATCGTCGTGGGATCGGGTGCCATCGGCAGCGAGTTCGCTTATTTTTATGCCGCGCTGGGTGTGAAGGTCACCATCGTCGAGTATCTGCCCCAGATCATGCCCCTCGAAGACGAAGAGGTCGCCAAAACCATGGAACGCTCGTTCCGCAAGCTGAAAGCGACCATACTTACTTCGACCACCGTGAAATCGGTGAAAGTCAATGCCGAAGGCAAATGCGACGTCGAGGTGGAAGGCAAGAAGGGCACGGAAACGCTGGTAGCCGATATCGTCCTCTCGGCCGTCGGCATCAAATCCAACATCGAGGGGATCGGCCTGGAAGAGTTGGGCATCAAGACCGAACGCGACAAAGTCATCGTCGATAAACAGTACCGCACCAACGTACCGGGCATTTACGCCATCGGCGACATCGTACCCGGTCCGGCCCTGGCGCACGTAGCGTCGGCCGAAGCGCTCTGCTGCGTGAATGCCATCTGCGGCCTACACTCCGAGCCGGTGGACTACACGACGATTCCCTCGTGCGTATTCACCTCGCCGGAAGTGGCTTCGGTCGGTATGACCGAACGACAGGTCAAGGAGATGGGTATCGACTACAAAGTGGGACGCTTCCCCTTCACCGCTTCGGGCAAAGCGACCGCCGCAGGCGACCGCGACGGCTTCGTAAAACTGATCTTCGACCAGAACGACAAGCTGCTGGGAGCACATCTGGTGGGAGCGAACGTAACCGAAATGCTGGCCGAGCCGACGCTCGCCAAATCGCTGGGAGCGACGGTACAGCAGATCGCACACACAATCCACGCACACCCGACCATGAACGAAGGAGTTATGGAGGCGGCCGAGGTAGCTCTGGGTGCCGCGATCCACGTATAAATCGAAAATTACCGCAATGCGAACGGGGACGGCCTGCACAGGATCGTCCCCGTTTCATTTGCATACGCCCGTCAAGGAGTAATCGATAACACCGAAGGAATCATGGCCCCGGGACGATCGGCGATTGAATGAAAAGAAAAGCGGCCGAACGAAACAATCGAAGAGAAAACCACCCGAACATAAGGGAAAACAGGCTGCCGGATCGAAGCGAAGGCGGCCTCTACTTTTCCACCGATGAAAAATAGCGGAGAGCGGGCAGCCGGGTTTCCCGCACGAATACTTCCGGCGGATAGAGCACATCGCTCAGGAAAAGGCCCTGGGCGGGTGCTCCGGCGCTCGACCGCGAAAGATCGCGGCTGGCGACGATGTCGCGGAACTGTTCAACGGTATAACGTCCCCGGCCCACATCGACCAGCGTGCCGACGATAGCCCGCACCATATTCCGCAGAAAGCGGTCCGCACGAATCGTAAAGCAAAGCGTACCGTCCCGGCCGACCGTCCAGTCGGCCCGTTTGAGATGGCAGATATTGGTCTTGTTGTCGGAATTGAGCTTGGCGAACGACGTGAAATCCTCGAACTCCATCAATACGTCGGCCGCACGGTTCATTGCCGCCACGTCCAGCGGTACGTAATATTGCCAGGAAGCGGCTCGTGTAAAGGGATTCTTGCGCGGTTCGATATAGTAGCGGTACTCCCGCTCCCGGGCGCTGAAACGGGCGTGAGCATCGGCCGCGACCGGCACGATGCGGCTTACGGCAATATCGCCGGGAAGCATATGGTTGAGCTTGAAAACGACCTGTTCCGGATCGGCGACGGGAGAGGAAGTGTCGAAATGCGCCACGTAATAGGAGGCATTCACTCCCGTATCGGTGCGTCCGGCACCGGTCAACAGAATCGGTTCACGGAGCAGGGTAGAGATTGCCCCTTCGATCGTCTGCTGTACCGACGGCATATCGGGCTGCCGCTGCCAACCGCAATAGGCTCCGCCGTTGTATCTCAATTCGATAAAATAACGCATCGTTTTTCCATTTATCACATCTTGCAGGCAGTCCCCGCATTTCGGGAGGAATCCCAGCCGGCTCGTCCCGAATCTTTCGATCCCGAGCCGAGAATCACGGCTGATCGGATCTCCATTCGCAAAAAGAATCCGAACCCATGATACTCTGCAAAGATAGTGAAAGGTGAGAGCAATCGTGCGGGCTTGCACGCAAAGATTGCCGAACCGCCTCCTATCTTCTGCAAAGATAGTGAAAGCCGAGAGAAAACGGGAACTTGTTCCCAGTTTTCCGAGACGCAACCTATTTAAGACTATGTCAAAGATAATAAAATCCGGAACGCCAACTCCGCTCCATAAAAAACGAGGTCGAAACCCGATAGGATTTCGACCCCGCATCTATACTATCCCGCGATTATTTGCGCGGCTTGATGTTCAGTTTCACCGGACGAATCATATTCTCGGGCTTGAGAATCGTGTCAAGCTCCTCCTTCGAGAGAATACCGTGCTCGAGCACCAGATCATAGACGCCGCGGCCCGTAGCGAGAGCCTCCTTAGCGATCTTGGTCGAATTCTTGTAACCGATGATCGGGTTGAGAGCCGTCACCACGCCGATACTGTTCTTCACGTAATCGGCACAGCGCTCGCGGTTGGCCGTGATGCCGTCCACGCAGAGCGTGCGGAGCGTATCGAAGCCGTTCATCAGCAACTCGGCGGACTCGAAATCGCACTGGGCCATCACCGGCTCCATGGCGTTGAGCTCCATCTGGGCCGCCTCGCCGCTCATCGTAACGCACAGCTCGTTGCCGATCACCTTGTAGGCGATCTGGTTCATTACCTCGGGGATCACGGGGTTCACCTTACCCGGCATGATCGACGATCCCGGCTGACGGGCCGGCAGGTTGAACTCGGCCAGACCGCAGCGGGGGCCCGAAGCCAGCAGGCGCAGGTCGTTGCAGATTTTGTTCATCTTCACGGCGACACGCTTCATGGCGGAAGCGTAACCGACCAGGCACGAAGTATCGGACGTAGCGCCTACCAAGTCGCCCGTCAAACGGATCTTCCAGCCGGTGATCCGAGCGATGTTCTCGGTGCACAGCTCGGCATAGCCCGGCTCGGCGCAGATACCCGTACCGATCGCCGTAGCACCCATATTGATCGTCAGGAAATCCTCGGCAGCTTCGTTCAGGTGAACGATCTCATCGCGCAGGATGCTGGCGAAACCGTGGAAAGTCTGGCCCAAAGTCATCGGCACGGCGTCTTCGAGCTGCGTGCGGCCCATCTTGAGGACATCGGCGAACTCCGCAGCCTTCTTTTCGAAGGATTCGATCAGTTGCTTCAGGTGCTCGACCAGCTTCAGATGCGTAGCGTACATACCCAGGTGAATAGCCGTCGGGTAGGCGTCGTTGGTCGATTGCGCACAGTTCACGTCGTCGTTGGGCGAGCAGTACTGGTATTCGCCGTACTGATGGCCCATGATCTCCAACGCGCGGTTGGCGATCACTTCGTTGGCGTTCATGTTGGTCGTCGTACCGGCACCGCCCTGGATCATATCCACGGGGAATGCGTCGTGGTGCTTGCCGTCCATGATCTCGCGGCAGGCCTGTGCGATCGCATTGAACTTCTCGTCGGTGAGCAGCCCCAGCTTGTGATTGGCTTCCGCAGCTCCCAGCTTGGTAATGGCGAGTCCCTTGATGAAGAGGGGATACTCGTTCAAATGGAATTTGCTGATTCGAAAGTTCTCGATACCCCGCAGGGTCTGGACACCGTAAAGTACGTCGGCAGGCAACTCTACGCTGCCGAGCAGGTCGCTCTCCGTACGCATTTTCTGATTATTTGCCATAATACTTATAATTTATAATTGTTTTTGACGTTTAAGTTTCGATCCGTCGCGAATTTAATTCGACAAAATTAACACTTTATTTTCAATTCGTGCCAACAAACCATATAAACTTGAAACTATTTTTTATTTCGGCGGCGAATAGCTATATTTGCGATAATATACCGTAAAATCCCCTTCAGCCAATGAAAGCAGCGATCATCGGACACGGCAAAATGGGCCGTGAAATCGAAAAAATACTCCTCGAAAGGGGACACCGTATCGGCGCCGTCATCGACGAGGCGAACGCATCGGAACTGGATGCCGCACACCTGGCCGGCATCGACGTAGCACTGGAGTTCACGACCCCCGACGCGGCCTACGGCAACATCCGGGCGTGCATCGACGCAGGGATTCCGGTCGTCAGCGGCACGACGGGCTGGACAAATCGTCTGGAGGAGTTGCGCAGCTATTGCCGGGAAAAAGGCGGTGCGCTCTTCTACGCCTCGAACTACTGCCTGGGCGTCAACCTGATGTTCCGCCTCAACCGCAGGCTGGCCCGGATGATGGAGCGCTTCGACGCCTACGACGTACGGATCGAAGAGATTCACCACACACAGAAAAAAGGATGCTCCGAGCGGCACGGCCATCACGCTGGCAGAAGGGATCATCAGCGAAATCGGGCGGAAGACGGGCTGGGTGAATGAACCCAGCGACGATCTTTCGCAAATCGTCGTCACCTCCCTGCGCGAAGGAGCGGTTCCGGGTACACACACGGTAACTTACGAATCGGACGACGACCGGATCGAACTCAAACATACGATCAAAAACCGCCGGACACTGGCTCTGGGCGCCGTCGTCGCTGCGGAGTTCCTCTGCGGCAAAAAGGGTGTCTATACGATGGACGACCTGCTGAAATAAACGATACAGAACATGGGAAAAATCAAAGCTTTCTTCCGCAACAAATGGGTGGGATTCACCCTGGCAAGTATTTTATACATCCTCTGGTTCGTCCTCTGGACGGGCAACTGGTGGCTGCTGCTGGGCGAAATCGTCATCTTCGACCTTTATATCACGCGTTATTTCTACAAGTACGTCTGGCGGCACAACGCCGAGATGTGCAAGAAAAGCAAAAGTTACAAAGCCGTTTACGAATGGGTGAATGCGATCATTTTCGCCACCGTTGTAGCGTCGCTGGTACACATCTTCTTCTTTCAGATGTACGTGATTCCCTCGTCGTCGATGGAGAAATCGCTGCTGGTCGGGGACTATCTCTACGTCAGCAAGGTAGCCTACGGTCCCCAGATGCCCAATACCCCGGTGGCATTTCCGTTCGTACACCATACGATGCCTTTTTCGAAAACCAAAAAAGTCGTTCTCCGAAAGCGTCAAATGGCCTTATCACCGCCTCAAGGGACTGGGCCGAAATCGAGCGCAACGACGTAGTGGTATTCAACTTTCCGGCAGGCGATACGGTGCTGCTCGAACGACAGGACGTTTCGTACTACGACGTACTGCGGCAATATCAGCAAACTTTCGGACATCAGGCCGGCCGCGAACGGCTGATGCAGGAATACACGGTCATCACGCGCCCGGTGGACAAGCGTGAAAACTACATCAAACGCTGCATCGCCTCCGGGGGATTCGATACGAATCGAGGAAACGGCGGTTTACGTCAATGGGAAGCCGCAGGAGCCCGTCGCCGGAAAACAGTTCATGTATCTGGTGGAAACCACCTCGCCGATCACCCAATACGCACTCGACAATCTGGGTATCACCGAATGGAGCAACAAGGGCACGCTCTACTACATGGCGCTCACCGACGAAAACGCCGCAGAACTGGAGAAGCTGGACAACGTCGCTTCCGTACAGAAATACATCGCCCGCAGTCCCAATTTCGATGTCTTTCCGCAGGATCGCCGCTATGCGTGGAATCAGGACAACTATGGCCCGATCTGGATTCCCCAAGCGGGAACGGCCGTTGCGCTGACGGCCGACAACCTGCCCCTGTACCGGCGGATTATCGAAACGTACGAAGGCAACGACCTGCGTGTGGAC
>ENA-OQHN01000406-OQHN01000406.1-human-gut-metagenome-genome-assembly--contig:-NODE-406-length-15015-cov-3.338931_pt1 | contig 15015 bp, 18 predicted proteins | sample MGYA00242564_ERZ504721 | MGnify/ENA primary metagenome ERZ504721 (study PRJEB26092, sample SAMD00036212) | human gut metagenome | host: Homo sapiens | study: EMG produced TPA metagenomics assembly of...
CCGGGTAGCCGAGGCACTCGTGGGTGGTGGCAAAATAGCCGAAGCCCGGCCACCATGCCGCCGTAGTAGTTTACGGCTTCCACGGCTGCCTGAATGGTGTAGCCGGTGGTGATGGATGCGGCCAGAATGAGGACGTGCTTGCCCTTGACCATGGGAGCAAGATTATCCCGCAGAATGATCTGGCTGCCGGAGGTGTATTCCGGGTGACGATGTAGATGGTCTTGTGGGCGTTCATATTGGTAAAGCCGTCCTTGGTCAGCTCGTTGGCAAGGCAGGTGCCAATGACCTGTGTGCCGTCCAAGCAGAGCACGGTATCCACGATGGTGCTGTGCTGGTAAGCGCTGACCAGCTCCTTTGCCACGGCTTTTGCCTCGGAAAGGCGGGTCTTTTGGGTGGTCACGTCGATGTAATAGTTGATGTGGCTGTGGCTGGTGGCAAAATGTCCCTTGGCCACCCGCAGGAACAGTTCGCTTTTGCTGGTGGGAAGCTTGACCATGTTGATCATTGTACAGCACTCCTTTTTTCACCGGGCGCAGCTGCGCCGCAAAATACAAAACAGCGCGGCGACCTATTTTGGTCGCAGCGCTTATTTTTCTTCTCTGCTTCTTTATTGTACTGAAAAATGCCGCTGTGCACAAGACACAAACCTGACGAAAAACCTTGCTTTTTTACAGACATATCGCCGAAAACTTGGATGCAAAGGCCGCTGCCGCCCGGAATGCTGCACCGCAAAGGGGGCACAGCGGCAAGACCGGTACGGCGGCAGGGGAGGAACGCGCTTTTTTGCGCAGCACAGAAAATTTTGCAAAAAGGGACTGGTATTTTTGCGGGTTTTGAGTATAATATAAGAGATAGTTCAAATTTGAAGTAAAAGGAGAATCACTTCCATGGCACAGGCAAAACAAGATATGGGCTCTGGCAGCGTAAAAAAGCTGATGCTGCAGCTCATGATCCCGGCGGTCGTTGCACAGGTGGTCAACCTGCTGTATAACATCGTGGACCGCATTTACATCGGACATATTGCCGGCATCGGCGCGGCAGCGCTGACCGGCGTGGGACTGTTCACCCCCATCCTTATGCTGCTGAACGCGTTCGCCATGCTGGTGGGCGCGGGCGGCGCACCCCGCACCGCCATTGCGCTGGGACAGGGCGACAAGGAGCAGGCAGAGAAGATCATCTCCAACAGCTTTACCATGCTGCTGCTCTTCTCGGTGGTGCTGACCGTGGTGTTCTACGCCGGGGCACCCACCCTGCTGCGGCTCTTCGGTGCCAGTGACGCCACCCTGCCCTATGCGCTGAGTTACAGCCGCATCTACATTCTGGGCTCGGTGTTTGTGCTGCTGGTGCTGGGCATGAACCCCTTCATCACCACGCAGGGCTTTGCCAAGACCAGTATGCTTACCACCGTCATCGGTGCGGTCATCAACATTATTCTCGACCCCATCCTGATCTTTGGTCTGGGTCTGGGCGTGCGGGGCGCTGCCATTGCCACCGTGCTCAGTCAGGCCGTGGGCGCGGTGTGGATCCTGCACTTCCTCACCGGCAAAAAGACCATCCTGCGCCTGCGCAAGGACTATATGCGCCTGGAAAAGAAGGTCATTCTGCCGGTGATGGCGCTGGGCATCTCCACCTTTGTGATGATGTCCACTGAGAGCCTGCTGTCCATCAGTTTCAGCTCCAGTCTGGCGCGGTACGGCGGCGACGTGGCTGTGGGTGCCATGACCGTCATCACCAGCGCTTCCCAGCTGTGCACCCTGCCCATTCAGGGCATCTGTCAGGGCGGTCAGCCGGTGATGAGCTTCAATTTCGGCGCGGGCAAAAGTCCCGCGTCAAGGAGGCGTTCCGCTTCCAGCTGACCCTGTGCAGCTGCTACACCTGCCTGTTCTGGCTGCTCATGATGCTGGCGCCGGGGGCTGTGGCGGGCATCTTCACCTCGGATACGGCGCTGATCGACTACACCACATGGTCCATGCGCATCTATATGGCCGGTATCTTTGCCATGGGCTTCCAGATCGCCTGCCAGCAGAGCTTTATGGCGCTGGGACAGGCCAAGGTCAGCCTGCTGCTGGCCTGTCTGCGCAAGATCATTTTGCTGATCCCGCTCATCTTCATTCTGCCGCACCTGCTGCCGAACCCGGTGTTCGGTGTCTTTCTGGCAGAGCCGGTCAGCGATATTTTGGCCGCCATCATTACCACCATCACTTTCTTCTCCCGCTTCAACGGTATTCTGGAACGGGGCGCTGCAAAGGTATAATCATAACAATAACAAAGGCTGCTGCGCATTTTTGCGCAGCAGCCTTTGTGCTGTGTAATTGATTTTAGACGGCCTCCGGCTCACCAAGAGCCAGCACCTTCGTCAGCTCGGCCTGCACCTTTGCGTTGGTGGCGTCGGTGACGGCCAGCACATCGGAGTAGAACTTTTCCATCTCGTCACGGGTGGAGAAGGTGGCCACATACATCTGGTTGCCCATGGCACCGGACAGCGCCTCGGGGATGCGGTCCACCATGCGCATGTTGTCCTGATACTTCTGCATCAGCTGCTCGTGGCTGTAAACGAAGCTCTTGCCATCCCGGCGGCCGGCAAAGGCGCAGTAGTAGTGCTCACCCACCGGCATATCGGTGCCGCCGAAGGCGATCATGTCTGCCCAGATCTTGTACACGTTGGTGGAGCGGGCAAAGTCGATCATGTCCGGGGTAAAGCCGCCGCAGGGACGCATGTTGACTTCCAGCGCCACGATTTGACCCTTTTTGCCCATGCTGGCCTGATCCTCGGTCATGCGGAAGAACTCGAAGTGGACAAAGCGGCTCTTCACCCCAAAGCTCTTGACGGCGGCACGGCCCGCAGCGCGGGTGTCCTCCGGCAGATCCTTGATGATGTAGTAGATGGAGTTGTCATCGTTGTTCACGATGTCCATGATGGACACCGGGCTTACGTTGCCCGCCTCAAAGATGGGGTTGCCGTGGGCGTCAATGATGGCATCGTAGCTGTTCACCTCGGCACGGACGAACTCCTCCATGATGTAAGCCACATCCGGGTGCTCTTTTTCCTTGTAGGCCAGAAATTCTTCCAGTTCCTTGTCGGTGGAAAGGCGGTGGGTATCCGAAGCGCTCACGCCGTTGTCCGGCTTGACCACCACCGGGTAGCCCACCTGTTCCACAAAGGCCTTGCAGCCTGCAAGGTCATCCACCATGTGGTAGCGGGCGGTGGCGATACCGGCCTTCTGATAGTACTCCTTCATCTTGCTCTTGTACTTGATGCGGGGCATATCAGAGGTCTGGAAGCCGCTGGTGATGTGGAAATCGGTGCGCAGGGCGGCATCCCGTTCCAGCCAGTATTCATTGTTGGACTCCAGCCAATCGATGCGGCCATACTTGAAGGCGAAAAAGGCCACGGCGCGGTATACCTCGTCGTAGTTTTCCAGACTGTTCACCTTGTAGTACTCGTTCAGGCTTGCCTTCAGCTCCGGCTTCAGCTCCTCGTAGGGCTGGTCGCCGATGCCCAGCACGTTCAGGCCGTTGTTCTTCAGCTCCCGGCAGAACTGCCAGTAGTTCGTGGGGAAGTTGGGGGAGATAAAAATAAAGTTCTGCATAGTATTTGTTGATTCCTCTTTCCGTTACCTCTATGATTGCAATGCCCCTGCGGGGCGGGACAGGCTTTAATATTGGGAAACAACGGCGCGTCCATGGACGCGCCGTTGTGCCATTTTCACAGGATGGGTCACTGCTGGCCCAGAACGTAGGGCATATAGTACGCCACCTGCTTATACCACCAGTTCCAGTCGTGGTTGACATCGTGACCCCACAGGTCTACCCAGATGGGGATATGCTTTGCCTCAAAGATGCGCTTGAGCAGCCATGTGGTGTCCGGCTGTTCCCAGTCGCCCTGACCGCAGCAGATGACAGCTTTCTGGCTGCGGAACAGCTGCATATAGGGGTGATCCTCCGGGAAGTTCTTCATGTAGTCCACGGGGGAGTTCATGTACACCAGCTCGTCCATATAGTCGCCAAAGCCGTAGTGAGCAGTGTAGATGCCGCTGAGTGCCAGACAGCCGCAGAAGATATCCGGGCGGCGCAGATACAGGTTTACCGCGTGGGTGGCGCCCAGACTGCACCCGAAGGCGATGATGCCGGGCAGATCGCTCCAGCCGTTGCGCTGCTGCGCCAGATGCTGAAGCATCGGAGCGACCTCGCGGGTGATGTAGCGCAGCCACTGCTCATAGCGGCGGATGCGCCAGTAGGGGTTGCCCTGTGCGTCCGACCATGTTTCCTGATCCATGGTGTCGATGGAAAGCACCATGATCTGCCCGGACTCGATCCACGGGGCAAGGGTGTCGGTCATGTGGAAGTTTTCAAAATCGAAGAATCGGCCGTCCTGACAGGGAATATACAGCATCGGGCGGCCTGCATGGCCGTAAAGCTTGCACTCCATATCCCGTCCCAGTTCCGGGCTGTACTCCTTGAAATACTGCATCTCCATGGTGTTTCCTCCTTTGGTGTGGTGATGGTGTCACCCTTCTTTTATTCCTCCACCTCATACAGCAGGGTGTGGAACACGAAGGGCAGCTGTTTTTCCCAGCTGGCCTCGCAGTGGGTGCCGCCGGGTACGATGCGGCTGGTCAGGTGGATGCCCCGGGTCATCAGCTTGCCGCTCAAGTTGGAGAATTCCCGGCGGATGCCATCGTGGTTGCCCATCTCCCGGGAGCCGTAGTCCATGTACAGCACCGTGCCGGGGGCAAGTTTTGCGCGCCCCACAAGGCCGGAAATCTTATCCGGCGCCACCCAGATGGAAGGCGACAGTGCCGCGGCGCGGCTGTAAGTATCGTTATATTGCAGCAGAGCGTACAGGCTCATCAGCCCGCCCATGCTGCTGCCGCCGATAAAGGTATGTGTCCTGTCCGGCAGGGTGCGGAAATTCTGGTCGATCAGGGGTTTGAACCGGTGGATGAACCAGCTCATGGTGGCCTGTCCCTTGCCGTCAAAGTGGCCGTAGGTGGGGTCATCGAAGCGGTAGGGGGAATACTCCACCAGACGCTCGTTGTTCGCCCCGGCGTTGCACTCGATGGCCGCCACAATCAGCGGGGTGTCGGTATAGTCCAGATAATCTGCCACGCCCCAGCTTTTGCCGTAGGTGGCATCTTCGTTGAAAAACACGTTCTGCCCATCGAACATATACAGCACGGGGAACCGGCGCTCCGGCTGTGCCTCGTACATGGTGGGCAGATAGACATACGCCCGGCGCTGTTCGGTGCCGTTGACCGCCGGGTAACTCATGCTCCATTTTTTGATCATGGTGCTTCTTTCCTCTCAAATCTTCCTGCAAGGGGCACAGGCGGCAAGCCCACGCCCTTTATAGGTAGTGTAGCACCATGCGGCGGGAATTGCAATGATTATAGAGCAAAGGGACTGCTGCCCCAGACGGTATGCAGCAGTCCCTTTAAAAGCCGTAGGGTGACAGGCGGCTCAATATTTCTTTTCCACAGGCACGATCCAGCCCTTGGTATCGGGGATCTTGCCCCACTGCATACCGGTCATGGTGTCGTACAGCTTCTGGGTGACAGGGCCGATCTTGCCGTCACCGATGAAGGCGTGCTCGCCCTTCCAGACCAGCTCCTTGACAGGGGAGACGACAGCGGCAGTACCGGTGCCGAACACCTCTTCCAGCTTGCCTTCGCGGGCAGCAGCCATGATGTCGGCAATGGCGATCTTGCCTTCAACGACCTCGTAGCCCCAGTCCTTCAGCAGCTCGATGCAGCTGCGGCGGGTGACGCCGGGCAGCACGGTGCCTACGGTAGCGGCGGTGTACACCTTGCCGTCGATCTTGAACATGATGTTCATGCTGCCAACTTCTTCAACGTACTTCTTCTCCACGCCGTCCAGCCACAGCACCTGTGCGTAGCCCTGCTCCTCGGCCAGCTCACCGGCCTTGATGGAAGCGGCGTAGTTGCCGCCGCACTTGGTAAAGCCGGTCAGACCCGGGGCGGCGCGAATATACTCGTCTTCCACATAGATGCGCACGGGGTTGATGCCCTCGGCGTAGTAAGCACCGGAGGGAGCGCAGATGATGCAGAAGATATAGTGCTTGGAAGCGTGCACGCCCAGCCCCACATCATTGGCAAAGATGAAGGGACGGATGTACAGGGAAGCGCCGTCGGTGTGGGGCACCCAGTCGCGGTCCACGTCCACCAGAGCCTCGACAGCCTGAATGTAGTCCTCTACCGGGATCTTGGGAATGCACAGACGGTCGGCAGAATCCTGAAAACGCTTGGCGTTGCAGTCCGGGCGGAACAGCTGCACGGTGTCGTCGGCGGTGCGGTAGGCCTTCATGCCCTCAAAGATCTCCTGTGCGTAGTGGAACACCACGGTAGCGGGGTCCAGCTCAAAGGGGCCGTAGGGGACGATGCGGGCATCGTGCCAGCCCTCACCCTCAGTGTAATCCATGACGAACATGTGGTCGGAGAACTTTTTGCCGAAGCCAAGCTTCGTCTCATCGGTGGGCTTTGCCTTGGGCGTAGCCGTGCGGGTGATCTTGATATCCAACATAGTGAGTTTCCCTCTTTCCTTTTATGCGCGTGCGCACGATTTCCGGCGCTTTATGACACAAATATTGGTTTCTATTATAATATTCCCAGCCGGTTTTGCAAGGAATCAAAAAATGTTTCATCTTTCCACCGGTAAAGTTGCACCAGATTGTGAGCACAATGGTGTGCAAACTGCCAAATCTATGGTACAATAGGGGCACAGAGCACTTTTGCGGAGCACAGCTCCGCTTTTCTATGGAAGGAGCATACTGCCATGATCGACAGCGTTATTTTTGATATGGATGGCCTGATGTTCGACACCGAGCGGGTCTGGGCTACCCTGTGGGAGCCTGCACTTGCCACCCTTGGGCTTTCTTATAAGGAAGGGCTGGACGTTGCCGCCCGCGGCACGGCAGGGGACACCATGCGGGCGGTGCTGCGCCGCTTCTACGGGGAAAACTGCGACACGGACGCCATCATCGAGGCGCTGCACGCACAGGCGGAAAAGGCGTTTCAGGCACCGCCGCCCAAAAAGCCCGGACTGGACGAAATTCTGACATGGCTGGACGCGCAGCACATCCCCATGGCAGTGGCCTCCTCCAGCCGGATGGCGTCTATCCGGCACCATTTGGACGGCTGGGGTCTGACCCACTATTTTAAGGTGATCGTCTCCGGCGAGCAGTTCTCGGCGTCCAAGCCCGACCCGGAAATTTTTCTGCGCGCCGCCGAGGCACTGGGTACTGCGCCCGGCCGCACCCTTGTGCTGGAGGACAGCTACAACGGCGTGCGCGCCGGTGCCGCCGGCGGCTTTGTCACCGTGATGGTGCCGGACATGGCCCCCGCCAATGACGAGATGCGCCGTCTGTACACCGCCGAGTGCTGCGACCTGTACGAGGTGCTGGAAGGCTTGCAGAAGGGGAGATTCTGATTGTGAAAATACAATGCCGGACAGCCCGCAGGCTGTCCGGCATTGTGCTATTTTAACGTGCTTTTTTTCTGCGGCGGAGTTTGCGCACCAGCTTACGGAGCAGCAGCATCAAGGCACACCACCAGCAGAATGACGGTGAGGATCAGACCAAGGAGGATAAAGGCAAAGCGGTTGGGCTTTTTCAACAGCGCGGAAAGGCTGCGGCTGTCCTCTACCTTTTTGCGGTCGTGCAGGGTGCTGTAATAGTCCGGCACGTTGCCGATGCCGTCGCCGTCGGTGTCCTCGAACGAGGCCATGTACCGCGCAATGGCGTCCCAGCCCTTCAGCTCTTTGCCGTTTTCGGTCAGGATCACATCCTCAAAATCTTCGATGGGAGTGCCGTCGGCGTATTTCGGCACGATGGACAAAATGCCGTAGGACATATCCGTCACGGCGCTCAGCATCTGCCCGCTGTAAAGGTCTGCCACAATGCGGTACAGCTTGTCGTCCTGCAGCTCTACGCGCTGACCGTCCTTGACCAGATAGACGTCCGTCACCTTGTTCAGCAGCAGGCGGTGGGGGTTATAGGTAAAGTTCAGGCCGCTGCAATACAGCCGCGCGGTGGTCATGAAATCCGACACGGAAGCGTCGATCTCGGCGGCGGTGCGCAGCTCCTTGCCGGTGAGGTAGACTTCGATGAGGGGATAGCCCGGCACACCGTCCGCGCCGATGCCCAGCGAGAAGGAGTTGAACACCTGCTCCACTGTGATATCGCCCCGGGCGTAGGTGTCGCGCACGGTGCCGCTGGGTACTACCGCCAGATCTACCGGAACGCCGTCATAGTCGGCGGCGTTCTCCACCGCGTACACATAGGCGTCCGCGATGATATCACCCAGATTGTGCTCAGTGTGCACCTTGCCCAGATCCTCCAGGTTAGAGAAAACAACATCGTTTTCTGCCAGCACCTGATCCTTGGTGTAGCCGAACTGTGCCAGATAATCCTCGTCCACCGTGTCCATAAAGCGGTCGATGACCTCTTGCGTTTCCGCATCGGCGGGAATATCGGAAGTGATGGGGATCAGTTGGTAATCGGTCACCTGCCAGCGGCCGTCCGCTTTTTGCGCCATGGACAGGCTGCCCAGATTTTTGCCGTATTCGCCGCAGGAGACCACATAGGTGTCCCCGTGCCGGATGGGCTCCCGGATGCGGCTGTGGGTGTGGCCGCTCAGGATAAGGTCAAGGTCAGGCACACCCTTGGCCAGCAGCTCGTCCTCAGACTTTTTGGGGTCGTCCCATGTGCCGCTGTGGGAAACGCAGACGATCATGTCCACGGTTTCGTTTGCCTTGATCTCTGCCACGGTGGTTTTGACCGCCTGTACCGGGTCCTTGAATTTCAGTTCACAGGTGGGCGCGCAGGAGAGCGCATCCTTGCCGAAAACGCCCACCACGGCAATGCGCACATCGCCCTTCTGCACCACGGTGTAGTCCTGCACGCCGTAGGCGGCAAAGGCGTCTTTGAGCAGCTGCTGACCCTCAGTGAGGCCGGCGGCCTCCATGGCATCCCAATCCACATTGCAGACCACGATGGACGGGACGGCATCGCCGGAGGTGCGGGCGCTGGTAAGCATATTGGCAAGCCCCTTGGAGCGGTAATCAAACTCGTGGTTGCCGAAGGTGGTCACATCGTAACCCATGTAGCCCAGCATCCGCAGCTCTGCGGCCTGCGTTTCAAACACCGTCTGGATCAGGGTGCCCATGGAAAAGTCACCGCCGTCGATCACAAGGGTGTCCGGGTCTTTGGCGCGCTGCGCCTTGATGAGGGTGTTGGCGCGGGCAAAGCCGCCGATGTCCGTCTCCTCATCCTCCACCACGGTGGTAAAGGTATTCAGGTGGGAGTGGGTGTCGTGGCTGAACAGGATGTCCAGCGTTTTGCCTGTCTCCGGTGCCTGTCCATAGGCGGCGGGGATGCCCAGCAGCACTGAAAACAGCAGCAGCACGGCCACCGTCATGGCGAAAAGCTTTTTCATGGCGTGTTCTCCTTTGTTGCGTCCTTATTTTTTCGGCTCAGCCGAATTTTTACAGCATCAGAAAAAGTAATACCGCTCTATAAAAATCAACTATCTGCACGCTATTTTAGCATAAGTGCACAAAATAAACAAGACGGCAGTTGTCTTTTTGCGCCGATATGCAACGCTTTTTATAAAAAAGACGCAGTACCTCCTCAGCCGCCTGCGGATGAACTCCCTCTGGCGCAGGACGATTTTGAATGGCCTCCGCTTGCGCTCTGGCCATGTTCAGCGGAAAAATATTTTAAATTTTGCGTTTGTCGCGCTCTGCGGAGCGCTCCAAACGCTATTTTCACGGGAGGGATATCCCGCAAAAACAAAACCAGCCAAGCCCGCAGGCTTGGCTGGTTTGAAAGTAATCAATATTCCTTTATCAGGCGCCCACGATCAGGCGCACGGCACCGTAGATGCCGGCGTCATTGCCAAGGCTGGCGGCCTTGATGGGAGTCTCCTTGCAGGACTGGAAGGCGTACTCCTTGTAGTGGCGCACCAGCGGGGTGAACAGAACCTCCCCGGCGCGGGCCACGCCGCCGCCGATCATGAACATTTCGGGGTCGGTGGTGGCGGCAATGTTTGCCAGTGCCATGCCCAGCGTGGAGGCCATCTCGTCCACCTCACGGGCAGCCAGTGCGTCCCCGGCGCGGGCGGCGTCGAAACGTCCTTGGCTTCAAAGTCCTTGCCGCGCAGGGTGCAAGCGGTGTCCGGGTTTGCGTCCAGCAGCTTCTTCATGCAGCGCACAACGCCGGTGGCGCTGGAATACTGCTCCAGACAGCCGTGCTTGCCGCAGCCGCAGACGGCGGTCTCGTGGGGGTTGACGGTGATGTGGCCGATCTCGCCGCCGGCACCGTGAGCGCCATCAATGACCTTGCCGTTTACGATGCACCGCCGCCCACGCCGGTGCCCAGTGTGACCATGACGGCGCTGCGGCAGCCCTGTGCCGCGCCCATCCAGATCTCGCCCAGCGCAGCCACGTTGGCGTCGTTGCCCACCAGCACCCGGATGCCGCCCAGCAGCTCGCTGAGCTCAATGGAGACGTTGCGGTTGCCCCAGCCGCCAAGGTTTGCACACACGATGGGCACAATGCTGGAATCCAGCACCGGACCGGGCACGCCCAGACCGACACCCTCGACCTCGTCTGCGGACAGACCCTTTTCCTGCATCTTCTGCTGCACGGCAGCAGCCAGATTTTCCAGAATGTGAGCACCGTTATTAGAGGTATCGGTGCTTACCTCCCACTTTTCCAGCAGCTTGCCGCTGGTGGTGAACAGGCCGACCTTGGCGGTAGTGCCGCCCAGATCAATGCCAAATGCGTATTCCTTCATGTCATTTACCCCTTTGATGCGGATGCACCGCATTTTTTATCAGTATTTTGTAGTATACCATATTTTTCCGTAAAAGAGCAGTACTGCGGCGGCATTTCGTGCAATCGGACTGAAATCCATGTAAAATTTTGGGCAGTTCCACAAGGAGATTCAGCGCACGGTGTTGGTCAGCGTGCCGATTCCCTCGATCTCGCACTGTACGGTGTCGCCCGGGTGCAAAAACTGCGGCGGGTCCATGCCCATGCCCACCCCGGCAGGGGTGCCGGTGGCGATGATGGTACCGGCTTTCAGGGTCATGCCCTGCGAAAGCTCGTGGATGACATGGTCGATATCAAAAATTTGCAGCTTGGTGTTGGAATCCTGCCGCAGCTCGCCGTTCACCCGGCTGCGGATAGGCAGCGCGGGCGGGTAGGTGTCAAATTCATCGGCCGTGACGATGCAGGGGCCCATGGGGGTAAAGCCGTCCAGACTTTTGCCGAAATACCACTGCTTGTGGGCGGTCTGTACGTCCCGGGCGGAGACATCGTTCAGGATGGTGTAGCCGAACACATAGTCTTTGGTCTGCCCGGCGGGCACATCCTTGGCGTCCTTACCCAGCACCACAGCCAGCTCACACTCGTAGTCCAGCTTCTGCACAAGGTCGGTGTGCGCCTCGATAAAGCCGCCGTCCGGTACCGCGCGGCTGACCCGCTTGGAGAAGTAGATGGCGTCCTGATGCTGGGTGGAAAAGGCATCCGCAGAGTACTTTTCGGCTTCGTCCGAGTGCGCCATATAGTTGATGCCCAGACAGACCACGTCCTGCGCGGGGCAGGGGATGGGGCTTTGCAGGGTGACGGCCTCCACCGGCAGTGCGGGGATGCCGCTGATGGCCAGCTGCAAGCCGAACCGCACCTGCGGGGTGAGGAAGGGGATGGCATCGGACAGGGTCTCGTAGGAGAGCCCCAGCCAGCTGAGCGGCCAGACCTGTGTGCCGTCCTGCGAGAGGATGGCGGGGTCCTCCGCACCGTCCGGCAGGCGGCAGGTGACAAAACGCATACAGTGCCCCTCCTCTCAGTGCCGGTAGGCGATGGCGCTGCGGATGCGGTCGGCTTCCGCTTCTCCGGCCAGCTGGCGCACCAGCTCCAGCGCAAAGGGAATCGCGCCGCCCAGACCGTAGCTGGTGGTGATGTTGCCATCCACGACCACCTCGGTGTCCAGCACATGGGCGCCGGCCAGCTTGTCCTGAAATGCAGCGTGGGCGGTGGCGTTTTTGCCCTCCAGCAGACCCAGTGCTGCCAGCACGCTGGGTGCGGCGCAGATGGCGGCTACCTTTTTGCCCGCCTTTGCAAAGGCGGCGCAGGTGTCGGTCACCGTCTTGTTGGCGGCAAGGTTCGGCGTGCCGGGAATGCCGCCGGGCAGCACCACCAGATCCACATCGGAATAATCGACCTCCTCTGCCAGCGCATCAGCGGTGATGTGCACCTTATGGCTGCTCAGAATCTCCCGGCTGCCGGAAGCACTGGCCACCAGCACCTCCACCTTGGCGCGGCGGAGCAGGTCCACCACCAGCAGAGCTTCGCACTCCTCGGTGCCCTCTGCAAAAAATACAACAGCTTTTGCCATAAGAAAAACCTCCTGTTCAAATCTTAAAAAGAAAAGCCGCGTGCCGCAGCTTTGGGCGGTACGCGGCTTTTTGTATCAGTCAGCGGCCTTTTTTTCAGCTTCCAGCAGCGCACGCAGCACACTGTCGTCCGCGCTCAGCACCCGGCTGACCCGGCTGATGATGGCGCTGGACGCGCCGGTCTTGTCCATGATCTCGGTGTAGATGCACTTGTCAGCCAGCAACTCGGCAATGTTGTAGCGCTGCTCCATTGCGCTGAGCTCCGAATAGCTGCACACGTCCTGCAGAAAACGATAGCATTCCTCCGGGGTCTTGAGCTGCAGAAAAGCCCGGTACAGGCCGGAGTTGCCGGTGGGATGATCTTTCGCCATGATAGTCTCCTTTTTTGCACAGAATGCCCGCAAACAGCGGCTTTATTACACTACATCAGTGTAGTACAAACGCGGATAAATTTCAATGGCTATTTTGTGATTTTTCGGAAATCAGCTCAGGGTATGCTCATACACCAGCTCGTTGCGGGGCACGGTGCCGGTCTCCTGCTCGGCGGGGCGCAGCTCGCGGTAGCGTAGTGCCTTGAAGAACTGCTGCACCGGCAGTGCCTTGGCGTGGATGGTGCACCACACCCGGCCTTTGCCCTCGCCCTTGGCCAGCCGCTCACAGGTCTGCACGATATCCCGGCCGATGGCTTTGCCGCGGTATTCCGGCTTGAGGTACAGGTGCATCAGGTGCAGGGCGGTGTTCTCCATCTTCCACGCGAAGTAGCCGATGAGCTTGCCCCCCAGAAACACCAGAAAATAGTTCACATCGTTGTCGATGTCCGCTTCAATGGCATCGGCGCTTTGCAGCTCCTCCACAAGGGTGTCCAGCTGCTTTGCGGGGTAGTAGCGCTTGTAGACCTCGTGCCACAGCTCGCTGGCAAGGTCGGCGGTGTTGTGGATGTATTTGGCCTTTGCGACCAGCTTGTAATCAGGCTTCATAAAACTCCTTATACTTTTACAATGTAGTCCGGCTTGCGGGGCGCGGCGGGCTTGGGTGCGGCGGCGGGGTAGCCCAGAATGCAGTGGCCTACGCCGATCCAGTCCCCCTCAATGCCCCACTGTTTCAGCAGTGCCTTGCCCTCGGCGGAGTCGAACTCCTCCCGGGCGCGGTTGATCCAGCAGCTGCCCAGCCCCAGCGATGCGGCAGCCAGCATCAGGTTGCCCATGACAAGGCTGCCGTCCTGCACGGCGCAGTTTGCGTGGGCATCGGCCAGCACCACCAGAATGGTGGGTGCACCGTACATGGAGTCGCTGTCGGTGCCCATGACGGCGGCGTTCATCCGGTCAGCTGGGCACGGGTGGCGGCATCCTGCACGACCACGATCTTAGCGCTCTGGCGTCCCATAGCGCTGGCGGCGTAGGTGCCGGCCTCCAGTACGGCGTCCAGCTCGGCATCCGTGATCTGCCGGGGCTCGTAGGCGCGGCAGCTGCGGCGGCTGCGAATGGTTTGTAAAGTCTCGTTGGTCATGAAAGATCCCCTCCTTAATAGTGGATGGCTTTATTGTACCACAACCTGCGCCGGAGTGCAAAGTGCCCAGCCGGTAAAAAACATTGCTGGCTTCCGAAAACGTTTGCGGTGCAAAAACACGGCAGAATGCACAAAAAACAAAGAAAGATTATGGAAAAGCATTCTTGTTGCCAGCGGGCAAATCGGGTATAATAGGGCTACCATAGCGGAAAGGAGTTGTGCTCTATGGCAAAGGCATCGCAGGTCGTCATTATGGAGGGGGAATACTACATTATCAAGGCCCCCAATGGGAAGGTACTGGAAGTAAAGGATTTCAACACGGAGAACGGCGCCGGCATCCAGCTGTGGAGCTATGCGGGGCATCCGTGGCAGCAGTGGCAGTTTGTGGACGCGGGCGAGGGACGCTGGCGCATCCAGAACCGCTTTACCGGCAAGATGATCGATCTGGCGCTTGGCGGTGTGGTGGAGGGCACATGGCTGCACCAGTGGAGCCGCACCAGCGGGCTGAGCCAGTGCTGGGCGCTGGAACCCACCCGCAGCGGGCGCACCCGCATCCGCAATGTGCTGGCGGATAAATACATCGACCTTGTGGGCATGAACACCGCCAACGGCGCACAGGCGCAGATCTGGAACTATGTGGCGGGCGGCAATCAGGAGTGGACGCTGGAACGCATCGACCCCGACGTTGCCCAGACCGGCAAGCGCGCCGGGGAAGCTAAAGACCCCCAGCCCACGCCAAGCCAGCGCAAGCACCAGAACGATCTGGTGCGCAAGCTGAACAGCGCAGGCAAGGGCCGCGCCGGGCGCAAGGCATAAATCGAAAAATGCTTCCGCTGCTTTGTGGGCATCCGCAGCGGAAACACTTCCCAAAGGGCTGCTGCACAGCGTTTCATGCAGCAGCCCTTTCTTATGAAAAGAGATACGGTCAGCGGCCCCGCCCGCTCAGACGCTGACAAAAACATCGGACAAAAAAGGAGAACGACCAATGAACTTAGGCGCATTTATGGACCCGGAATTTCCCATCTTCAGCACCACCCTTTGCTATTTGGAGCGGGAGGACGCTTACCTGATGCTGCACCGCATCAAAAAGCAGGAC
>ENA-OQHN01000408-OQHN01000408.1-human-gut-metagenome-genome-assembly--contig:-NODE-408-length-14972-cov-2.981273_pt1 | contig 14972 bp, 12 predicted proteins | sample MGYA00242564_ERZ504721 | MGnify/ENA primary metagenome ERZ504721 (study PRJEB26092, sample SAMD00036212) | human gut metagenome | host: Homo sapiens | study: EMG produced TPA metagenomics assembly of...
GGCCGCTGGCCAAACAAATTCTGCTGGTCAGCCTGCCGCTGGCTTTATCCAACCTTTTACAAATTCTGTTCAACATGTCCGACGTTGCCGTTGTGGGCCGGTTCGCCGGCTCCACGGCACTCGGCTCCGTGGGCTCGACGGCGACGTTTGTCACACTGTTCACCGGCTTTCTGATCGGCTTGAGCAATGGCGTCAACGTGCTGGTCGCCCGCTTTTACGGTGCCGGGCACCCCAAGGACGTCAGCAAGACCGTCCATTCGGCGCTGCTGGTCAGCCTGGCCGCCGGTGTGCTGCTGCTGTTCGTCGGCCTGTTCGGCTCGCCTGCGCTGCTGGAGCTGCTGAACACCAAGGAGGACCTGCTGCCCGGTGCGATTTTGTACCTGCGGGTCTACTTTCTCGGTATGCCGGCGCTGGCGCTCTACAACTTCGGCAACGCAGTGTTCAGCGCTATCGGTGAGACAAAAAAGCCGCTGGCCTACCTGTCGTTTGCGGGCGTGCTGAACATCCTGCTCAACCTGTTTTTCGTCATCGTCTGCAAGCTCGATGTCGCCGGTGTCGCGCTGGCCAGCACGATTGCCCAGTGCGTCTCGGCAGGGCTGATCCTGCACGCGCTGACAAAGGTCAGCGACTGCTATGCGCTGGATTTCCGCAAGGTAAGGCTGGACCTCAACATGACAAAGCGCATCCTGATGCTGGGCGTGCCCGCGGGCCTGCAAAACGCGATCTTTGCGATTGCCAACCTCTTTATTCAGGCGGGCGTCAACTCCTTTGACTCTTTGATGGTCAAGGGCAACAGCGCCGCCGCCAACGCGGATGGGCTGATCTACGACTGCATGGCGGCCTTCTACATGGCCTGCGCCAGCTTTATGAGCCAGAACTACGGCGCGGGACGGCCTGACCGGGTGAAGAAAAGCTACTTCATCAGTCTGGGCTACTCCTTCGGCGTGGGGCTTGTGCTGGGCGCGGCGCTGTTCTTCTGCGGGCCGTCCTTCCTTGCGCTGTTCACCACCGAAACCGCCGTTATTGATGCCGGCATGAAGCGCGTAGCCGTGATGGCCTTTGCCTACGGCATCTCGGCCTTTATGGACTGCACCATCGCCGCCTCCCGCGGGCTGGGCAAGACGGTGGTGCCCACCGTCATCGTGGTGCTGGGCTCCTGCGTATTCCGGGTGATCTGGGTGTACACCATCTTTGCCCACTTCCACACCATCCCGGCGCTGTACCTGCTGTACCCGTGCAGCTGGATCCTGACCGCACTGGCGGAGATTGCCTATTTCGCCAGCTGTTACAAGCGTGCAATGGCGATCTTCCGCAAGCCCGCGGCGGCGTAAAAGGTAATATGATATAAAAAGGGCTGCTGCACAGTTTGTGCAGCAGCCCTTTGTTTATGCTATTGTCAGGGGGTCAGAGCGCAGCTCAGATCTCCTTCTTCAGGGTCTCGCCCATGATGTAGCCGTAGGTCAGAGCGGCGTCGAAGCCCATGCCGTACTGCTTGGCGTCCTTCTCCTCGATGGAGCCGCAGACGTCGCCGGCAGCGTACAGGCCGGGGATGGCCTTCTTGTCCTCGGTCAGGACGTGGCAATCGGTGTCGATGGCCAGACCTGCGGTGGTCAGGTAGAAGGTGGGGTCAACGCGGATGGCCCACAGACCGTCGCGGGTCTCGATGTAGGGGCAGTTGCGGCGGCCGAACTCATCGGGCTCGCCAGCCAGAGCGGCGGCGTTGTTGGCCTCGATGGCGTCTGCCAGATTGGGCAGGTTCAGCTCCTCAGAGGCCTTCTCCACGCTGTCGTAGTGCACAGCCTCGCCCTTCTCGAACATGGCAACGTAACCGTTGAAGCCGTAGGACTCGCTGTCGCGCAGCTTGACGGCAGAGGACTCGTCGAACACATAGTAGAAGGTATCGCCGTTGTCCTTGTTCAGCTTTGCCTTGGCCATGGTGTAGTGGTTATCGGAGACGATGTTGCCGATGTTGTCGCCCTTGATGTTGACCATGATGCCGGGGGCAGACTGTGGATGAAGGCCAGCTCGAACTTGCTCTTGTAGCTGGGACAGGAAGGCGGGCAGAGCGCGGTTCTCGCACTCCACATAGCCGCCGGCGTCAATACCCATCTGGATGCCCTCGCCGGTCATGCTGGAGGCGCAGTTGAAGAAGAAGTCGGCGTAGTCGGGGCTGTACTTCTTCAGCATTTCGGGGTTCTTGGCAAAGCCGCCGGAGGAAGGCAGACCGCCTTGCCGCGGCAGGGTATAGCTTGCGCCGTTTTTCGCCCCTTGGGCGTGGGAAGGCCCACAACACGGCCGCTCTCGTCCTTGATCAGGTCGGTGACGCTGGTGGAGTAGATGATCTTGCCCTTCTCGTACTTCTCCACGCGCTGTGCCATGAACATCATGGCGTAGCCTGCGCCGCCCTCGTAGCAGCCGGGTGCCAGATACGGGGTGGAAGCGCCGTACTGGGTAGCGCTTTCGTAGTTGCCCATGGTGTTGAAGCCGATGCCGATGCCTGCCATCCAGTCCACCAGATCGCCGGCGACGGTGTACTGCTTGGTCATGTAGGGCATTTCACCGTTGAAGAACTCGGTGCGGTGGTACTTCTCCATGGTCTGCCAGAAGTTCATCATGCCCTCCAGCGTGCCCATGGCAGAGCTGCGGAAGCTGCCGTCCACATCGTAGTTGTACTGCAGCTTGGAGCCTGCGGTGGCAACGCCGCCGTAGGTCATGGACATGGAGCCGCCGGGGATATCGCGCTTCTCCACCAGAATGACGCTGTAGCCGGCCTCCAGCAGGCGGCAGGCGCAGGTCAGGCCGGAGGTGCCGGCACCCATGATGACGACATCAGCCTCTTCCTCGATGACCTCGTTGGAAGCAGCGATGGTGACCTCCTTGGAGAAGTCGTCCACGTTATAACCGGCCAGCTCGATGGCCTCCTTCACAGCTGCCTTGACAGCCATGGAGGTGATGGAGGAGCCGCGCAGGTTGGGCACGTTGACACTCTGGTGCTCGACGATGGCGGCGGGGATGCGGGAGCAGGCATAGTTGCCGATGCCGATGGTCTCCTCGTGAGACAGCACCTCACAGGCAGTGATCTTGCCGTCAAAGAAGGTGGTGGCAACGTGCACCCAGCTTTCGTGACCCATTGCCTTGGTGACGTACTTGCCGTCTACCGGGGAGGAGGGCTTGGTCACAGCGGAGGAGGCAGCAGAGGAAGCTGCGGAGGAAGCGGGAGCACCGGTGGTGCTGGAAGCGGAGTTGCCGCAGGCGGTCAGCAGACCGGCAGCAGCTGCGCCCATGGTGCCCACAGCGGCACCGCGCATAAAGTTGCGACGAGAGATCTTAGCCAAAGGTTCGCCTTTCTTTTTGCTTTTCTCTTCTTTTTTTAGCGTTTTTTCCTGTTCCTTCGTGCATTTTGAACATTGATACGATTATAGCAAAGTTTTTGCCCCGGTGTGAAATACAAATTTTGTGTCAGAATTTATCAAATCTCTTTATAAATCGTTTTCCCTTTACGGCCTGTGCGGAATCCTGTATAATAAAGATGACCAGCTTTTTTTCACAAGGAGGGGCGCCGTTCTATGACGATTTACCAGTTGGAGTGCTTTATTGCCGTAGCAGAGGAGCTGAATTTCAGCGCCGCCGCCGAGCGGCTGTTCACCACCCAGCCCGCCATCACCTACCAGATCAATGCGCTGGAAAAGGAGACCGGGCTGCGCCTGTTCGAGCGCACCACCCGCCGCACCAAGCTGACCGCTGCCGGGCAGTCCTTTTATCTGGACATGGTGCAGATGACCAGCTTTGGGCGGCAGGCGCTGAAGAAGGCGCAGGATATTCAGGACGCCGACCGCTCCCACCTGACCGTCGGGCTGCGGCAGCTGTTCGATTACAGCACCTTTTCCAGCATTCTGGCCCAATTCCAGCACCAGTTTCCCAACGCCTGCGTAGACGTTGTGCCGCAGGACAACCGCCGCCCGCTGGAACAGCTGCGCTCCGGGCAGCTGGATATCGGCTTCTTCTACGCCACCGAGCACTCCGCGACCGGACATCTCCTTTACGCCCCTGTTCTCGCTGGGGTACCATGCGCTGATGAACCCAAACTCTCCCCTTGCCGACCGGCGGGCGCTGCATCTGGCAGACCTGAAGGGGCAGAGCGTGGTGTCCTCCGGCGCATTCGACAGCTTTCTGTCCGCCTGTCAGGGACCTTCGCTGGAGCAGCTGGCGCAGGTGGGGGTGGATTGCAGCAAGATCACCCCCAGCTTTGAGGGCGCTCTGATCATGATCCAGATGGGCACCGCCATGTCTATCGTGCCCTGCCTTTCCACGGCGGTGATCCCGGGCATCGTCAAGGTGCCGCTGCTGGATTTTCCCCCGGTGACGGTGGAGATCGCCGCCATGCGCCACGCACCCCGGCTGGAGGTACAGTCCTTTATCGAGATCGCCAAGCAGAAATACGCCCATCACCCCGACCCGCTGCGGATGGAGGCGCTGATCTGAGACGCAGCTGCGACTGTTCAAAAGTCCCCTATGACCCATAGAGTTTTGAATAGTTACTTTTTCTGCGCCAAAACACGCAGAACACTGTGCTTTTTGCCCCGACTCTTCAAAAGTAGCCAAAGTTTTGAAGAGTCGCAAACACAACGAAACTACGTTACTTTTGAATACTATTCAATATAAAAAAAGTGGTAATAATGTCCGACTCTTCAAAAGTCCCCTTATATCATAGGGCTTCGCCGCCTGTTCTGAACAGCAGCACTGCCCTGTAAAAGCAAAAGCCGGACAGCCCGCAGGCTGCCCGGCATTTTTACTTTTCTGCTTTTACTGATAATCGTGGTTGAGGAACAGGGCCTTGATGACCACCACCTCGTCGTATTCCTCCTGCTCCACCTCCACGTCCGCGTTCAAGGCATTTCAGGCGTGCCTTGACCGCATCCAGTGCCTCGGGCACGGTGACGGCGCGGCCCTCCTCCACGGCGTCCATCATCTGCTTGAGCACGATGGGGTGGGCGTACCAGCTTTTCACCGGGGAAAGCGCCGTAGGGGTAGTGCTTGACATACTCTGCCATGGCTGCCTCGGCCTTCTCCGCACGCTTCATGATGGCGTTGTTGTTATTGTGGGCGGTGGGCAGCATATTGTAGCTGGAAAACAGGAAGATGGCGGCAAAGCCGAACAGCGCAAAGTACACGCCGTAGCTGCCGGTGTGGCTGAACACGGAGTACAGACCGTAGGCCGCCGCCGCAACACCCAGCACAAAGATGGCCAGCGCCACATAGCGGTACACCGGCTTGCTTTGCAGCTGCGCACGCTTGCGGCGCTGGGCAGCGCTCAGCTCGGCGGAAAGCTCCGGCTTTGCGTCCAGATACTCCTTTGCCCGGCGCAGCACGGTAAGGCTGTGCTGCGCGTCCTCGGAAAGCTCCGGCAGCTTGCGGGCGGCCTTTTCGGCAGCCTTTTTCTCCAGCGCCTGCTCACCGGCGGCGCTCAGCAGATGCAGCTGCGGCTGCTCCTTGGCAAGCACTTCCAGCAGGGCGTCCACGTCCCGCTCGTCCTTGAAGTTGCACTGCTTCTGCTTGCCGCCGTCGTACTCCACCACAAGATACGCCATGGAGGCAAACACGCCCTTGCCGGAAAAGCCGCCGGAGCTCATAGCCACCCGCTTGAACACCCGGGTGATGCTGCCGTAGGGCAGATAATAGCGGCGGTCGATGTAAAAGCTGTTCAGGTACAGCGCCTTTTTGCCTACGCCGCAGGGGCCGATCTTCCGGCAGGCTTTTTTGTCTGCCTCCAGCTCCTGCGGGTCAAGCTTTGCCATGCCCAGCTGTGCGGGTTTGAAAATCATGGGTAGTTCCCTTCTTTGCTTTAAATTCTACGCCCCTATTTTCCCACGGGACGGGGGCAATTGCAAGCCTTGATTTTTAAAAAACAGCGCCCGCCGCTGTACGGTCAGGCAGCGGCGGGCGCAAGTTACTTACGGAAATATGGAGCCGTCAGTTCCTTATGCCTTGGAAGTAGAGCTCTTCTTGGTAGCATGGAGGAACAGAGCCAGCATTGCGATGGCAAAGACGATGCCAATGGGGTAAGCAACGGCGGTGTTGTAAGCCACCAGCTTGCCGTCCGCATAGGTGTTGATCATCTTGCCCAGGCACTCGGGAGCCAGCACGAAGTAGGTGCAGGACACAGCGCTCATGAAGGTTGCAGGCACGGCGGTGATCCAGAAGTTCTTCTTCTCCTTGAACAGGTACATGGAAGCAGCCCACAGGACGATCATAGCCAGCGTCTGGTTGGTCCAGCTGAAGTAACGCCAGATGACGGTGTAGTTGATGAAGCCCAGTGCGTTGCCGATGCCAAGGAAGGCACCAACGCCCAGCACGGGGACACACAGCTTCAGGCGGTTTGCGTAGCTGTCCTGATCGATCTTGAGCCAGTCGGCCAGAGTCAGACGAGCGGAACGGAATGCAGTATCACCAGAGGTGATGGGGCAGATAACGACACCGATCATAGCCAGTGCCACGCCGACATTACCCATGGTCTTGAGGCAGACGTCGTAGATAGCAGCAGACTGACCGGCAGCCAGAGCCTCGGCCAGACCGACCATCTTGCCATCGGTGATGGTGTACAGTGCGCAGCCGGCAGCAGCCCAGATCAGAGCGATGATGCCCTCGCTGACCATTGCACCGTAGAATACGAAGTGACCCTGCTTCTCACTCTTCATGCAGCGAGCCATCAGAGGCGACTGGGTGGAGTGGAAACCGGAAATAGCACCACAGGCAACGGTGATGAACATGAAGCTCCAGATAGGAGTGTTGGAGGGGTGCATATTGCTGAAGTTTGCCCAGATCTCGGGGATGGTGTAGGCGGGGTTGGTGAAGATACCAAAAATAACGCCCACAGCCATGATGATCAGGCAGATGCCGAACACAGGGTAGATCTTACCGATGATGGCATCAATGGAGATAAAGGTTGCGATGAAGTAGTACACCAGAATGATGATCAGCCAGAACAGGGTGGTGGTCAGCACGCCGGACATACCGCCGTTCTTGCACAGGGTAACGATCAGGCCTGCGGGGCCGACTGCGAACACGGTACCGACCATGATCAGCAGCACCACAGAGAACACACGCATGATGTTCTGCATCACGGGGCCCAGATAGCGGCCGGTGACCTCGGCGATGGAAGCGCCCTCATTGCGCTCGCTCATCATACCGGAGAAGTAGTCATGTACGCCGCCGGCAAAGATGGTGCCGAAGGTGATCCACAGGAACACCACGGGACCCCACAGAGCACCCTGCAGTGCACCAAAGATGGGGCCCAGACCTGCAATGTTCAGCAGCTGGACGAGGAACAGCTTCCACTGGGGCATCACAACGTAGTCAACGCCATCGTTGATGCGCACAGCAGGAGTTTCGCGGTCGTCCGGTCCGAACGTGTTGTCCACGATCTTACCATAGACAAAGTAGCCTACGATCAGAAGTGCCAGACACAGTAAGAAACTAATCATACCAGAAACCTCCTTTTGAATTTCAGCCGCCGACAGCTTATGCCATACTGCGGCTATGACCGATCTCTGGCTTTATGTTAACACCTTTTTCATAATTGTGTTAATAATTTTTTAGGTATGGTTCCTATATCAAAAAGTATATGGCAGCTTATTTTATTTGTTTATTTAAACTTGTATTTTATGTCGATAGTTCGCTTTTAATTTGTTCTATTGTTTCTCGAAAATATTCTTCCGGGAACGGTCAAAAGCGTCCCCGCCAAACTTTGCGCCGCCTTTTTGTGCACTTTGCTTAATCGTTTGCGATTTTCTCCCCAAAACGTGGAATTTGAGACGAAAAGAAGGGAAATCTGTCCTCTCAGGTGGGGCACCCGTGAAAATGGGCTAGCAGAGCGTCCGCAGACGCTCCGCTAGCCCGAAAATAAAAACAATTCTTCCGCTGCAACAACGACGACCGCCGCCAGCGGCGGAAACAGGGAGGAGTTGTTGGGGCAGCGGCCAGCAAGACGCGCGTGCCGCCCAAGGCACGATGCGGATGCTGGGTGCCGCAACCCGGAAGACGCGGCGCGCATTTCAAATCTTCTTTCACCCGCTGTCCTTAATGGTGGCATCCGCCTGCTTGTGCAGCAACTGCACAAACAGCTGCTCCTCCGGCTGCAAAGGCTCCCGCTCCGGGTACACCAGCACGTCCCGCATCTGCTGCTTCTGCGCCGGGCAGTTATGCAGTGCCAGATGGTACTGCTCCAGCGCGCGCTGCGGCATGGGGGGACGACCACATATAGGCCGTGGGCAGGTTTTGCAGAATGGAGAACTGGCTGCACCGCTCGTACACATGGATGCGGCGGTTGGGGTTTGCCTGCCAGCGGGAAACAGTGCTCTCCTCCCCGGGCAGATGGGTGTCGCCGTGCAGCACCTCGATGTAATCGTTCAGTTCGTCAAGGTTCTGCACCTGCCGCCGCGCCAGCGGGCTGTCCTGACTGGTGAGCAGCAGGTAGGAAAACTCCATGATAGGCTCCTGCCGCAGACCGTGGCGCTGGCAGTAGCGCAGATAGTAGTCCTCATCCTCGGCGGCATAGCGCAGCAGCGCTATGTGGTAGCCCTGCCGCAGCACAAAATCCAAAGCTTCAATGGCACCGCTCTCCCGGATATGCACCCGCAGCTGCTCGCTGCGGGCTGCCTGCTGCAAAAAATCCACCGCCGCATAGGAGGCGTAGGTGGCATGGGTCAGCACCACCCGCAGCTCGGCGCAGCTGCGCTGCTGGTGCGCCTCCTGCTTCAGCTCGTCCACCTGCTGCAGCACCCGCTGCGCCTGCCGGATGAACCGTTTGCCCTGCTCGGTGGGGATCATGCCCGTGGAGGAGCGCTCGAAGATGCGCAACCCGTATTCCTCTTCCAGGTTCTTCAGTGCCTTGCTGACGTTGGGCTGCGCCGCGTACAGCTGCTTTGCCGCCGCCGACACCGACCCCCATTTCATGATGGCTACCAGATACCGCAGTTCCGTAATATTCATGAACCCCTCCACGTTGTTTGCAGTCGTAACTGTATTGTAACAATTTCTCCGCGTCGCTGTCAAGCGGGGGAGAATAAACCCTCTCAGTCCGCTCCCCCTTGCACCAAAGCCCACGGGTGCTATATAATAAGGAAAAACACAAAGGAGGGGCTGTACCATGCCGGAATACCGCGTGCTGCGCATTGACGAGCAGCTGTACGGCTGCGAGGAGCTGCCCGCCGGGCAGCCGGTGTGTGCGATGTGACCCTGACCGATGCCGCCGGGGCTGCCCGCATTCTGCCCTACCCGGACAGGGAGCTGACATGTCTTGGCATCGACGAGGGAGACACCGTCTGTCTGCTGCCGGACGGCACCCTGCACAAGCTGTAAGGAGTAATTTATGCATAATATCTATTTCACCCGCCACGGCGAGACGGTATGGAACGTGGAAAATAAGATCTGCGGCATGACCGACAGCCCGCTGACTGCCCGCGGGCAGGAGCAGGCGCGGCGCTGGGCGAGCTTGTCCGGGACAGCGGCCTGCACATTGACGAGATCTTGTACTCTCCCCTCTCCCGCGCCGCCGACACCGCAAAGGCCATTGCCGCCGCTACCGGTCTGCCCGCCCGCTGCGAGCCCCGCCTGCGGGAGCAGTGCTTTGGCAAATACGAGGGCACGCCCCGGGACGGTGCGGAGTTCCGCATCTCCAAGACCCACTTTGCCGACCGCTATGACGGCGGCGAAAGCATGATGCAGCTGGCGCAGCGCATCTACAATTTGCTGGACGAATTGAAGGCGGACACCGGCAAGACCTACCTGCTGGTGGCGCACAACGGCATCGCCCGGGTGGTGCACTCTTATTTTTATGATATGACCAACGAGGAATACGCCGCTGCAGGCATCAAAAACTGCCAGCTGGTGGAGTACACCTTTGAATAACAGGAAAGCCGCCGGGGCCCCGGCGGCTTTTCTGTTATTACTCGTCAACCATGACGGTAATGGAATTTCTGGTCTTTTGTCACAAACATATACACGCTCACCGCCAGCGCGGCAAGCTCGGCGGCGGTGACAGCCAGCCACACGCCGTCAATGCCCCACAGGGCGGGCAGCAGGAGCAGCGCGGCAAGCTGGAACACCAGCGTGCGCAGAAAGGAGATGAGGGCGCTGGTCACGCCATCGCCCAGCGCCGTGAAGAAGGAGGACGCATACACGTTGAAGCCCATGATGAGGAAGCTCAGCGCATACAGCCGGAAGGCGCGGCTGGTCAGCGCCAGCAGCTGGGCGTCGTAGCCCACAAAGATGCGTGCCACATAGGGAATGAGCACCATGGATACGGCGGTCATGCTCACAGCTACCACGGCGATGAGGCGCAGGCTCTTCTGGTAGAGGTTATGCACCTCGGCATGGTTGCGCGCGCCGTAATGGAAGCTGACGATGGGCGCGCTGCCCACCGCATAGCCCACGAACACCGCCACAAACAGGAAGGCAGCGTACATGATGACGCCGTAAGCCGCCACGCCGTTTTCTCCGGCAAGCCGCAGCAGCTGGAAGTTATACAGGATATTGACCAGCGACATGGAAAGGTTGGTCATCAGCTCAGAAGAACCGTTGATACAGGCATCCCACAGCACGCGGCCGTAAAACTGTGTTCTGCACAGGTGCAGGCGGCTGGTATTGTGGTGGTCGATAAAGTAGAACACCGGAAGCACGCCGCCCACCAATTGGCTGATAAGGGTGGCAACGGCAGCGCCCTCCACGCCCCAGTGCAGCATACCCACCATCACCACGTCCAGCACCATGTTGGTGCAGCCTGCACCTACGGTGAACCAGAAGCCCAGAAGCGGCTTTTCGGCGGTGACGAAAAAGCTTTGGAACATATTTTGCAGCGCAAAGGGCGGCAGCGCCAGCATCAGGATGCGCCCGTAGCGCACGGCGTAGTCCAGCAGCTCTCCCTTTGCGCCCAGCAGCACGGCGACCGGCCGCAGGAACACAAAGCCCAGCACGGCCAGCACGCTGACCGAAACAAGCGCCGCCAGCAGAAACATGGTAAAATAGCGGTCGGCTTTTTTCTGGTCACCCTCGCCCAGCGTGATACCAACGATGGCGCTGCCGCCGGTGCCCAGCATAAAGCCGACAGTGCCCAGCAGCTGCGGCAGCGGCATGATGAGGTTGACCGCCGCAAAGGCCGTTTTGCCCACAAAGTTGGAAACGCACAGGCCGTCCACGATGCCGTAGACGGAGGTGAACAGCATGGTGCCGATGCAGGGCAGCACGAACCGCAGCAGCCGGGAATAGGTAAAATGATCGGACAATTGGATGGTTTTCTTTGGCATAGCTCCTCCTTTTTGAACTTCACATATGCAAAAAGGCCGGATAAGAACCACCGCTCCGGTGCGTTCCCTCTTCTGCTGCGGCACTACGGTGCCCACAGCCTCCGGGAAACACGAACGATGACATCTTATCCGGCCTTTCAATTACGTTGAAACAGCCCTCCGATGAGCGAAAAACAGTATAGCAAGTTTATTTTTGATGTCAAGCCCTGCTTTGCATTATTCCGCTGCAAGGCGGACAAAGGGCGCGATGGCGTTGGCGTCGCCGTGGCGGACGATGGAGTAGGTAATGTCGCAGTAGGGCTGGATGGCGGTGCTCTTTTCCACGGTGGAGATGAGCAGCACCTGCAATTGCAGGCGGCGGAACAGTTCCATCATGGGGCGGATGCGGTCGCTGGTCATTTTACTGAACGCCTCGTCCAGCAGCACCAGACGGATGCTGTTTTCGCTCTTCTGGTAGATTTGCAGAAGGCTTGCGCAGATGGCCACATAGAAGGGTGCCTGATTCTCGCCGCCGGAGGAATCGCGGCTGACGCGGGAAAGATACGCCTGCTGCCCGGTGACCTGATTGGTCACCTTGATATCGTAGTCCAGATAGGTGCGGTAGTCCACATAGTCCGAAAGGGTGGCACCGGCAGCGGTGCGTCCCTCCTGCCGGGCGCGGGTGTTCTCGTCCACATCGGCCATGATCTTTTCCATCAGCTCGTCCACCTGACGCTCGTAGGCGGGGTCGGCGGTGGCGGCAAGGTTATCCAGAGAATCACCCTCGGTCATCTGCTGGTTGCCTTTATCCACGATGACCTGATAGAACGCCGCCAGCTGCGGGTCGCGGCTGGGCTCCAGCTCAAAGCGGTAGACTTCCTCGCCGTAGGTCAGCTGCTCCATGACCTTGTTCAGCTCCCGGAACTGCCGCCGGGCGTTGAAGATATCGTCCTTCATGCGGAACAGGATATCTTTGCGGAAGCGGTCCTTGCAGTCCCGCTGCGCCTGTTCCAGGCGGGCGGCGTAGCGCTCCAAGTCGATGCGCACAAGGCTCTCATGCTGGGCGCGGTACTGTTCCAGCCCGGCAAGCCCCAAGGGATAATCGCAGACATAGCGCCGGTTGTATTCCCGCTGCGCCGGTTCCAGGGTGCTGTTCAGGTAGACGGTCAGGGCATCGTCCAGCTTGGCCTGTGCCTTTTTCGGCAGCCTGCGCGGCGGCGCGGGGGGGACTTGTCCGGCCCGGTCAGCGCCTGCTGACGGCTGCGGGAGAGCGGCTCCACCAGCGGATGGGCGGCAAAAAATGCTTTCTGCGGCCTGTGCGCTCTTTTCGGCGGTGTCCACCGCCTTTTTGCTGCTCCGCCTCACAGGAAGCGATCTGTTTTTCGCATACGCGCAGATCGCCGCCGGTCTGCTCCACGGCAGTGCGGGCGGCTTCCCATGCGGCTTCGCGCACCTCTTCCTCTTTATACAGCTGCTGCAACAGGGGGTTCTCGCGGCACTCGGCCAGCTTTGCGGCCTGTGCGTCCACCGCCGCGCGGGCGGCGGTCAGGGCGGCGCGGGCGTCCCACAAAGCGGCAAGCTCTTCCAGCGTTGTGCCGCGCAAAAGGGTCTGGTACTGGCTGTATGCGGCTTTCAGGTTCTGCTCTGCCTGTGCGGCGGCGCGCACCTCTTCGGCAAGGGCGTTCATCTCCCCTGCCAGTGCCCCGGCGCGGGCGCGGCGGGCTTCCAAGCCGATATAGCGCTGCGGGGTGCGCAGACGCTCCAAGCGGAAGGGGTGGTGGCGCAAAAGGTCCCGGGTGGCGCTGTCGGGGTAGTTTTCCAGCGTGTCGGGGGTGTCGCAGCAGACGATGCGGCGCAGGATGGTGTCGGCGTACTGCGCGGCAAGCGGGTTTTCGCTGGTGACCTGTGCCGCCAGACTGTCGGCGGGGGCGGTATCGGCGCGGCGGTTGGCCTTGCGCAGACCCGGGGTATCCAGCAGGCTGATGGGGGCCCACTTTCTCTTTTCAGCGCCACAAAGGCGCTCTTTGCGGCGGCGTAGTGGGCGGGCGGCACAAGGATATCGAACCGGCGGTCGCCCAGACAGGCTTCCACGCAGTCCTGCCAGCTTTCGTCCTCCACGTTCAGCAGCTCGCAGAAGATGCGGGCGTCCGGCTCCATGCCACGGCTTTTCAGCTCGGCATTCACGGCGTCCCGCACCCGGGTGGCGGCGTCGCCGTGGGGGTACACCCACTTGCCGCCGGATACGGCGTCCAGCTCGGCGCGTTTCTCGGTCTGCTGCCGCTGCAAGGCGGCGGTGTGCTGCCGGGCGGCAAAATAGGCTTCTTCCAGCGGCTTTTCCTGTGCGGTCAGCCAGTCGGTCAGGGCGGGCAGGGTGTCGGGGGTCAGGTCTGCCAGCTTCTGCCCGGCGGCAAAGCCGCTGCGGCGCAGCACAGCCAGCAGGTTGCCGGTCTTTTCGGCGGCTTTTTCAGCGGTGTCGGCGCGGCGGGCGGCGGCATCCAGTGCGGTCTGCCGGTGCGCCAATTCCTCGCTGAGGGCGTCCAATGCGCGGCCCTCGCCGCTGGCACCGGCGGCGCTGTGGGCGGTCAGGTAGGCGCGGCGGGCTTCCGCTTCGGCGGTCTTGGCCTCGGCGTAGCGGGTGCGCAGCGTTTCCTGCTGGCGGCGTCCGGCCTCCACCCGCTCCTGCCAGACAGCTTTTTCCCCGGCATCGGCAGCAGCCCGCGCCAGCAGGGCGGCGCCCCGGTTCACAAGGGCTTCGGTCTGTTTTTCGGTGGCTTCGCGGCCATAGCGCACGATCTCGTCCAGCGCGTTGGCGCGGGTCTGGGCTTCCGCCAGAACAGCGTGCAGGTTTTCCAGCTCCAAGCGGTCACCCTGCAAGGCTTCCAAGTCCAGCTCCGGCTGGGGCAGGATGTACTGGTACAGAAACTCCCGGAAATTGGGGATCTCGTCCATGCTGGTGCCCATCTGGAACACCTCATTGAACTTTTTACCCAGCGGGCTGGCTGCGCGCCCGATGCCCAGTGCGCGGCAGATCCTGTCCCGCGCTTCGCTGGGGCTGCGGGTGTAGGAAAGCCGCCCTTCGGCGGGCTTGAAGTCCTCCTTGGCGCTGGGCGCACCGGTGCGCGGGTCGATAAAGGGCAGCTGTTCCAGCGTGATGCCGTCCTCGGAGATGTACCAGGTCTGGTCGCCGGGGTGGAGCTCCTGCATTGGGCCCTCGGATTCCACCCGCACCGCGATGACAAAGCTGGTGTGCTTGACGCTGTCCCAGAACTCCGCCCCGATATACGCCACGGTATGCCCCGGGCGGCGGTAGGCGTTTTCGCCGCGCTGCTTGGCATGGACAGAGCCTTGCAGGGTGCGTCCGCTTTTCTTATTGCCCAGCGCATTGAAGTTGCGGTTGGTGGTCAGGCAGTAGCGGATGGCGTCCAGAATGGTGGTCTTGCCCACGGCGTTCACGCCGATCATATAAGTCAGGCGGGCGCAGTCGAAGGTGGTATTTTCAAAGTTGTGCCAGTTGATCAGTTTCAGGCGTTTGAGTTCGATCATGCTTCACCCTCCCCTGCTTCCATGTCTGCGCCCTCCGGGCGTCGTACAGGCCAAGCTCGGTGCGGGTGCGGGCGCTCGTCGGCGGCGCATCCGCAAGGTCAGCGTCCGGCAGCGCCAGCAGCACCGTGGGGAACACCTCGATGCGGCTGT
>ENA-OQHN01000409-OQHN01000409.1-human-gut-metagenome-genome-assembly--contig:-NODE-409-length-14954-cov-2.437175_pt1 | contig 14954 bp, 11 predicted proteins | sample MGYA00242564_ERZ504721 | MGnify/ENA primary metagenome ERZ504721 (study PRJEB26092, sample SAMD00036212) | human gut metagenome | host: Homo sapiens | study: EMG produced TPA metagenomics assembly of...
ATTGAAAATTTACATTGAAATATTTCCCCATATACGCAATCTGGCGGTCTGATCCCAAGGACCAGAACCGCCAGAAAACCAAACTCAATGATTCAATTTTACCAAACTTCTAACTTCAAACTTCTAATTTTTCTATTTGAATGCCGCAACCAGCTCTTCCGCATCCTTATAACCTTGTTTTTTCAGTTCCCCGATATACCACTCGGTTACTGGTTCTACAACCGCCTTGAAGGAATCGATATCCAGATCCTCATACGGGATGACCTCGACGCCATTCTTGGACTGCCATCTGGAGAGGATCTCGTCGTCGCCTGCGCGGTTGATCTCGCGCTCGTACTGAACGGCAAGTTTGCCGCACTCATCGACTACTTCCTGCTGCTCCGGTGTCAGGCTGTCGTAAATATCCTGGTTGATGCAGAAGAACAGGCAGTCATAGTTTGCATTCCACATGGAAACGTATTTCTGTACTTCCTGTACGCTTGCCGCATCAATCGCCGGAAGCGGGTTCTCCTGTCCGTCTACCGTCCCCTGCTGCAATGCCGTGTAAGTCTCGGACCAGTTCATGTTGGTCGCATCTGCGCCCCACAGCTCGTAGCACTTCATCAGAAGGTTTGAACCAGCCACACGCACTTTCAGGTTCTTCATATCTTCCACGGAATGAACCGGGCGCACGCCGTTCGTGAGCTGACGGAAACCATTTTCCGCCATACCCATACAATGCAGGTCATAGGAAGAAAGAATCTCATCCATCTTCTGGCCAGCCTCGCCGTCCAGCTTCGCGTCGGCGTCCTCCACTGAATCAAACAGATACGGCAGCGATACCACGTTGAAACGCGGGTCAAATGCCGAATAAATCAGGTTGCTGTGCATCGAAATCTGCACCGGATCGCCGTTCATCAGTGCCTGGATGCCCTCAGACTGGTTTCCACCGGTCAGCTGATCGGCTGCGTAAACATCTACTTTGACCTTGCCGCCGGTCGCCTGCTCCATGAGCTCGCCAAACTTGCGTCCCGCCTGTGCCCAGGTGCTTGTCTCGGTTGTGGAACACGTAAAGTTCCAGGTCATATCCGCCCAATCCAGATCGCTGTAATCGCCGATCGTGTTGAAATCGTCATTGTCTGTCTGGGTGGTTCCGCTGTCGCCTCCGGCTGTCTCGCCATTTTCAATGGCTGCCGCACTTCCCAGTGCCGCCGGCAGACAGGTCGAAATCTGCGGAATATAAGTAATTATCAGTAAAACAACAATGGAAGCGGCTACCATCGGAACGACTGCCCTGGAAATCTCCTGCAGCGTTACGCGGATACCGTCTCTTAATTTGATGCCGATCGCGACAAACAGGTTGACACCGACCGGAGGTGTTACCTGACCAATTGCCAGGTTGACCGTTGCCATGATACCAAATGCGATCACGTTGTAGCCCAGTGCCTTGCAGACCGGCAGCATGATCGGGATGAAAATGTACATCGCAGAATTTGCATCAATAAAGCAGCCCGCGATCAGGAAAATAATGTTACAAATCAGCAAGAAAGTAAACTGGTTGCCTGCCACTCTTGCTAACAGTTCGGAAGCAGCCGTCGAAATACCGAAACGGGTGCAGACAAAAGAGAACAGCGACGCACACGCTACGATCAGCATGATGCCGCCGGTGGTCTTTGCCGAATCAATCAGAATTTCCCACAGGTCTTTAAATTTTACTTCCTTATAAATAATCATACCGACAAACAGACCGTACACAACGGATACGGCTGCCGCCTCGGTCGGTGTAAAGATGCCTCCGTAGATACCGCCCAGAATGATGACCGGCATCAAAAATCCCCAGAATGCATCCTTAAATGCGTTCCAGCGCTCTTTTGCGGATGCCTTCTCTACGGTGGACGGCACGACATGATTGCGGCGTACCTCCAGCATAACGACAACTACCAGAGCCAGACCCATCAGGATACCCGGGATGATGCCTGCCATAAACATATCTCCGATGGAAACACCTGTGATCGACGCGTATACGACAAACGCGATACTCGGCGGGATGACGATCGCGATGGAACTGGAAGTTGCCATCAATGCCGTCGAGAAGGCTGCGGAGAAACCGCCCCGCTCTACCATCGCCGGAATCAGGACCGCACCCAGGGCCGCTACCGTCGCCGGACCGGAACCGGAGATCGCGCCGAAGAAGCAGGCTACGATGATACACACATTCGCAATGCCGCCTTTTCTGTGACCGACACATGTGTCAACGAAACGGATCAGGCGCGTGGAAATCCCCGCCTTCGCCATGATATTTCCGGATAATACGAAAAACGGAATCGCCAGCAGCAGGAATTTACTGATGCCGGAGTAAATATTCGTCGCGACAATCGTTAAAGAAGTACCGGAATACAGGATCGCCGCTGCGGAAGAAAGTCCCAGACAGACGGAGATCGGCACATTCAGCACCAATAATACGAAAAAGGTAATAAAAAGAACTGCGCTAACCATTTACTTGTCCTCCTTTTTTGTGTAACGCTTCTGTGTCTGGTGATAGTAGCCGAGGTCAAACGAACCTTGCTGCGGCAGGCTCAGTCGAGTTGGATAGGTTTCACTAAGAATATCCTTGATTTTACAAATCTGCTGGTTATAATACGTCTGCAGACCTTTATCCAGCTTGCGCAGGTGCTTCTGGCACAGATTGCCGAGAATCGGAAAGATCGTGGCAGGTGTTGCAGCGGCAGAGTTGAAATACCGATCCTTGATGGTGGTGTTGATGCCCGGATTTGCTGCCTGCTGTACGGCTTCGTATATCGAGAACAGCCGTCCGAGCGTATAGGGAATATTGGTGCTGGATTCATTCAGGCTCACAGTTAAAACCTCCTCGGGACAGTCCTTGTCCTTGTTTTTTAGGTAATATGCCTTGATAATTGCGGCACGCCGCCAGTTTATCTCAGAATCTGCGCGGATACGGAGCATAACACCGTTCAGCAGTGCAGCCGGATAGCGGTCGTTGTTCCAGACGGCGCGGGCAGTCGCACCGGCCATAACCGGACTCGGCTTTTTGTCGCGGGCACTCTGGTTGACGGTTTCGGCAAGCAGCTGCCACAGCGGCAAAAAGCCGGCAGGCGCCTTCGCCGGACGCTTGATTTTCAGACGTTCATAGTGCGCGTTGACGTTCTTCATCAATTCACCAAACGTGTTTTTATAGAAGAATCGCACACTCAGACGCGCAGCATTCGGTGCCAGACCGAGAATGTAGAATGCACGGTCAGGATCAAGATTTAATTCCTGACACGGTTCGCTGTCTGCAAGGTGCTTGAGCGCAGCGGATAAGTCATTATCCGACCAGCTTTGCGTGTTATTGCCCATAAGGCAGCTGAAAAAATCAGTATACTGCGGTTCCGCGGTCTCCGCCCAGCAAACGACAGTGGTGTCGCCGATATACTGCGTATGCTCGCGGTCAGCCAGCAGGTGATTGAGCGCCGTCGTATAAGCAAATGCAGCGTGCTTGCCAACAGGTGCGTTGTAGTTCTGCTCGTGACCGTAGGAACAGAAGGCGGGTGCGTTGAACGATACAAGTGCGGCGCCGCTGGACTGCGCATCACGCACACCTTTAATGGCAGGATGGACGGCGGCAATCTCATCGAGTTCGCCGGTGACAAGACATTGCTGTTTAGGTGCATCGGAGCCACCGTCATAATGCGCCTGCCATGCAGCGCAGATGGCCGGATCATCTGCCGGATACTGCCCATTCACATAAAATACCAGATTGGCACCGGAAATGATTTTGTCGTAATCATCGACAAGAGCAGGGTGCTGTGCAGCTTCGGCAGGATGCCATGTATCAAAGAAAGAGAGAATTGCGTGTGCGAAAGGAGAGTCCACAGTGCCTAACAGCTTGTGGTGCAGCTCGGCAGCGGCGTGAAAGCATTGCAGACTGCGTTCTGGTTTGCCTTTTGCGTCTATGCCAAGCAGATATGCCGAATTATCCCACATAAAGTTGGACGTGACACCGGAAGAACGCTTGACTGCCGCCGGCAGATGAATATCCTCACGCGGACGGAGCACTTTCTTTTTGCCTGCATCCACTTCATGCAGCAGCGGAATAACCTGGGTGAGTTCACCGTTTTCGCGCAGCTGGAGCGCATAACTGATTTTCGGTCTGCCCCAGCCGGGCGCATCAATTTCACCGCGAGCATTGAGGGCATCATAATATTGCGTCAGCGCCTGCAAAATCATTTGACCACCTCCGCACTGTGAATCGGGGGAACCTCCATGACACCGTCTACCAGCTTGGCGCGGAAGAACATCGGTGTGATATTGGCGGGATCGCTGTAATCCATGTCGAGCAGCATCCAGCCGAGATCGTGTTCACCGAGCAGTTCCTCCGGACAAGGCGGAAGTTGTTCACAAAGCTCAAACTTTACCGGAAATTCCCGTGTGCCGAAGTAGGGCATGCTGTAGCACTGTCCGCGGCGCAGACGGCGTTTCATAATGTCCTGAAACTTGCCGGGATTGTCAGTCGGCGCAGCCTTGTCGGTCATTTCAAAGTGCGCTTCAATGACATAGTGGACATCACGCAGTACCATTGCGGCACGTTGCTGAATGCTTTCCGACGCAGCGAGGTATAGCTCACCCTTGGGTTTTGCAATCCACGCCTTGACCGAACGCGCGTTGATGGTGTCCTTTACCTCGTTTCGGCGGATGTTGGTGAAGTGAATCGGCGCACAGACATGAATGCGGTCGATGATCCAGCGCAGACCGGGGTGCCAGTAAATACTTTCCAGTAACCCGCGTGCCGCAGACGGTGTCATGCAGTCATAACTGACGCGTTCGGTCTTCATTTCGGGTCTGCTGAATAGAGCGTATGGACCGCTTACTTCAACTTGAATTGACATTGGTATATTTCCCCTCCTTTTCAAAATAAAATATAGAGTGATTTTTCCTTATCTTGATTTTATAGTACGCCCTTACGTCTACAAAGTCAAGAGTCTTTTTCATTGTGAATTAGAAATTTCATTGTACATTATGTATTACGGAGAGAATGTAAAATTTGGACATTTGACAACAAACATAGAGTTTGATATAGTCTAATTGTCGCTGAATCATCAGTGTGGATAGAAATATTGTCAATTAAGTGTTTGGAAACTCGGGAGAATGTTATCACATTCTCCCGTTTTCCTTTTTACGCGAAAAATTATCCGAAAAGCGCCTGACCGCTGTCGGCCTGGAGTGACAGTCCGGTCGCTTCACTGTACAGCGAGGCATCAGTCAGCACAGCACTGCGGTCGTCCAGACCATTGGTTTATCGGCGGTTTGAAGTGCACCGGCGTCGTACAGCGCCTGAAAATGCTCATCATACACCTGCACGGCATACTGCCCAAGCTGCCGATACAGCTTTTTAGAGCACGCACCATCGCAAAGCCGCTCAATGAGTTCGGAACCGTCCTTCCACGGAATATAAACTGTGCGTGTGTCGTTGTCGATCATGTGAAATTTCTCGGCGATCGTGCGGAACGGATACAGAGAGCCGTCGCGTCCGCGTTCAAACGCGTCGATCACGCCGATTTTGTCAATCGCGGAACCGTTCAGCTTGCGCAGTTCGCTGAAATAGCTCTGCATTGTCTGCGGAGAAGCGGGATCGGCATTGTTATCCAGCGCAGTATTTGTCGCACCGATGGCTTGTCCAAACAGTGGCGGAGCCTTCTCCGTACGGCAGAAAATGGTAACGATGCTGTCCTCTGCGGCACGCTTGCCCTCACGGTTGCAGCGTCCGGCGGCCTGCAGAATGGAATCCAGACCCGCCAGTTCACGATAAACGGAGGGGAAATCTATGTCAACACCGGCTTCAACAAGAGAAGTCGATACGACACGGCAGGGCAAACCGTCATTCAGTCGGCGTCGGATTTCCTCGAGCACCGAACGGCGATGCTTCGGCACCATCAGTGTGGACAGGTGGAAACTGCCTTCCTTCGGCAATTGCGAGAAAATGGACTGCGCTGCTTTGCGGGAGTTGACGATGCAGAGAACCTGCTCATGTGTGCACAGCTGCTCAGCGAGTACGTCATCCTCGAGTACACCGATCTGCCGGAATGTCACACGGCGGAATTTGTCAAAATAGAACGGAATCTCCGGACAAATCTCGGAAACCGCGTGCGACGGAGCGAATCGTTGTATCAAATCGCCGAGTACCGGCTGGGTAGCCGTACACAGCACAGCAGTTGCGCCGAACTGCTCTACCAGAGCACCGATGGCTGCAACGCACGGCATCAGGTGGCACAGCGGAAGCATCTGCGCTTCGTCGAAAATAATCACGCTGTTCGCCAGATTGTGCAGCTTGCGGCACTGTGAGGAACGGTTAGCGTACATCGACTCAAAAAACTGAACGGCGGTTGTGATAACGAGCGGGCTGTCCCAGTTTTCGGCGGCCAGTGCCTTGGGATCGGGATTGCCGTTTTCCTCATCGTTCTCGAACTGTACACCGGAGTGATGCTCGAGTACGTTCTCATCGCCTAAAATACCGCGGAAAACATCGGCATTCTGCTCGATGATGGAGGTATACGGTACAACATAAATCACACGTTTCATACCGTGCTCAACGGCATGATGCAGCGCAAATGCGAGAGAACTGGTCGTTTTGCCGCCGCCGGTCGGAACCGTAAGCGTGTAAATGCCCTTGGGATTGGCTGCGGCGGAAACGCACGCCCGCAAGATCTGCTGACGCAGCTTGTTCAGCTCGGAAGTCGGGTTGTCCCATTCATTTAGCCTGGTCTGTAAGCGGGTGAGCAGCGTTTCGAGTGAATCTCCGGTGCCGCGCGGCATATCGCCCTGCATGAACTGCTCGGTGTCCAGATAATCCGCATCCACCAGACAGGAGTACAGCATGCGCGTGCGGAATGACTCGGAAAGCGACGGCCTGGTGACCGGACGCTGCGGCAGGCGTACCGGCGGAATGGGATAATCCGGGTCGAGCGGCGGAATAGCGGGAGTGCCCCACTTTTTATTCTGCCGGTGAAAGTAGCTGCACCGAGCGGGTCTTTTGCACTGCCAAAGTCCGGCAAACCGCTGTGATGCCCCATGACACAAGCGGCTAAGAGCAGATTGTTTGACAACATGATGTTTTGTGCACCGGCGGTTGCATGATCGACCTTTGGACCATTATCCAGAAGACGGTGCTGAAATGCGGCGGTTGCTTTGCCGTCATCGTGGTGAACACCGGCTTCGTGACCTTCGGCTTGTGCACCGAATGCTTCGGCAAACTGCCCGCAGAGCGTGCCGACACTGCGCTCATGATCTGAGAGAAGCTGATATTCTGTGCGTTCAACGCCGTTTTCATTGATTGGGCGGGTGTGTGCGTAGAATTTTTTATCCATAGCGATCACCTTCTATTGAATTGTTATATACAGTATATAACAGGTAAAGTCCGATAAAAAGTACAACACCCAATATGCCTGCCAAGAAGACCACTTTGAATTACAGCAAACTGCTGAAAATATCAGTCAAATCCCATAGATTTTACTGACTTGATTTATACAAAACTGGCAAAACCGCCAGAAAACGAAATTCCTATAATTCCGAGGTTGACACTGGGGATTGACTGTGTTATTCTATAACCAACAAATCCAGTAGGGAATCGGAAAGGAGCGAGCAAAATGTTCATCGTAAACGCACGAATGTCGGGTCGAATGTGTATGAACATGCTGTATTATGCTCAGATGCTGCCTGACCGACAGAATACGAAATTACTTTGAACCGGCTTGCCTGACGCTGCGCGTCCTTGCGGATTCATTGCATTTCCTGAAGCGGGGAGCTGCGAGCTTCCCGCTTTTTTGCGCATTTAAGAGGAATAAGGAGGAATTTTCTTGATAGAATTGTCACATATCTCGAAGGAGTTTGTGAGCGGCAAGCGAACCGTTCATGCGGTGCAGGATGTTTCGCTGACGATTGACAAGGGCGAAATTTTCGGTATGATCGGCTTTTCCGGTGCGGGTAAATCGACGCTGGTGCGCTGCATCAATCTGCTCGAGCGGCCGACCTCCGGCAAGGTGATCGTAGATGGTCAGGATATGCTGTCGCTCTCGGCAAAGGAGCTGCGGCAGGTCCGCAAGAAGATCGGCATGATCTTCCAGCACTTCAACCTGATGCCCTCGCGCATCGTAGCCGGCAACGTAGCGTATCCGCTGCGCGGCAGCGGCCTTTCCAAACAGCAGATCGAGGAAAAGGTACAGCGCCTGCTTGATCTGGTCGGTATCGGTGATAAGGCGGAGGCGTACCCCAAGCAGCTGTCCGGCGGTCAGAAACAGCGTGTAGCAATCGCTCGCGCACTGGCCAACGACCCGAATGTGCTGCTCTGCGACGAGGCCACCTCGGCACTCGATCCGCAGACCACCAAGGCGATTCTGCAGCTGCTCAAGCACCTGAATGAAACGCTCGGCATCACGGTCGTTATCATCACCCACGAAATGGCGGTCGTCAAGGAGATCTGCCACCGCGTAGCCGTTATGGAGCACGGCAAGGTGGTCGAGTCCGGTGAGGTGTTCAACATTTTCGCCAACCCGAGAGAGGACATCACCAAGAGCTTCATCCACACGACATCCAATCTCCGCAAGATCGAAGAACTCATCGCGGAGGATTCGCCGGTCGTCAAGCTCAATCCGGGCGAGCTTATCGTGCGCCTGAGCTACATTCAGCGCAATGTATCCGAGCCGCTCATTTCGACGGTATCGCGCAAGTTCGATATTGTGCTCAACATCATCTTTTCGGATATTGCCATCGTGCAGGATGCGCCTATCGGCGGCACGGTAGCCATCATCAGCGGCGAGCGTGAACAGATCACGCAGGCAATCGCATATCTCATTGAGAAAAACGTAGGAGTGGAGGTCATCAAGGATGCAAGAGTTTCTGAATAACATCATTCCAAACGTAATGGCAAAGCTGCCGGACTTCTACGCAGCCATCGGTGACACGCTGCTCATGGTGGTCTGGTCGGGCGCGATCTCGTTCGTGCTCGGGCTGACGCTGGGCGTGCTGATCACGGTCACCAAGCCGGGCGGCATTCTGGAAAACAAAATCGTCTATCAGATTCTGGACAAACTGGTTAGCCTGTTCCGTTCCATCCCGTTCATCATCCTGCTGACGTGGGTAATGCCGGTTTCCCGTGCGATTATGGGTACGGCAATCTATGTTCGGGGTGCAATCGTTCCGCTGGTATTCGGTGCGGTGCCGTTCTTTACCCGTCAGGTGGAGAGTGCACTTGCCGAGCTGGACGGCGGTCTGATCGAAGCGGCGCTCTCGATGGGCTCCACACCGCTGGAGATCATCTTCCGCGTATACCTGAAGGAAAGCGTAGCCGCCATCGCGCGCGGCACAACCATCACGGCGATCAGCCTGCTCAATCTGACTGCAATGGCCGGTGTCGTCGGTGCCGGCGGTCTGGGCGACTTCGCCATCCGTTACGGCCACGACCGCAACATGTTGGACGTTACCAACGTCACTGTGCTGGTCCTCGTTATCATTGTTTGTATTATGGAGTTTGTTGGCGGCAAGGTCGTCAAGAAGAACACGCATTAAGGAGTGTCTGACATGAGTATTTCCAATCGCAAAGTTGTTATTGTCGGTGCAGGCCATGTCGGCTCCCATGTCGGCTACGCACTGATTTCGCAGAGTTTGGCGGACGAGATCGTCTACATCGACTCCGACCACGCAAAGGCAGTCGCACAGGCGTTCGACCTGACCGATGCGACCAATTACCTTCCGGTTCGCACCAAGGTCACCGCGGGTGACTACAGCGATGCCAAGGACGCACAGATCATGATCATCTCGGCAGGCCCGCTGCCGACCGGTAATCAGACCCGCATGGATACGCTGGGTCAGACCATCGCCATCCTGAAAGATGTAACAAAATCCATCAAAGAATCCGGTTTTGACGGCATTATCGTCAATATCTCCAATCCGGCGGACGTTATCACGCATTACATTCAGCACACGCTGAACTGGGCGCCGGAACGCATCTTCTCCACCAGCACCACGCTGGATTCCGCAAGACTGCGCCGCGCCATCGCACAGGAAACCGGCATTGACCAGAAATCCATCACGGCTTACGCGCTCGGCGAGCACGGCGAAAGCCAGATGGTCGCATGGTCGGCTGTCACCATCGCGGGCAAGCCGCTTTCCCAGTGGCGCGAGGAGTATCCGGACACGTTCGGCAGGCTCGACCTGGATGCGCTTGCTGACGCAGGCCGTGAAGGCGGCTGGACCATCCTGCGCGGCAAGCAGTGCACCGAGTTCGGCATCGGCGCTTCTGCCGCAGAGGTCGTTCGCGCCATCTTCTACAACGAGAACCGCGTTCTTTCGGTTTCTGTTCTATTGGACGGCAAATACGGTCAGCACGATGTGTACGCCAGCGTGCCCGCTATCGTGGGTCGCGACGGCATCGCAGAGATCATTGAGCTGCACCTCACCCCGGAGGAGCAGGAGAAGTTCAACGCATCCTGCAAGACCATGAGCGAGAATTATCAGCTGTCGCTCACATTATAAAAGCAGTCAATTAAAAATTTTATTTCACAATAATGGAGGCACCTAAAATGAAGCTCAAAAGAATCATCGCACTGTCCCTGTCCGCAGCGGCCCTCGCCCTGTCCCTGTCCGCCTGCGGCGGCTCGAGCAGTGCAGCTTCCGATAACGCACAGGCATCTGACAGCAATTCCGGCGATGCAGTAACCGTAAAGCTCGGCGTAGTCGGCAGCATCTACGAGGATCTGTGGACCCCGGCCAAGAAAAAGCTGGCTGACGAGGGCATCGACCTTGAGTTCGTACAGTTCTCGGACTACGTTACCCCGAACAACGCACTCGCTAACGGCGAGATCGATCTGAACGCTTTCCAGCACCGTATTTACCTGCAGAGCGAGATCGACAACTACGGCTACGAGATCGAGAATATTGGCAACACCTTTATCATCCCGCTGAACCTGTACTCCGACAAGGTTAAGTCGGTTGATGAGCTTAAGGACGGCGACACCGTAGCCATTCCGGACGATGTAACCAACGGCGGCCGTGCCCTCAAGGTTCTGGAAGCTGCGGGTCTTATCAAGATCAAGGACAGCGCAGAGTTCAACCCGACCATCGACGACATCGAGACCTACAACACTAAGATCACCATCGAGGAGCTCAAGGCAAACGTAATTCCGTCCACGTTGGCTGACGTTACCGCAGCTGTCGTAAACGGCAACTACGCACTGGATTTCGGCCTTAAGACCGAGGACGCCATCTACAAGGATGACCAGCTGGACATCGAGGAGTACTGGAACCTGATCGCAGCGCGTTCCGCTGACCTCGAGGATGCGGACAAGCTGGAGACCTACAAGAAGGTCGTAGCAGCGTTCCAGTCCGATGAGACCGAGAAGGTATTCAACGACCAGTTCGGCGGCTACTTCATCAAGGCAGGCTGGGATCAGGATCTGCTGGCAGACAAGTAATGCATAATCGTTTCCAATGCCGCCGGAAACAACCGGCGGCATTTTCGGCAGGAGGAAACAGCAATGCAGATAGATAAAAAGGCTTTACAGAATATCATTTCAGATGAAGACCGTCTGCTTTTCGCAGAGAACATCCCGGCGGAATACCTGAGCGATGCGCTCGGCCGCCGCACCGGCACGGCAGATGCGCTCGTGTTCGCGCGCTCGACCGAGGAGGTCAGCGGTGTGCTCTGGTACGCCAACGAAAACGGCATCCCGGTCACGCCGCGCGGCGCGGGCACCAATCTGGTAGGCTCGACAATTCCGCTGTTCGGTGGTATCATTCTGGATGTATCCCGCATGAACCGCGTGCTCGAGCTGGACCGCGACACGATGACGGTTGCCGTCGAGCCGGGTATGCTGCTCAAGGATTTGCAGGCGTATGTCGAGGAACGCGGCCTGTTCTATCCGCCCGATCCGGGCGAAAAGGCCTCGAGCGTCGGCGGCAACATCAGCACCAACGCGGGCGGCATGCGTGCGGTCAAGTACGGCGTAACACGCGATTATGTGCGCGGGCTGGAGGTCGTTCTTGCGGACGGCACGGTGCTGAAAGTCGGCGGTAAGCAGGTCAAGGATGCGAGCGGACTGTCGCTCAAGCACCTGCTCATCGGCTCGGAGGGCACGCTGGCGGTTATCACCAAGTGCCTGCTGCGCCTTCTTCCCAAGCCGGAGACCACGGTGAGCGTGCTCGTGCCGTTTGCCGACCTCGGCACGGGTATCCGCAGCGTGCTGACGATTTTGCAGGCAAATGCCAACCCGACCGCAGTCGAGTTCATGGAACGCAAGGTGGTCGCGCTCGGCGAGGAGTTTTGCAGGGTGAAATATCCGCGCCCGGATGCTGGTTCATACATCCTGCTGACGTTTGACGGTCACGAGAGTGAGGTCAATGCGAATATCGAGCGCGTGCGCCGCCTTGCACTTGACAACGGTGCCATCGACTACATCGTGCTGCGCAGCGCTGAGCAGGCTGCCGACATCTGGAAGGTGCGCGGTGCGCTCGTCATGGCGGTCGAGGCCGTGTCCGAGCAGGAGCCGGTGGACATCGTGGTGCCGATCAGCCACACGGCGGATTTCGTTCGCTATATCAACGAGCTGGAAGCATCCTCAGGCGTGCGTATGATCGCGTTCGGTCATGCGGGTGACGGTAACGTGCATCTGTGCGTGGTGCGCGATGGCCGCGACCAGCAGACATGGGAGCGCGAGCTGCACGACAACATGGAGCAGGCCTACGCCAAGGCGTATTCCTACGGCGGCGTAGCCTCGGGTGAGCACGGCATCGGCATTTCCAAGCGGCCGTACTTCCTGCGGGAGACCGCGCAGGAGAATCTTGCCGTGATGAACACGATCAAGACCGCTCTCGACCCGAAGCACACGCTTAACGATCAGAAATCTTACATTATGGGAGGAAAATAACCATGCAGAGCTTATCCGAACGCACCGCCGGCTTTACCGACTCGGTCATCCGCCGCATGACGCGCGTTTCCATGCAGTATGATGCGGTAAATCTGTCGCAGGGCTTCCCGGACTTTGAGCCGCCGAAGGAGCTGCTCGACCGTCTGGCGCAGGTGGCCTACGAGGATTACCACCAGTATTCCATTACCTGGGGTTCGCAGAACTTCCGTGAGGCGCTGGCCGCCAAGCAGACCTATTTCATGGGCCGCAGGATCGACCCGAACACCGAAATTGTTACGACCTGCGGCAGCACCGAGGCGATGATGGCTGCGATGATGACAGTCACCAATCCGGGCGACAAGGTTATCATTTTCTCCCCGTTTTACGAGAACTACGGTGCGGATACCATCCTGTCCGGTGCAGAGCCCATCTATGTGCCGCTCGTGCCGCCGGATTTCCGCTTTGACGCAAATGTGCTTGAGGACGCGTTCCGTCAGCACCCGAAGGCCATCATCCTGTGCAACCCGTCCAATCCGTGCGGCAAGGTGTTCACCCGCGAGGAGCTGGAGATTATCGCGTCTCTCGCGGAGAAGTACGATACCTACGTTATCACCGACGAGGTGTATGAGCACATCGTATTCGCACCCAACAAGCACACCTATTTTGCCACCCTGCCGGGTATGTGGGAGCGCACGCTGTCGTGCTCGTCGCTCTCCAAAACGTACTCGGTTACCGGCTGGCGGCTGGGCTACATCATCGCGCCGCCGGAGATTATCGATCGCGCGAAAAAGGTGCATGATTTCCTGACGGTCGGCGCGGCAGCACCGCTGCAGGAGGCTGTTGTTACCGGTCTTAAGATGGGTCAGGACTACTACGACGATCTGCAGGCCAAGTACACGCACAAAAAGGATTTGTTCCTGAAAGGTCTGGACGATCTCAAAATCGCCCATACCGACCCGCAGGGCGCGTACTATGTTCTGCTCGACATTGCCGAGTTCGGCTACGAGAGCGATCTTGCGTTCTGCGAGGATCTGGCGCATTATGTCGGCGTAGGCGCGGTTCCCGGATCGAGCTTCTTCCGTGAGCCGGTCAATAACCTTATCCGTCTGCACTTTGCGAAAAAGGACGAAACGCTGCTGGATGCACTCAACCGTCTGGAATCGCTCAGAACGAAAATCAAGCCCAAACACCGATAAATCAGGAGGAAAGGCATCATGGACGTAAAGAAAGCCGCAGCGGAAACGAAGGACTACATCGTATCCATCCGCCGGGAATTTCACCGGCACCCGGAGCTGAGCCTGCAGGAATTCCGCACGGCACAGCGCATTGAGGAGGAACTGGACAAGTTCGGCATTCCGCACACGCGCGTAGGCGAAACCGGCGTGCTCGGCACGCTGAAGGGTGCAAAGGACAACGGAAAAGTGCTGGTTCTGCGTGCGGATATCGACGCGCTGCCCATTGAGGAGACGCACGAGTGCGTCTATCGCTCGGAGAATGCAGGCGTTATGCACGCCTGCGGCCATGATGCGCACGCTGCCTGCCTTCTGGGTGCCGCGAAAATCCTGTCGGAGAACAGAGACGCGTTCGGCGGAAAGGTCCGTCTTGTGTTTCAGCCGGGAGAGGAAATCGGAAAAGGTGCAAAGCCGTTTGTCGCAGCCGGTGTGCTGGATGGTGCCGAGCGCGTGTTCCGGGTCTGCACACCGCGTATGATTTGGGAGGCAGGCATGGTAGGACTCAAACCGGGCATCAACAACGCCGCAGTCGATCATTTCCGCATTCGCGTGCACGGTAAGTCCACGCATGTTTCCACGCCGCATCTGGGCGTAGATGCGCTGTACATCGCCAGCCAGATTGTCGTGGCAGTGCAGGGACTGGTTACGCGCCGCACTTCACCGACCGAGCCGGTCATCATCGGTATCGGCAAGCTGAACGCAGGCACGACATACAACGCCGTGGCAGCATTTGCTGAAATGGAGGGCACAACGCGCACCATTTCGCAGGAGAGCCGCGACCGCGTCCGTGCACAGGTCAGTGAGACCGCGCAGAGCATTGCAGCGCTGTACGGCGGCACGGCGGAAATCG
>ENA-OQHN01000411-OQHN01000411.1-human-gut-metagenome-genome-assembly--contig:-NODE-411-length-14911-cov-13.214759_pt1 | contig 14911 bp, 15 predicted proteins | sample MGYA00242564_ERZ504721 | MGnify/ENA primary metagenome ERZ504721 (study PRJEB26092, sample SAMD00036212) | human gut metagenome | host: Homo sapiens | study: EMG produced TPA metagenomics assembly of...
GCCCATAAGGCCCTTAAGATCGATGATCTGGCGGGGGCTAATGGCCTTCGTATTCTTTCTGGAAGGCCGCTTCGTCGTAATTACCAATTTGGGTGATGCCTTTTTAGTGAAGTAGACATGGACATTTTCCTTGATGAGCTGGAATTCATCACGGTCGCCCGTTACAATGATGACCTTCATTCTTTTGGAGCTGTTGCGGAAAGGGTCCCAATCAGATCGTCTGCTTCGTAATTATCCATTTCCAGGGTCGGAATGCCCATGCTCGTTAAGAGCTCAATGGCAAGAGGAAACTGTTCCTTAAGTTCCGGCGGGGTTGCCTTGCGCTGCCCCTTGTAATCGGCAAATTTTTCCGTCCGGAAGCTATGCCGCGATTTATCAAAGGCAACGGCCATATAGCTTGGCTTCACTTCTTCAAGAAGTTTTAGGAGCATATTGCATAATCCATAGACAGCACCTGTATTGACGCCTTTTTTATTGGTAAAGGAAGGCAGGGCAAAGAACGCGCGATGGATCAAGCTGCTGCCATCGATGATAAGGAAGGTCTCGTTCATGAAAATCTCCTTTCAGGATTGAAAAGATGGAAAAAGTCGCTTTTTCCCACCCGTAACTGGATCCCTGTCATTATACCATATTGGACGAAGCGTGAAAAAAGGGTTTATCCCACTAAAAATTGTCCTTTTAGCGACGACGAAACTCCGTATTTAGATACGTTTTTTTCTTTATTTTACATTATAGGTAGATTGCTATATTTTCAATTGACTATTGTAATGATGAGGAATAAAATAGAGTCATTCATAACATACCAATGGATTGTATACAAAGTGCAATCACCGTTACCATGTATTCGAGAGGGGTTTGAAAAATTATGAAGTACCAATTAGCAAGCCGCATGGCCGGCATGAAAGCATCGGCCGTCCGTGAGATCCTGAAAGTAACCCAGCGCCCGGAAGTCATCTCCTTTGCCGGCGGTCTGCCCGCACCGGAACTTTTCCCTGTCGATGAAATCAGTAAGGTTGCCCAGGAAGTCTGCGCCGAAGAAGGCCGCAAAGTTCTCCAGTACGCAACGACCGAAGGCCGACCCACCCTGCGACAAAAGATTGCTGACCGCATGAACAAAATCTACAACTCCGATCTCAAGATGGAAAACATCTTGATTACAACGGGTTCCCAACAGAACCTCGATATGGCCGGCAAGATTTTCCTGAACCCCGGCGACGTGGTCCTCATGGAGGCTCCGACCTACCTTGCTGCCATCAACGCTTTCAAGGCGTACGAATGCACGTTCAAGGAAGTCCCGACCGATGATAAGGGCATGATTCCGGAAGCCCTCGAAAAAATCCTTGAAACGACGGAAAATGTCAAGCTTGTTTATGTCATTACCGACTTCCAAAACCCGACAGGCATCTGCTGGCCTATGGAACGCCGTAAAGCCTTTATGGAAATCATGGCAAAGTATGATATCCCCGTTCTGGAAGATAACCCCTATGGGGAACTGCGCTATGAAGGGACAACAAATCCCTCGCTCCTTAGCATGGATCAGCGCGGTCAGGTCATGGGCATGGGCACCTTCTCCAAGACATTCTGCCCAGGCCTGCGTATCGGCTGGCTGGCCTGCTCCCCGGATATCATGCCTCAGTTCGTCAAGGTCAAGCAAAGTGCGGACCTTCATTCGTCCGCTTTTGATCAGGCCATCATTGACCGCTATATGGACGAATTCAGCCTTGATGAACATGTAAAAGAAATCAACGCCCTTTATGGCCATCGCCGCGACCTCATCATCCAGTGCATGGAAAAGGAATTTACTGACGGCACGACCTGGACCCATCCTGAAGGCGGGCTCTTCCTGTGGCTCACCTTCCCCGAAGGTGTCTCGGCCCGCAAGGTCTTCGATAAATGCATTGAAAAAAATGTAGCTGGCGTCCTCGGGGAATTCTTCTACCCGACAACAAAGAGCGACCGTCATATGCGCATCAACTACTCCAATATGCCTGATGACCGCATCAAAGAAGGCATCCGCCGCATGGGTGAAGCCCTGCGCGAAGTGGCAGCTGGAAAGTAAGGAAAAGAAAGAAATCCCCTAGAAAACGAATTGTTTTCTAGGGGATTTTTTGTAGGCTAATGCGGAAAGCATATAGATACGGGGCCTTCTTTGGCTGAGGCGAGCCAACTTCAACATTCATCATGCCCTTGGCTAAGACGCTGCCAGTGGCAGCCTGACTGAGGCCGCCTGCGGCGGCTGGCTCATAAGACCGACCCCAAACCACCTTCTTTATTTTTACTTGAAGCAAAAAATCGCTCCGATTCGATGTAATTACGTGCCCCATTACAGAAAACAGAGCTATTTGATGGTAATGGGGCATGCCCCGTCGTAACAAGTTACGTAACACAAATTCAGCTTAAATTCGCCCGAAAAAATGCAGTCGTCGGTCGAACCGCTCCTAGGATTTTTTTCTGATTGCAACGGAAAACGATTTCGTCTACGGTCCATATCGGTCCATCTGCGTTGTTAAACGCGGAACAAGTGACTGCTAAATTTGTAATGGACGTCTGCCATATTTACTCAAATACAGATCCGGAACTTTGGAAGCCGCCCGGTCCTATAAAAAGCGGCTGCAGAAGTAAAGGAACCGTTTTCGTGTAAGAAGGTGTCGCTTACAAAATTCATTAGCACTACTATTTTGTGGAAATTTCAGCAAATTTATTATGATCAGAATTTCCCGGGTTTGGAGGTAGATGAGGAACGACAGTGACGTCCCTATACGAACGGTAGTGAGGCATATTCGCCCGGAGTTTCAAAGGACGCTTTTGAAACGAAGCGGAAGTCCGAGAAACATGTTTGAGGGTGAATGTAATTCGGCCCCCACCCTTCGAAGAAGGGACGGTTTGGGGCCAGCCTTAGCATCACAGCATCAAAACAAAAACTCGGAGTCATTTATACTCCGAGTTAAATCTTTATCATTCCCATCCCCCACATCACCCCCATGATCACGGGCTGATGCAGCAGGTAGATCCATAGGGACTTTCTGCCTAATGTGCGCAGAAAAGGGACGTCTTTTTTTAGGAGGTCAGGTACAGAGCCTTTTTTGAGCCACAGGGCACCCAGAGCCGCAGCAAACCCAAAAAGGCCCCACCATGGAATCAAAGGAAAATAATCCGCTGAATAAAAGTCCCTTGGTGGGAACCCCCAAAAAGCACTGAAAAGACCGAAATGGGTGAGCATCTCCGGTAAGGCCGGCCCCACCATCCGTTCAAAGCCCCAAAAGCCCCGCGGTGCGTTGCGCAAAAAGAAAAAAAGGGTGCCGCAGAAAAGGGCTGCTCCTTTTGGCTTTTTCTCCATGACAGGCCAGAAGCAAATCGTCAGCAAGGACACTGCACCAAGAAAAAAAATGACGCCAAAATAAATAGGTTCCTGGGGCATGGCCTGCCGCGTCACAAAGGTGATGGCCGTCCCCCACCCCACAAGGACGAGTCGGCTTTTCGCTGCCCTTTTCCGTCCTTTCTTTTTAACTTCAAGGGCAAGGGACATCCCGCTCACAGCAATGAAGGTCCAACAGATGCTCTGCTGCCAAAGATACCCCGCCATTCCATCATACCAAGGAAGGCTGCGGCCACTCAAGTAGACGATATCCCACAGGAGATGGTAGAGCGTCATGGAACAGAGGGAAAACCCGCGCAGGGCATCAAGGAAGGGATAACGCATGAACACCTGCCTTACCCTTTATGGGAATCGCGGGGCCAGCATGGCGTATGGATACCCATGATACTGCCGTCAAAAGGCTCCGTACTGCCGCTTACAAAGTGTTCCTTGCTCTTTAGGACGTAGGCAAAACCTCGATAAAGAAGTGGCACGTTGACGTAGCAAAGGATGATATTGGCAAGGTCCGAAAACGCCCAGAGATTTCCCAGATCATAGCCCGCAATATTGACCAGAACACCGAAAAGGGCAACACCTAGGGCAAGGACGCGCACCGTTATGAAAAGGCTCTGACTTTTTCCCATACGGGCAGCGGCAATTTCCGAAAAGGAAATCATGCCCACAAGGCAGGTATAGGCAAACAGACAGAAGCAAAGCGTCAGGGCAAAATTGACCGCGGCGTGGAAGGACGCTGTCGGGACCAGTTCCGAAACAGAAAGAAGGTATTTCGGGAGCTTTCCGGCATCCTGCCAAAGAGCAGGATCCTTGTCCCAAGCGTGGGCCATAATAACGATAAACCCCGTCATGGTGCAGATGATATGCGTATCAAGAAAGACGCCGAGGGCAGAAAGCAGTCCTTGTTCACAGGGATGATTGTCGTCTGCTGCGGCGGCACTCATGGTGATGGTCCCCTGGCCGGCTTCGTTTGACATGAGGCCGCGTTTGACGCCTTGAACGAGAACGGTACCGAAGGTTCCGCCAAAAATTGCCGCCGGCGTAAAGGCGCCTTCTAATACAGAACGAAAGAAATAGGGTACGCTGTCAAGGTTTACGGCAATGAGAATCAGTGTCGTTCCCACATAGATTACGGCCATGACAGGAACCATACGATCCGTTACTTTCGTGACTTTCCGGATGCCGCCAAAAGTCAGGATGGCCGTAAGCCCAATGACAATGGCTGCCGCCGCATAATAGAAGGTCGATTGCGTATCGATGGAGCTTTCTGTCACGATTTCGGCCATGGTGCCAAGGGAAGAGACAACATTATACCCTTGGGCGGGCAGGCAGCCCAAGGCGTAGAAAATATAAAGGCCTGAAAGGAAGATTCCTATCGCAGAGCTTCCATTAAGGAGGGCACTGCCGTAAAAAGGAAGACCACCGACAAATTCCCGTCCTTTCTGTTCCTTGAAAAGCTGAGCCAGTGTTCCTTCAACAAAAGCCGTAGCCATGCCAAAAAAGCCGGATACCCACATCCAAAAGATGGCCCCCGGCCCCCACAGAAATAGCCCCCGTCACGCCAAGGATGTTACCCGGACCAACGCGCATGGCAGAGCTCAGCATAAAGGCAGCAACAGGAGAAATACCCATATCGGCTTTATTATGCGCCATGAGGCGAATGGCGCGCGGCAGGCCTTTTACTTGGATAAAGCCAAGACGCAGGGTAAAGTAGATTCCGCTTCCCATCAGCAGCACGATAGCAAGGGAAAAATGAGCCCAAGATAGGCAAGGACTTATAGGCATGGAACATAGTCGGCACGTCCCAGAAAAATGTCACTGAGGGGGCCGACAAACTTAAGGACCGAATTGATCCACTGAAAAAGGGTTCTCCATCTGCATCGCTCCCTTTTTCTGCAACAAAATTTGATAGAATTATTTTCAGATAGTTCCATTTTACAGCAAAATGGAGAATTTTTATAGATTTTTGATGTCGAATCCGTGAAATATGGTAAAATAGTAAGGCTTTGTAACAAGCAAATCAATTCACGTAAACAAAAAGGAGACAAAGATTTTATGGAACCCATTGACGTTGGCATATATTCCCTGCTCCCACCCCTCATTGCCATCACCCTTGCCCTCATCACAAAAGAAGTCATTTCTTCCCTCATGCTGGGGATCCTTTCCGGCGGCGTAATCTATTGTGCCTTTACGGGCGCCGGCTTCATGGATATGGTGGCCTTTCCCTTTGAGGTCATGGCAAAGACTGTCGGCACACCGGATAAATTTAACATCATCCTCTTTTTAGCCCTTCTGGGTGCCCTCGTCTGTGTCGTTACCAAAGCGGGCGGCTCCCAAGCGTATGGAGCCTGGGCCACGCAAAAAATCCGCAGCAAACGGTCCGCAGAACTTGCCACCAGTTTTCTCGGTGTGCTCATCTTCATCGATGACTATTTCAACTGCCTCACAGTCGGAACGGTTATGAAGCCAGTTACGGACAAGTACCATATTTCCCGTGCGAAATTAGCCTACATCATTGATACGACGGCCGCTCCGGTCTGCATCATCGCACCGGTTTCGAGCTGGGCTGCCGCCGTAGGCTCCACCCTTTTTGAAACAGGCTCTTTTACCAATGAACTGTCCGCATTCTTTGCCACTATTCCTTTCAATATGTACGCCATCCTGTCCATCCTCATGGTCCTCACCCTTTCCTTTACGGATCTTGAATTTGGTCCCATGGCGGACGCGGAATGGAAGGCAGAGACCCAAGGAGACCTGGGCGCTATTGACCAAAAGGTCAGCCCCACTGACAAAGGGAACCTTCCTAAAGGAACAGTCTGGGACCTCATCATCCCCATTGGAGGCCTCATCATCTTTACCATTCTTGCCATGATCTACAACGGCGGCTACTGGACCAAACCTATGACCATCCAAGAAGCCATCGGCAACTGCAACTCTTCAGCGGCCCTTGTTCTTGGCGGTTTTATGGCCCTTATCCTTGCCTTTATCATGTTTGTTCCTAGAAAGCTCCTGTCTTTCAAGGATTTCATGAGCAACATTGCAACCGGCATCAACACCATGGTACCCGCCTACATCATCCTGACCCTCGCTTGGACCATTGGAACGCTCTGTCAAAGCTATCTTGGCACAGGAAAATTCATCGGCATGCTCGTTGAGCAAAGCCATCTGCCTGTGGAACTGATTCCAGCCATCGTCTTTCTCGTATCCGCAGGATTGTCCTTTTCCATCGGAACGGCATGGGGTACTTTTGGGATCTTTATTCCCATTGTCGTCTTCATCTGCCAGGCTGCTCCCAGTGAGATCATGACCGTGACCTTGGCGGCCACCCTTGCGGGTTCCGTCTTCGGCGATCACTGCTCCCCGATTTCCGATACGACAATCCTGTCATCGTCCGGTGCAGGCTGCAACCACATGCAGCATGTCGCGACCCAGATTCCTTATGCAACGGTCGTTGCCATTTCCTGCTTCATCAGCTACATTGTTGCCGGCGTAACAGGCGGCAGCGCACCCCTGACACTTCTTACCGGTGTCGGCATGCTCTACCTACTGCTTTTTGTGCTCCATCGACGGGCAAAAAAACGGCACGCAAAATAAAAATGACCTGCTGTCCATATTGAGGCAGCAGGTTTTTTGTTACCATCTAAGCCGATTGGCAACGTTTACTAAAAAAAGCATGACCGGCACTTCCGTAAGGACCCCCACCGTCGTTGCAAGAGCCGCCGGGCTTGAAGTCCCGAAAAGGGCAATGGCAACAGCAACAGCCAGTTCGAAGAAATTTGACGCCCCAATCATGCCCGCCGGTGCAGCAATGGCAAAAGGCAGGTGCAGGAGCCGGCAGGTGCCAAAACTGACAGTAAAGATGAAGAGGGTCTGCAGCACCAAGGGAAGCGCAATCAGGACGATATGGAACGGATTACGAAGGATAAGTTCCGCCTGAGAGGCAAAAATGATGACGAGCGTCAAGAGGAGCCCCACCATGGTCACATGGTCAAATCGCGGCAAAAAGACGGATTCAAAATAGGCTATGCCCTTTCGCCACGTGACCATAAGGCGCGTCAGCGTGCCGACTACAAGGGGGATGAGGACAAAGAGAATGACGCTCAAAAAGAGGGTTCCGTAAGGCACCGCCACTTGGGAAACGCCCAAAAGAAAACGCACGATGGGGATAAATGCCACAAGAATAATGAGATCATTCGTAGCAACCTGCACCACTGTATAGGCGGGGTCCCCCTTTGTGAGCGTGCTCCAGACAAAAACCATGGCCGTGCAGGGCGCCGCCCCTAACAAAACGGCTCCGGCAAGATACTGACGGGCAAGGTCCGTGCTGATCAAGGAGCGGAACAGGACCATCAGGAAAAAGGAGGCCACAAGATACATGGAAAAGGGCTTCACAAGCCAGTTGACAATCCACGTGACAAAAAGACCTTTAGGATTTTTTCCTACGCTGCGGATGCTCTCAAAATCCACCTCCATCATCATAGGAAAAATCATGATCCAAATAAGGACTGTAATGGGAAGAGAAATCCCGCTCACTGTAAGACCATTCAGCAAGGTAACAAGGCCCGACATAAAATGGCCTACAGCAATGCCTGCAGCCATGCATAAAAGGCCCCAAAGGGTCAAATAGCGCTGAAAAAAACTGATACCCGATGCAGGTTCAAAGTTCAAGATGGATTCCTTCTTTCTGTTAGGATTCACAGGTACATTTCCCCTTTTTCTGCAAAAAGCAAATACAGTCTTTTTTGGGTGACAGGATATGATGGAGAACCCCTTCGAACTTTTCAAGGGTGTCACCACACAGGGCATAATAGGTATTTTTCCCTGACTTCCGGCTTGTGCAGATACCGCACGCAAGAAGTACCTTCATATCGTGGGACAAGGTGGGCTGGGTAACGGAAAAATAATCAAGCAGGTCGCAGGCACAGCGCTCGCCGCAGGAAAGCATATCGACAATGGCAAGGCGTTTGGGATCGGACAGGGCTTTCAAAAAGCGGGCCAAGTCTTGGTAGCTGTCATTCATTTGCAGCCTCCTACATATAGAATTTTTTCTATATGATTCTACAACCGCTTTTCTTTCCTGTCAACAGAAAAACAGGGAGATTTTATCAGCACCATCAAGTCCCCGTGGTATAATATGAAATAGCAGTGACATTTACTTGATAAGGACTGATCACTATGTTATCACTTGATTTTTTGCGCAGTGAAGGCGTCGAGGAAAGCCTCATCAAAGACCTTGAAGCCTATCGCGGCAAGTTTCCTGTAACAGAAGCGGATAAGGACCGTGTGCCCATGCCCCATTTTCCTTTTTTGGCAAGGAAGTCTGGGAAGACGCCCTTTCTGCCCTCTTATGTGGGCAGAATTTGCTCCTTGTAGGCCCCAAGGCAACGGGCAAAAACGTTCTTGCTGAAAATCTGGCCCAAGTATTTTCCCGCCCCATGTGGAACATTTCCTTCCATATCAACATGGACGCATCAGCCATGCTGGGCACCGATACCTTTAAAAACGGGGAAGTCCAGTTCCGTCCCGGTCCGGTCTATGAATGCGCTACGAGGGGCGGCTTCGGCGTTTTTGACGAAATCAATATGGCCCGCAACGAAGCCATGGCAGTACTTCATTCCCTCCTCGACTACCGCCGCCGCATCGACATTCCGGGCTATCGCATGATTGAAGTCGACCCGGCGTGCCGCTTCATTGCCACCATGAACTACGGATACTCAGGCACGCGGGAAATGAACGAGGCCCTCATGAGCCGTTTTACGGTCATCCAGCTGCCGCCCATCAAGGAAAAGCCGCTGGCCCGTCTCTTACGGACAGAATTCCCGACCATGAAGGATACGGCCTGCGATGCCTTTGTGCAGATTTTCCTTGATTTGGAGAAAAAATGCAGTGAAGCGGAAATTTCCGATAAGGCCCTTGACCTGCGCGGTCTCCTTGACGCCCTCCATCTCATGAAACGAGGTCTTGAAGCTCACCGGGCCCTCAAAATGGGTATCATCAACAAATCCTTTGACGAATATGAGCCAGCCCTCATCCTCGATGTAATCAACCTCCACATTCCAGGATCCTATGGCAGACGTGATATTTTCAGTGACTAAGAAGGTTCACGATGGCAAAGAAAAGATATGACTACCGGCGGAGACGGGCTCTCAACATCGTCTGGGACGTATCCGGAGACTACACTTACGATCCGGATTTTCTTTCTTTTGTCCCTGACACGCACGAACCGAACCTCTACCTCAATGCCGTCATTGGCATTATTCGAAAATATTATGACATGAAGGTCCTGCAAGCACTTTTTGACGAGATGAAGACCGCCGCCCTTGCCGATCTATTCAGTGACCTTTTGTGGCTGGGGCTAGAAGGCTGCGCCTATGTCAAGGAACTCCCCCAGCGCCCTGTCCTTGCCTATCTTCGCAGGCAGCAGGCCCAAAACTATTTTAACGGGCCCCTTTCCATCCGTCATGGCGTGGCCCAAGAAATGCAAGCGGCCCGCTGGCATGAAGTTCTTGGTGAAAAAACCGGCCTTGTGGATCCTTGGGCCAAGGGGCTTTATGAAGGGCTGCGGTTTGACCCGTCATGGACAGCAGAAGAAATTTGCGACCATTTTCGCAAGCTGACAAAAAAGTACTTTGTTTCCCGCTTCCTTGTTCGAGAAAGCTTGGAAAAGGTCATCATCTCAAGCCCTGTAGCCGCCATCTTGAACTTTCTCGTGCCGCAGTTTAAGACGCGGCATGAATCCATCCTGAACTTCCAGGTCGTGCGTCATGATGAGGAAGAAATCGTAAACGGCAAGAAGGAGCGTAATGGCCTCATGGCCCTGATTACCGGCCAAACTGCCGTAAAAAACCACGATTATATTGTCACCTGCTTTGGGGCCTCCCTTTACAGTGCCGATAAGGTCCTTGCGATTGAACGGCAATACTGCACCGGCCCCCATCGGGGCGCCCACCTGCATTTTACGCGGGGGCGCCTCGGGAGCAAAGGAGCAACGGGAGATGCTTCCCAGTGGCTTTTAAATGCCCGCAGACAGCGCGCCCGCAACATCACCTACTACAAAGAAAATAACGAAAAATATCGCAAGAGCATCACCCGTCTTACGGGGCAGCTGCGCACGGCGCTCCAGATGACGCGCATGAAGCTGCCCATTCCAGCAAAAAGCGGAGACCTTGTGCCAGGGCTCATCTGGCGGGGACTCTATTTGGACGACAACAGGGTCTTTTATGGTCAGGAAGATGTCTATACCCCAAACTTTACGGTTGACATTATGCTCGACGCCTCAGCGTCGCGCGGCGAATACCAGCGGGTCATTGCAGCCCAGGCCTACGTCATTGCAGAGGCCCTGCGCGCCTGCGGCATTCCTTACCAAATTTATTCCTTCTGTACCCTCCGAGGCTATACAGTCATGACGCTCTACCAAAGCTATGAAGAAAAGAAAAAAGCACGAGTGTTTTTAGCTATTGTGCCACGGGCTGGAACCGGGACGGTCTTGCCCTGCGCGGCGCCCGCGTCCTCATGGGGGACCTGACAGATGCCAAAAAAATCCTTGTCATGCTGACGGACGCGTCTCCGAATGATGACCATCCCCTTTATACTGGCAAAGGAGCCCTTAGCCAGCACGAATACCGGGACGAGCGGGCCGTTGATGACACGGCGGCCGAAGCCGCGTCCCTGCGCCGCGACGGCGTGCGCATCGTGGGCCTCATCAACGACGAAATTGCAGGCTCCATGGAAGATGCCCAAAAAATCTTTGGTAAGGACCTGGTGCGCGTAAAGACCCTTGACAAGATGGCAGAAAGCGTGGGGAAGGCCCTGTGCCACCAGATTTCGACTTTCTAAAGGGGCGCCTGACTTGACAATGTTATGTAAAAGGACTATGCTTACAAGGTAAACAGAATATTTGGGGAGCTTTTTGCTGAGAGGAAGTTCGACTTCGACCCACAACCTGATTTGGATAATGCCAACGTAGGGATGACGCAATTGACAGGCGGGGATCGAAAAGGTCCCCGCTATTTTGTTTGAAAAAATTCATAGGCTGAGACTGAACCAAAAGGTTCACGAAGGGGGGCACCACCTCGGGTGCCAACTTTCGTGGACCTTTTTTGCCGTTTCAGCAAAAAGGAGGAAGGAAGAAATGGAAATCATGGTAAATGGCAAGGCCTGCACCCTAAAAGAAGGCGCCACTGTTACGGACGCCTTGAAGGCCCTAGGTGCCGTACCTATCTACACGGCCGTAGAAGTGGACGGCAGACTTGTGCCAAAAGAAGATTGGGACGCCATGGCGCTCAAAAAGGACATGCGACTGGAGGTGGTGAGCTTTGTTGGCGGCGGCTGAAAAAACGGCAGTTCTCACCCCTTGGAATACATCGGATCCAGTGGCAGGCGCCATTTATAGCGCCCTTTGCGAGCGCCATGGGAAAAAGGTCCAGGAAAAACTGGACGCTGGCTTTGTCACCATCTGCGGTCTCGGTGGCCTTGGCTCCAATATCGCCGTGAGTCTTGCCCGCATCGGGGTAGGCCATCTGCGCCTTGTCGATTTTGATAACGTGGACTGGACAAACCTCAACCGCCAGTCCTATTTTGTGGAGCACGTGGGCGTCAAAAAAACGGACGCCCTCAAAGGATTCCTCATGAAGATCAATCCTTTCCTTACCTATGAAACCGTCACGGCCCGCGTCACCCCGAAAAACCTTGCATCCTGCGTCGGGGACGCGACCATCATCTGTGAAGCCTTTGATAAGGCGGACCAAAAGGCCATGCTGGCCCGTGAAGTGCGCTGCCAAAAACCGGACGCTTATCTTGTAAGCGGCTCCGGCATGGCGGGCTTTGGGAAAACAGGACTCATGAAAGTGCGGGAAGTGAGCCCCCATTTTTATCTTTGCGGCGACAGTGTCTCGGCCCCTAAACCCGGTGCTGGACTCATGGCGCCCCGCGTTGCCATCTGCAGTGCCATGATGGCAAACGTCGTCACGTGGCTACTGCTTGGAAAAAACGGCGCCTATTAAGCGCCGCACCTTTTAAAAGAATACGGAGGAATTTAGCATGAAAGAAAACGATACTTGGACCTTGGATGGACACACCTTTTCGTCCCGCTTTATTCTAGGGTCGGGGAAATTTTCCCTGCCCCTTATCGAAGCGGCCATCAAAGGGGCCGGTGCGGAAATGGTGACCCTTGCCCTGCGCCGCGTCAATACAGGCGGCAAGGCAAACATCATGGACTATATTTCCAAATCGGTGACAGTCCTTCCCAACACATCAGGTGCCCGAAACGCTGACGAAGCCGTACGCATCGCCCGTCTTTCCCGAGAAATCTGCCATACGCCCTTTATCAAGATCGAGATCATGAAGGATTCGCGTTACCTCCTTCCTGACAACGCAGAAACCATCAAGGCCACGGAGACTCTTGCAAAGGAGGGTTTTGTCGTCATGCCCTATATGTTCCCGGACCTTACAGCGGCCCGCGCCATGAAAGATGCCGGCGCAAGCTGCATCATGCCCCTTGCCGCCCCCATTGGGTCCAATAAAGGCCTTGTCAATAAGGAATGGATTAACATCCTGCTTGATGAAATTGACCTTCCCATCATCGTTGATGCCGGCATCGGAAAGCCGTCCGAAGCCTGCGCCGCCATGGAAATGGGCGTAACAGCCATCATGGCCAATACGGCCATTGCCACAAGCGGAAACCTCGTCCAAATGGCAGAAGCCTTCCGCCTTGCCATTGAAGCGGGCCGCACAGCCTATCTTGCGGGGCTTGGCCGCGTCCTTCAAAAAGGGGCCGACCCCTCGAGTCCCTTGACGGGATTTTTGCGGGACGAAGACTAGGAGGCGATGACCATGACAGAAGAAAAGATCAACCCCACCATTGTGACGGAAGAAGCCAAAAAGACCCTTGCCTCCTCTATCAAGGACCCCATGACCTACGAGCCCGGCATGGACCAGCTGCCATCCACCATGCTGGAAGATGTGGAGCGCCTCATGAAAGAATTTGAAGAGCAGACCTACTCGGCAAGTGACGTCAAAGCGGCCCTTAGAAAGGACGTCCTTTCGCCCCATGATTTCGGAGCCCTCCTCTCGCCTGCGGCAAGGCCCTACCTTGAAGCCATGGCGCAAAAGGCCAAAGCCGTTAGGGACCGCTATTTCGGCAATAGTGTTGCTCTTTTTACGCCCCTATATCTAGCAAACTACTGCGAAAATTACTGCATCTACTGCGGCTTCAACTGCCACAACAAGATTCACCGGGCCCGTCTTGACCTTGCCCAGATGGAAGAAGAAATGAAGGCCATTGCCGCCACAGGTCTTGAGGAAATCCTCATGCTCACAGGCGAAAGCAGCCACATGTCCCCCGTTTCCTATATTGGAGAAGCGTGCAAGATGGCACGCCGCTACTTCCGCGTTGTCGGTCTTGAAATCTATCCCGTGAACCAAAAAGACTATGAATACCTGCACCAATGCGGCTGCGACTTTGTGACCGTTTTCCAGGAAACCTACGACCATGACCTTTATGGCAAGCTGCACCTTGCGGGCAATAAACGGGTCTTCCCCTACCGCTTCTATACGCAGGAACGGGCCCTTTTAGGCGGCATGCGCGGCGTTGGTCTCGGCGCGCTCCTGGGTCTTTCAGACTTTCGCCGCGACGCCTTTGCTACAGGCCTTCATGGCTACCTCCTTCAGCGCAAGTATCCCCATGCGGAAATCGCCTTTTCCTGCCCTCGCCTGCGCCCCATCAAGGGCAATACGACCATTTACCCCATGGGCGTCGGCGAAGCGGAACTCCTCCAGATTTGCTGTGCCTACCGTCTCTTGATGCCGAGTTCGGCCCTCACGGTCTCAACGCGTGAAGTGCCCCGCGTCAGGGATCACCTCATGCAGATTGCGGCCACAAAGATTTCCGCCGGCGTGAGCACGGGCATTGGTGCCCACAGCCACCAAAAAGAAGAAGGGGACGACCAGTTTGAGATTGCCGACCACCGCTCCGTAGACGCCGTCTTTAACGACCTTGTATCAGAAGGGATGCAGCCCGTCATGGCGGACGCAATTTTCCTATGAACGCGTCCTTTCCCTACGTCCTTGTGACGGACCGCACGATTTATCCCGAGCCCTTGATTCCTTATCTAAAAAAACGCATCCCTGACCTTTCACCATTCCCGTCGGCCCTCATCCTTCGCGAAAAAGATCTATCAAAAGAGGCGTACGAGGACCTATTTAAGGAAACGGCTCATCTCTGCAAAGCCTGGAAGCTTCCGCTCCTTGCGCATAATCATCCGGATCTGGCCCTTGATGATGCAATTGCTGGAGTTCATATGCCCTTACGCAGTTGGACTGCATGGTCAAAGATGCATCCTCAAGAAGCAGGATGCCTATTGGAAAAGGGCAAAACGAAGCTGCCCTATCCCCACGGCGTGGGAATTTCCATACACTTTCTAAGTGAAGTTGAAACAGCCCTTCAATCAGGAGCCTCCTACTTGATTGTAAGCCCCCTCTTTCCGACCTCCTGCAAACCCAACAATCTTCCCCTCGGATTAACGCCTCTCCCCAACTTCATAC
>ENA-OQHN01000414-OQHN01000414.1-human-gut-metagenome-genome-assembly--contig:-NODE-414-length-14844-cov-3.452334_pt1 | contig 14844 bp, 12 predicted proteins | sample MGYA00242564_ERZ504721 | MGnify/ENA primary metagenome ERZ504721 (study PRJEB26092, sample SAMD00036212) | human gut metagenome | host: Homo sapiens | study: EMG produced TPA metagenomics assembly of...
TGAGTAGAAAACAAATGCTGACAAAAAAGGTGGCCCATACCATACTGGCCATGTCGATCGTATCGGCCAGCGGCTTGAACCTGTGGGCTGGTACAGCCTGGGCGGCAGACGACGGAAATAACGGCGCCGATAATATCCAGGGGAATGTCAGTATCTCTGCCGGCGCTGACCTTGGTGGGGTTGGTGGTAATGGTACAGACGGTGCTGCCGGCAGCGGTACTGATGATGCCGGCGGTAATGGCGGCAAAGGCGGTAGTGCCGCACTCAGCGGCACCTTGACTGTTAACGATAGCAGTAAAGCTGTAAGTGTAACAGTCAAGGGGGGCAACGGCGGTAACGGCGGCGCTCAAAGTGCTCAGACTAATGCTATAACTGGTAATGGCGGCAGTGGCGGTGAAGCAGAGCTGCAGCTGACTGTTGGGAGCGATGTGCAGACAGGGGCTTTGACGTTGAAAGCAGAGGCAGGTAACGGTGGTAAAAGTGGTGATGATACTGCTGATAATGCTCCGACTTCGGATGTGACTGTGGGTAATGGTGGCGCCGGAGGTAATGCGGCGGCTGGTATAGCCATAACTGATGGCAGCCTGACAGCGACCAGTATCAGCCTGACTGCCAAGGCCGGCAGAGCCGGGTATCTGGGATATATTAATAAGGAAGGCAAGGATAATCACGGTAGCGATGGAGGAACAGCCGGTACTGCTGTTGTACGGGGTCTTGTTTTGAGCGGCCAGCAGGCAGCAGTAAAGGTGGCAAATAATATTGTTATCACCGGTACAGGTGGTGAGGGCGGCAGTGGCGGTTCTACTTATGGCGAGGCCGGGTTGGCTGCTGTGGGCGGCGCGGCCGAAGCCTATGGCCTGGTTGCAGCAGGTAACGGCGCTTACGCTGTACAGTTTGCGGACTTGACGCTGCAGGCTACCGGCGGTAATGGTGGTCGTGGCGGTAACGCTGAGATATTCTACAATCAGACGACGAATAGTAGCCAGGGTGATCCATATATGAGTACTGACGGTGCTGACGGCGGCAATGCTGTAGGTAAGGGCCTGCTTGTAGAAAGCGGTGATGTACAGCTGACAGCTGATAATATTACCAGTACGGTGGCTGGTGGGAATGGCGGCGGTGCTGGGAATAATAATAGAGCTAATAGGAAAGATGCTGCTGCTAAGGTGGCTAACGCTGGGCAGGGCGGAACGGCTTCAGCAACAGGTATTGCAGTTACAGGCGGTTTAGCAGATAAGCTGTCGATAGGAGCCATAAAAGCTGCAGCGACTGGCGGTAAAGGTGGCCAAGGTACCAATGGCAGTTATGATAATGTGAATGATGGTACTGATGGTGACCAAGGAGGCGTTGGCGGCGCTGGCGGTGAAGCCTATGCTTATGGCCTGTTCAACAGCAGCAGTACGAAAATAACAGCTGACAGTATCACTGCAGAAGCAGCAGGCGGAGTTGGTGGTAATGGTGGTAATGGTGGCAGCAGTGAGGTTTATGGTAGTAGAGTCGCCGGTTCTGGGGCTAAAGGCAGCACTGGTGGCAGCGGCAGCAATGCGTATGCTTATGGTATTTGGGGCAGCAGTGTTACAGAAGTGACTGCAGGCAGTATCAGCTCTACAGCGACAGGCGGCACTGGCGGCACTGGCGGCTATGGCGGTAATGGTAGCACTAGCGGTAACGGTGGCAGCGGCGGCACTGGCGGCAACGCTTTTGGTTATGGCGTGTATGGCAGCAGTAGTACGATTATTGCCACCGATAGCATCAGTGTTGAGGTAACAGGCGGTGCCGGTGGAAATGGCGGTATTGGAGGAAGTGGTGCTAATGGTAAAGAGGGTAAAGCGGCTAGTTCAACTGACCCTGGTAGCGTTGGCGATATAGGAAGCACTGGTGGCGTTGGCAGTAGTGGCGGCACTGGTGGACTGGCAACTGCCTACGGTCTGCACAGCAGCGGCGGGATCACTGTATTGACTGCAGAGAGTATCAACGCCCAAGCAACAGGTGGTGCTGGAGGGACTGGTGGCCAAGGTGGCCAAGGTGGCACTGGTGGCCGAGGTGGCCAAGGCAATGAGGCTGTTAAAGGCAGTAGTGGCAAATTAGGTGATGGTTATGACGGCGGTACTGGAGGTGCTGGCGGTACTGGCGGTACTGGTGGTACTGGCGGCAGCGCTGTGGCCTATGGCTTGCACAGCAGCGGCGGTATTACGATACTGACAGCAGACAGCATTACTGCCCAGGCCAGTGGCGGCACTGTGGGCAGTGGAGGAATAGCTGGTTCTGGAGGATCTGGAGGATATGGTGGTTCTGGAGGATATGTAGCTGGTGCTAGTAATGGTCAAAAGGGTGTACAAGGTGCCAGTGGTACAGCCGGTGCTGACGGACAGAAGGGTGCGCAGGCCGAAGCCTATGGTGTGTATGCTGATAATGGCGCTGTGATCACTTTGAGCGCGAAAACTGACAGCGGCACCCTCAGTGGTACGATCACTATCGGCGCTAAGGCAGATAATGCGACAAGGACAGAAGCCTACGCAGTGTATGCCGATAACGCGACAGTGCTGTTTAACGATAATGCCGTATTAAATACCAGTGATGGCTCATCTACTGACAATACTGTTATAACATATTTGAACAATGCGACTTTGGGCTTTGGCAGTCCGGCAGCAGGCCAAAACGTGGGCCGCACCATTAACGGCGGCACCCTGCGGCTGGCGGGCAGCAATACCTTTAAAGTTGCAACTGACCTGTCGAATGTTACTCCTAATGCCGATAAGTTTACTTTTGCGAAACTGGCAGCCGACAGCAGCACGGCAACACAATACATCACTGTCGGTTACGACAAAGCCTTTGACGGCAGCAGTCTGGACAGCTTTATCGGCGAGGTGACGGTACTGACAGTAACTGATTTGGCGCCTGGGCAGAACTTAAATAATTTTATTGGTAAGGAAAGCGTAATGGACGACCCGCTGACCAGATTTTTGGCAACGCCGACCGTAACAGTGGACGGCAATGATGTCAAGATCACGCAAATAGATTTTGAGGAAGCAGGCGCTTCCGAAACAGTGATGACGGCCGCTGACGCGCAGATGGCGCTGGGCAGTATGTGGCGCATCGAAGGCAACAACCTGATGAAACGCATGGGCGAGCTGCGCAGTGATAAAGAAGCGGCAAAGGGCGGCGTCTGGGCCCGTTACTACCGGGGCGAGCTGAGCGCCGACAGCGCTTATGACCGTGAGTTCAGCCAGGATTATACAGCCTTCCAGGGCGGCATCGACAAAGTGCAGGACTACAAAGGCGGCAAGCTCTATACAGGTATCGCCGTCAACCGCATCGACAGCAACGCCGGCTATACGGCAGGCAGCGGCGACCTGAGCAGTACCGGTGTAGGCGTATACGCCAGCTGGCTGGGCAGCAAGGGGCATTACATCGACGTTATCGCCCGCGGCAGTAAGCTGACCAATGACTTTAAACTGGTCGATTTAAGCGGCAACGCCGCCAAAGCCGATTATGATACCTGGGCTTACGGCATCAGCGCCGAATACGGCTACAGACAGCAGCTGAACGCAGGCTGGTTCGTAGAACCGCAGGCCGAACTGAGCCTGGGCCATATCGGCAGCGTCGATTACACGATGTCTAACGGCGGCAGGATAAAAAATGACGGCGTTGACAGCGCTGTAACGCGCATAGGTATTTTGGGCGGTAAAGAATTTACTATCGGCGGCCGTCCGAGCAATGCCTATGTCAAAGCATCGCTGCTGCACGACTTCGGCGGCAACGGCGGTGCGACCGGCTACTACGGCAATGACAGTCTGGCTTTACAGACAGGTGACCTGACGGGCACCTGGTACGAGATCGGATTGGGAGCTAATCTGGGCATTGCCAAAAACAGCAATTTGTATTTTGACGCCTTAAAAACCTTTGGCGGCGATCTGCGTACCGACTGGCAGTTTAACGCCGGGTTGAGATTCACGTTCTAAGTGACAGCGTACTTATGCAAATGCTGTGACTGAACAGGGAGCAATATTTGGAATCAGCTATGTAATTAGTGGCAGGCGGAGCTGGTTAGATGTAAATGTAAAAAGGACGTGTCTGAATTTTAGTTCAGACACGTCCTTTATTGTTTATTTCCTCACCCGCAGGCTCTGCGCGGTGAAGGTAACTAACGGTATATAATTTTGTTTTTCAGCATAGGGAAAGACGAACAGTCCGTCAAAGGCTTTCTGATTGCGTTCGCTGTGGGTAAGTACAGCCATGCAATGCTGTCCGTCGGCCGTACAGCTGAGATAAAGATATTGAACGATCAGGTTTTCTGCTGTCCGTCCGCTGCCCGCATCCACTATTTTGACGTTGGTGATCTGCTTGGGCAGCTCCAGCGGCGCCGGGTCAGTATTGTAAGTATAACGCGGGGCTGGGATATATTCGTATTCTTCGTTCGGTCCTAATGGCGGCAGCGGTATCTCGCTTCTGTTTTTGAGCGCTTCGCTGAAGATCCGGTTTTTAACAGGATCATTTTCTGTGGCGGCAAAGGTCATCAAAACAGTGTTGCTTTGGGCCCGCATCAGCATGGGACCTGCAGCAGGCAGTCCGGCGAGGGTATCAGTACCGAAATCCTTGGGCAGCGACAGGCTGTAATAAGGATCGCCGTTATAGGAATAATAATAAAAGTCCTGCGGCCAGATCACGCGCAGCGGTTTTTCCGCAGGGATCGGTGGCTTGATTTTTTTGATCACCGGTTTGGTTGGCTCCGGCTGCATATCAGCAGGAGGAGTTTTGATATCCGCATCGGCAGAGGAGGTAGCATTGGACGCAGTATCAGCCGGTGTTTTGGCGCTCGGCTGTGCTTTCGCTGTAGCTGCTGCCAGCCTCTGGGCCTGTGTCTGCGGCGTGATGCTGATGCCTTCAGGCGGATGTCCGTTACTGTTATCAGCTTCTGTATGGACAGAAGGAGCCTTATTTTTGATTTTATCGTTGCCTGGGTCAGCGGCCCAAACAGGGATTATTTCAGCGAGCAGTGCTGCTGTGACGATAGCAGCGAGAAAGAATTTCATGTTTCTTACTCCTTCAGCGGCGCGGCGATAATACCGCCGCCGACTACGTAATCGCCGTCGTAAAATACTACGGCTTGACCTGGGGTGATGGCTCTTTGCGGTTCGTCAAAGGTAACTTTGATCTTACCGTCCGCCAGCGGCTCGATAACTGCCGGTACGTCTTTCTGCCGGTAACGGGTCTTGGCGGTGACGCGCAGGGGCGCCTCCAGCTTATCGATCGCGATCAGGTTACAGTTTTCGGCAAGCAGAGCTTTCTGGAACAAAGCATCATTAGGGCCTAAAATAACTGTGTTGCTGGCAATGTCTTTATCAATAACATAAAGCGGGTATTCATAAGCAATGCCCAAACCTTTACGCTGGCCGATAGTGTAGTGGATCAGTCCCTGGTGCGTTCCCAGCACCTGACCGTTTTGGTGGATGAATTTACCGGGGCGCGGTTTATTTTTGGTAATGCGTTCGATAAAAGCGGTGTAGTCGCCGTCGGGGACAAAGCAGATATCCTGGCTGTCCGGCTTATGAGCCGTTATCAGGCCGCGGTTTTCGCTCATCCGGCGGATCTCGGGTTTGGTAATATCTGCCAGCGGCAGCAGGATATGCGCCAGCTGCTGTTGAGTCAGGTTAAAAAGCATATAGCTCTGGTCTTTGGCGTGGTCGTTGCCGCGGGCCAGCAGACAGCGGTTTCTGTCAGCGTCGAAAATGATGCGGGCATAGTGACCGGTAGCCAGATATTCACAGTCCATCAACCGGGCGCGATCGAGCAGTTCGCCGAATTTGATGTGTTTATTGCAGTCGACGCAGGGGTTTGGCGTACGGCCGGCTTCGTATTCGCTGATAAAGCGGTCGATGACGCAGCGCCTGAAGCAGGGGCTGAAATTAAAGACATAGTGGGGAATGCCCAGCTTGTGTGCAACCAGTTTGGCGTCTTCAACGTCGCTTAGTGAGCAGCAGGCACTGTCCTGCTCCAGTCCCAGATCCTCGTTGGAGAACATACGCAGCGTGGCTCCTGTTACATCGTAGCCCTGCTGCTGCAGGAGCATAGCCGCGGCAGAGCTGTCAACGCCGCCGCTCATGGCGACTAAAACTTTTTTCTTCATAATTTATTATAAAACCTCGTTCGTTCAGGCATCAAAGGAAGCGCAGGCTTCGTTGATAGCGGCTTCGTCTTCGCGCATAGCCAGAATAGTTTTTTCGATCAGCTCATCGACAGTCCAGCCCAGGTTGGCAGCGCCCTTTTCAATAACGTCGCGCGAGCAGCCGGCAGCGAATTTTTTATCTTTATATTTTTTCTTGACTGATTTCAGCTCCAGGTCCATAACGCTTTTGGAAGGGCGCATAATGGCAGCGGCGCCGATCAGTCCCGAAAGCTCGTCGATGGCGAACAGCACCTTTTCCATCTGGTGCTGCGGTTCGATATCGTTTTGCGCCAGGCCGTAGCCGTGGCTGGCGGTAGCACGGATCAATCTTTCGTCCAGTCCGTGTTCACGCATGATCTCCTGTGATTTGAGACAGTGTTCAGCAGGATAAACTTCAAAATCCAGATCATGCAGCAGGCCGACCTGAGCCCAGAAGTCTGCTTCGTCAGCATAGCCCAGTTCTTTGGCGAAGTATTTCATGATGCCTTCTACCGTCAGCGCGTGCCGCAGGTGAAAAGGTTCCTTATTATATTTTGTCAGCAGCTCCCAGGCTTCACTGCGGGTTAAATCAGCCATGAAAATCAATCCTTCCGTTTATGCGTATTGACGCGTATTTAATAAAATAATTATACCATAAAGGCACGTATGAACACTAGGCTCGAAACTACCTCGCCAAGGGTTTAAACAGTACCATAAAACAAGCGCAGAGTTGTACTCTGCGCTTGTTTGTCAGGAGAGGGTAAAGTTGATTCAGTCGCCGATAAAGCCCGGGGTGGACAGGTAACGTTCACCGGTGTCGGGAAGCATGACGACGATTTTTTTACCGGCGTTTTCGGGTCGCTGCGCCAAAAGCGTAGCGGCATAGGCCGCAGCACCGGAGGAAATGCCGACCAGCAGGCCTTCATTTTTCGCCAGCTCGCGGCTGGTGCTGAAAGCATCTGCCGCGTCGATAGCGATAACTTCATCGACAACGCTGCGGTCAAAGTTTTTGGGGATAAAGTTGGCGCCGATGCCCTGGATCTTGTGCGGGCCGGCCTTACCGCCGGACAGCAGGGGAGAATCGCTGGGTTCGACGGCGACGATCTTGACGCGCGGATTTTTTTCCTTTCAGGTAAGCGCCAGCACCGCTGACAGTACCGCCTGTGCCTACGCCGGCAACGAAAATGTCGACTTCGCCGTTGGTATCGCGCCAGATTTCGGGGCCGGTGGTTACTTTATGGATGGCCGGATTGGCCGGATTCACAAATTGACCGGGGATAAAAGCGTTGGGAAGTTCGGCTGCCAGCTCTTCAGCTTTGTCGATAGCTCCCTGCATGCCCAAAGCGCCGGGAGTAAGCACCAGCTCGGCTCCGTAAGCTTTCAGCAGGTTGCGCCGTTCCACCGACATGCTTTCAGGCATGGTCAGGATCGTACGGTAGCCGCGAGCCGAAGCAATGCTGGCCAGGGCGATACCTGTATTGCCGCTGGTCGGTTCGATGATGACCGAATCTTTTTGCAGCAGGCCCTGGGCTTCAGCAGCGTCGATCATCGCCATGGCGATGCGGTCTTTGGCACTGCCGGCCGGGTTAAAATATTCCAGCTTGGCGATGATAGTCGCCTGCGGAGCAAATTTCCTGTTATAGTTGGTCAGCTCTAAGAGCGGGGTGTTGCCGATCAAGTCGGTCAGGCTACGGTAAATTTTAGTCATGATATCAAAACCTTTCTTTAATAAATTATGCTGCAAGCGGTAATTTACTTACAACATCGGCATTTCTGCCGCTGTTGTTCCACTAAGTCAGCCAAGGTGATGTTATCGACTACTTTATTAACGGCGTCTTTTATTTCACGCCATACTTCCATGGTTACACATTCGTCTGCACGGGTGCAGGCTTCCTTGGTATCGTCTACGCAGGCTACCGGGGCCAGATTGCCTTCCAGCAGCCGCAGTATTTCGCCTACAGTATATTCCTGCGGCTCTTTGGCAAGCATATAGCCGCCCTGGGCGCCGCGGGCGCTTTTGACAAGTCCGGCGCGGCTCAGCTGGGTAATGATCTGTTCCAGATATTTGTCGGAAATATCCTGCCGCTGGGAGATATTTTTAATGGGGATGAAGCTGCCGGTATGATTGTAAGCCAGGTCAAGCATCAGCCGCAAAGCATAACGTCCTTTGGTAGAGATTTTCATAAGCACACGTCCTTTCAAAAGCTTGACATTATTTTACTACTAGTTTACTAGGAATTCAATAGCTGAACAAAAAAATTTTTTCTACACAAAAAATTCACAAAATAATCTTGACAAAAATACTGGGAATTACTATACTGAAAGTGTAATCATACTAAACAAGTAGGAATTAAGAAAGGACGGATCGCAATGCGGGAAGTTTATTTAGATAATGCGGCCACGACTAAGGTCAGACCGGAAATAGCAGAGGCTATGGCAAAGGCTATGGTAGAAAATTATGGAAACCCTTCCAGTATATATAAGGCAGCACAGCGTGCGGCAAGAGCTATTGCCGCTGCCCGTCAGCAGGTTGCGGATCTGATCGGCGCGTCACCTAAGGAAATCATTTTTACAGGCGGCGGCAGTGAGGGTGACAATATGCTTATTAAAGGCGTGGCTCATGCCAATGCCAAGAAGGGACGGCACATTATCACTACGCAGGTCGAGCATCACGCTGTACTGCATACCTGTGAAGAACTGGCGAAGGAAGGCTTTGAGATCACTTACCTGCCGGTAGACGAATTCGGCAGGGTTACAGCGGCCCAGGTAGAGGCCGCCTTACGCGACGATACGATCCTTGTTTCGGTGATGTATGCCAATAATGAGATTGGTACGATAATGCCGATCAGAGAGATCGGCGCAGTCTGCCGCGCACATAAGGTGCTGCTGCATACTGACGCAGTACAGGCGGCAGGTCATATCCCTATTGATGTTACCGGCGACAATATCGATCTTTTAACATTGACGGCGCATAAATTTCATGGACCAAAGGGCGTAGGCGCGGTGTATATCCGTCAGGGTGTGCGTGTACCGGCGCTGATCGTCGGCGGTGGGCAGGAAAAAGGCCTGCGTGCCGGCACTGAAAATACGGCCGGGATCATCGGTATGGGGCTGGCAGCTGCTTATGCGAAAGAAAATATGGAAGCCAATGCCGAAAAAACACGTGCTTTGCGTGACAAATTGATCGAAGGGATTTTGGCAAAGATCCCTGAAGTAAGGTTAAACGGACATCCTACTGACCGACTGCCGAATAATGTAAATGTCAGCATCAGATATATTGAAGGCGAAGGCCTGCTGCTGCTGCTTGACCATATGGGTATCGCGGCTTCCAGCGGCAGTGCCTGCACTTCCGGGTCTCTGGACCCGTCGCATGTTCTGCTGGCTATCGGACTGCCGCATGAGATCGCGCATGGTTCGCTGCGTCTGACCTTGTCGGAAGAAAACAGCAGTGCCGATGTCGATTATGTTTTGGAGCAATTACCGTTGATCGTTGAAAAATTAAGGGCGATGTCGCCTCTTTACCACAAGTAAGAAAGCAGGTGTAGTTTATGGCATACAGTGAAAAAGTAATGGATCATTTTATGAATCCCCGTAATGTGGGTGTGATGCCCGATGCCGACGGCGTCGGCGAGGTAGGCAATGCCAAATGCGGCGATATCATGAAGATTTTTATTAAAGTCAAAGACAATATCATTACCGATATCAGTTTCCAGACTTTTGGCTGCGGTGCGGCTATCGCTACCAGCAGTATGGCAACAGAGCTTGCTAAAGGCAAGTCTGTCGAGGAAGCGCTGGAACTGACTAATCTGGCGGTAGCTGAAGCACTTGACGGACTGCCGCCGATCAAGATGCATTGTTCCAACCTGGCAGCTGACGGCTTGCGTGCCGCGATTTATGACTATAAGGTCAAAAACGGTATGTCGACCGAAGGTATTGAAGTGTGCAGCGGCTGCTGCCACGACTGCGGTCACTGACAGCTGTTTTACTGTTAAGATTTTTCATCTCCAACCCCTCCTTTTATTCACATTAGTTTTACAGAAAAGCCGATGGTTAGCGCCATCGGCTTTTTTGTGGTAAAATAGGAAGTATAAATTATAAAATCAATAATTTACCGTCGGAGGATGAAACAATGGCAGCAATCGATATTGAAAAAGAGTTTAAGCATTATCTGGAGATCTTTACCCATGACGAGGAACTGGGAAAGATTTTGGCAAAGGTATCTTTTCAGGAATTGTTCAACGATAAATTTTTAACGGAAAACAGTAAATATACCTCGATGGACGATCTGATCTGGCGCAGCGGCTTCGGCATCATGAATCTGCTGGAGGTAGAACAGGTGAACCAGGATAAATGGAACGAATATATCGCCAGGAATACTGAATGTAAAACCTGGCATGAATTCGGCAAACTGGCCATGATCGACTGGATGAAGCATAAATTGGAAGAAGCGAAACAGGCCAAAAACTGATTTGAGCGGCACCGAGGCGAAGGCTTCGGTGTTTTTTATTTTTAAGGAAGTGATTTTATGGCAGCGATCTTACATGCACTGCAGGGGATTTTGACTATCGTTATTATGATAGCTACCGGTTTTTATCTGTCCCGTAAGGGCTGGTTTTCTGAAAAGCTTCAGCTCGGCTGTGGCCCAGCTGGTGACCAAGGTCTGCCTGCCTACCTATATGATCGTCAATCTGACGGTCAATTTCAGCCACGATCAGCTGATCGAGATGAGCGGCGGTCTGCCGGTACCGATCATTTCCATGGCATTGGGCTATTTTATCGGCCATGCGGCAGCACGGCTGCTGAAGGTGCGGCGTGACCGGGTCGGCGTGTTCTGTACTGTCTTTTTTGTTTCCAACACTATTTTCATCGGCCTGCCGATGACGCTGGCTTTGTTCGGTGAAGAAGGTATTCCTTATGTCATGCTGTATTATATGGTCAATACTACGATGTTCTGGGTCGTAGCCGTGCACGATATGGCGTCTGACGCCGGTGTGGCGGCACCGTGGCTCAGCAGAAAGACTCTGAAAGTGGTTCTGAACCCGCCGCTGTTAGGTTTTTTGGCAGGAATTATTTTGGTAATGCTTGATTGGCGTCTGCCGATGCCGATCGAAGCTTCTTTTCGTTATCTGGGCGGAATGACGACGCCGCTGGCCATGCTGTTTATCGGTATCGCGATCAGTAAAGCGTCCTGGAGCGAGATCAAATTTGACAGAGAGCTGACGGCGGCAATGGTGGGAAGGTTTGTGATCTGTCCGCTGTGCGTTATGGTCTGTCTGCCGTTTTTTGCGCTGCCGAAATTGATGAGCGATGTATTTGTTATGCAGGCGGCTATGCCGGCGATGACGAATACTTCTATTGTAGCTAAGGTTTATGGCGGCGATTACAAGTATGCGGCGATGCTGACGGTGGTCAGTACACTGCTGGCAGTAATAACGACGCCGTTTTATATGTGGGTGCTGCGTGGTTAGATCTGTTCGCCTGATTGCAGAAACGTTCGCCTTAAAACCCTAAAACACGAACAAATTTTTAGAAAAACTCTTGACAAACAAAACAGTTCGGTTTATTATATGTTTAACGAACAGATGTTTTGAAAGGTCGTGGAGTTATGAAGAAGTTGTTTGTATTAATGCTGATGACCACTATTTTATATACAGGCTATAATTTTTACAGGATGATACTGTTTATCATTACGAACAGATCACTGTACATACAGGCGATACCATGTGGGCTATCGCTGACCGCTGGGCCGATCAGGACGAAGATGTACGCGAAGTCATTTACCGTATCTGCGAAACCAATGCGCTGGCGAATACGAACCTGAAACCGGGACAGAAGCTTTTAGTACCGGTCAGGATGCAGTTTGTCGATCAGCTGATGGTGGCAGAGGCCGGCGATATCAAAGGCTGATAATTACGGCGCCGGCGTAGGAAACTGATTCAAAAGTAAATAATATGCGTTAGGGCGCAGTAAAAAAATGACGTGCCTGCCTTTTGGCAGACGCGTCTTTGTGTTTTTTAGCTTTCTTTTTTTATGGGATTTTATCCGATGGAAAAGAAAGCTTTTTTATTTTGAGAAGTCTATTTTTCGACGTAAATACAGAAAATAGCGGACGGGCAGCTTGCTGCCGGCCGCGTACCCGTTAACGCGGCAGAAAAAGTAAATCTTACTAAAAATTTAACGTGTCTTGTGGGGGGGTACAGACGTGGTATAATATAAAACAATATAACTGATATATTAAAAATATTTCCCAAAATAAATGTTTGATGGTGTAAGGAGAATAAAAATGAAAACTAAAATCATAAGCCTGATGCTGGTGCTGAGCTGTGCCGGCGCTTCGGCTGCCACAGCTTTGCCAAACAGCAGCGGGGATCTGCGTGCTTTGGAAGAAAACAGGGCGGCCGGTGATAAAACGGCTGTCCTGACAAAAGAAGAAACAAACACTGATGTGAGCGGCAGCAGAAAGTTTTATCTGCAGAATTTTGCCTTTACCAGTGAAGATGCTATCCAGCAGGACGTACTGGCCGCGCTGGTAGAAAGTTATTGCGGGCGCGAAGTCGATTTTAATGAACTGCAGCAGGCGGTCAATAAGGTGACTGCGTATCTGCGCGGGCAGGGCTACGCGGTTGCTACTGCTTTTTTGCCGCAGCAGGAAATCACTGACGGTATCATTGAAGTCAAAATAGTCTTAGGGCGGTTAAGCAATGTACAGGTCAATAATACTTCGGCTCTGGCGGAAGGACAGGCAGAAAAAGCCGCAGGGATCCTGAAAAAGGGCGAGCTGCTGCGTACAGACAGGCTGGAAACAGTTTTGAATAATATCAACGATCTGGCCGGCGTTACAGCCGTAGGTGTTTTGCGGGCAGGGCAGGCCAACGGTACCAGCGATTTTGTGATTGATCTTCGGGCCGATAAACCGCAGCAGACGATTTTATACACTGATAATTATGGCAATAAATACAGCGGCAGATACAGATATGGCTTTCAGACAACGATCAACAATCCCGGCAGGATCGGCGATAAATTTTTTCTGGGCGGGATGCTTTCAAATGATAATCTGCATAACTATAATTTGGGCTACGAAATGCCGGTCGGCAGCCGTGGGACAAAACTGGGCGTCAGCTATAGCCTGATGGATTATACGCTGAGCGGCTTTTATAATATCCTTGACGCGGTCGGCCGGGCTAAAACTTTCAGCATTTACGGCAGTACGCCGCTGATAAATACTGCTTCTGAGCACCTGGCGGCAGTTTATGGCTACGATAACCGCCAGCTGAAAGATGAGCTGCGCACCTTTGGCATCGATACCAAAAAACACAGTAATGCACTGCATGCCGGCATAGCGGGCAATATTAAAGGTAGCGGCAGTTATACTGGCTACAGCGCTTTATATTATGCGGGACGGCTAAGTTATGACGATGCCAGCAGCTACACGGAAGGCAGCTATCACAAATTCAATACTGACGTCAATCATATCCGCAGATTAGGCAATGTTTTGAATCTGCATGTAAATTTCCACAGTCAGCTGGCCAGCAAAGATCTGGATGGCAGCGAACAGTTTGTTCTAGGCGGCGCTAACGGTGTGCGGGCTTATCCGCAGGGTGAAGCCAGCGGCGACAGCGGCTACCAGGCTACGGCAGAACTGCGTTATGCCACTCCCGTACCTGATCTGACTCTGGCAGCTTATGTGGATTGGGGTGAAGTCGAGCTGTCTAAAAGCTATGGTCAGCACCGCGGTCTGGCCGGTTGGGGACTGGGCCTGCAGTACGCCAAGGCTGACGATTACTATCTGCGGCTTGACTATGCGCGCAAGCTGGGCAGTGAAGAGTTTACCAGTGAAGAAAGTGATAAAAACGGCAGGCTGTGGTTTTTGGCCTACAAGCTGTTTTAATATCGGTCAAGGATAAGGAGCTGTGTGAAGATGAAAATGAGAAAATGCTTTTATATAAAAAGATCATGGTCACGGTTGTAAGCAGCGGCATGCTGCTTTTGCCAAACTGGGGCTATGCCCTGCCGCAGGGCGGCCAGGTCGTGGGCGGCAGTGGCAGTATCGGCTCTCCTGGCGGCGGTGCAATGGAGATTACCGGCAACGGCGGCAATCTGGCTATAGACTGGGACAGCTTTAATATAGCCCAGGGAGAAACAGTAAATTTTAAAAATATGCAGGCCGTTTTAAATTATGTGACGGGCAGCCAGCGCAGCGAGATTTTCGGTAAGCTGAATGGCAGCGGCGCGCATGTCTTCCTGCTCAATCCCAACGGGATCTTGTTTGGTGCCGCGGCAGAGGTCAATGTAGGCAGCCTGACAGCATCGACAAGGAGTCTGCCGGAAGAGGCCCGTAAAGGCTTTAACGGGACTTTGGGAAATTTGGATGCCGATGGTATTTCCAAAATCCAGGCCGATATTGTTAATTTAGGAACGATCGCTGCCGACGCCATAAATTTTGAAGGTAATAATATCTCGATCATCAAGGCTGATACGCTGCAGATACAAGGCGGCGACCTGAGTAAAGTCAGCTTGAAGGCCAAGGACAATATCAACATCGGCTACGAGGTGACGGATAAGACTACCATTGATGTAGGCGATGGCAGCGGGGGGCATACTGTCAGCGATTACAGCAAGGGCAGCGGCACGAAAGCCAGCAGCTTGGGTATTGTCACAGCGGCCTTAGACGGCAATGAAAAAAATATTACTGACTGTAT
>ENA-OQHN01000418-OQHN01000418.1-human-gut-metagenome-genome-assembly--contig:-NODE-418-length-14792-cov-4.337197_pt1 | contig 14792 bp, 12 predicted proteins | sample MGYA00242564_ERZ504721 | MGnify/ENA primary metagenome ERZ504721 (study PRJEB26092, sample SAMD00036212) | human gut metagenome | host: Homo sapiens | study: EMG produced TPA metagenomics assembly of...
GAACATCATTTTCACATGAATCATCCATGATGAATCCCTTTCTTATTCGCCCGACTCATCGTTGAGAGGGGGTGTAAGAACCATTAAGGCACAAAAGCCATCCCCCGTCAAGTTGACATTTGATTCTTGTGGATAAGTGGATAACTTCAGATATTTCAAACACTTTAGAACACCCTAAAGATAAATTTTATACCCCTAAAACATTACAAAAAAGGTGGCATATCGTTGAAAAAGCAAAGAGAATCCTTCTTTGGCGAAAAACCCTAAGTTCGTCTCAAAAACGCTTAGTAAAAATGAACGGCATTAGCCTTCACTGAAAGATAATGATCATGTTTGTTCGTATATGCTCACATAAAGTTATGTTACCGGGCATACACTCCTCTAAGTGCGCTCAAGAAAAATAAAAAAATTGGCTCTGCGGCATTCGCCGCAGAGCCGTCTGAGAATGGGCTCCCCCACCTGGACTCGAACCAAGACAAAGGGTTCCAAAGACCCGTGTGCTGCCATTACACCATGGGGGAATGGCGGAAAACCTTGCGGTTACCGCCAAGTGTCTATTATGCCACATGTCGCCAACACCGCGTGTCTCGACGTGTCGCACTAATAAAAAACGTTGTTTAAGGTGCACAAAAAGTGTTATGCGCACCTTAAACAACGGTACTCGCTTCACTGATATGGGAGTTACCCCACAAACATGCGGAACGTACGCTAAGCATGCCCGCACAACGCGTCATCAGGCGAACAAGAAGCCCTGTCCGTGATGCTCCGGATATGTGTCGAACAACTCAGCCACAGAGCCGTCTTCGAACACAGCACGGATGGCGCTGGCCAGCAGCGGCGCGATCGACAGCACGGTCAAACCGTCCCAACGCTTCTCTTCAGGAATCGGCACGGTGTCGGTAAGCACGACTTCGCGGGCTCCGCTGTTCTTCAAACGTTCGACGGCGGGACCAGACAGCACGCCATGTGTGGCGACGACAGTCACCGACTTGGCACCGGCATCCTTAAGCACGCTGCATGCACCGGCAATGGTTCCGGCGGTATCGATGAGATCGTCGACGAGCACGCAGTCCTTACCTTCGACATCGCCCACGACTCGGTTGGCGACCGCTTGGTTCGGACGGGTGATGTCACGCGTCTTGTGGACGAATGCGAGCGGACCACCGCCAAGACGCTGCGCCCACTGCTCCGCAACACGAATGCGGCCCGCATCCGGAGAGACGACGGCAACATTGTCAAGCTGGTTGGAGAAACGGTCGCGAATGTAGTCGACCAGCACCGGCATAGCGATAAGGTGGTCGACAGGACCGTCGAAGAAGCCTTGGGACTGCGCCGCATGCAGGTCGACACTCATGATGCGGTCGGCACCTGCGGTCTTCAGCAGGTCGAACATGAGACGGCAGGAAATGGGCTCGCGGCCGCGATGCTTCTTGTCTTGGCGCGAGTAGCCAAGCAGTGGGCAGACCGCGGTGATGGAACGCGCGGATGCACGCTTGAGCGCATCAATCATGATGAGCTGTTCCATAATCGATTGGTTGATCGGGGCTGCGTGGCTTTGCAGTACGAACACGTCCGCGCCACGCACGGACTCGGTGTAGCGCACGTACATTTCGCCGTTGGCGAAGTCGTATGCTGTGGTTTCCAGAACATCAATGCCAAGTTGTTCGGCGACTTCCGCCGCCAGTTTCGGATGTGTTCTGCCTGTGACAAGGATAAGGTTCTTATCCGGCTTTCCTTCAAGGATTGCGCTCACCATGTCTCCAAACGTCTGTTTTCGCGTCAAGTGGACGTGACCCATATTAACCATCTGCGCAGACCGTCTCACCCGCGCGTGTTCACCTGAAATTTACCGGTACAGTCCGTGCTTGCCAATATATTGCACCACGCCGTCCGGTACGAGGTACCAAACAGGCTCCCCATGCTCCGCACGTCGCCGCACATCGGTCGAGGAAATCGCCAGTGCCGGTATTTCCAACGTATCGACCTTGCCTTCCGGCAGTTTCACCCCTTCCGGCGATGAGTACCCGGGGCGGGTCACGGCCACGAAGTGGGCCAGATCCCACATTTTGTCGGCGTCTTTCCATTGCATGATTTCCGCGACCGCGTCAGCTCCGGTGATGAAGAAGAGTTCCGCGTCGGGATGTTGCGCACGGATGTCTCGCAACGTGTCGATGGTATAGGTGACTCCCGGACGGTCGATGTCCACGCGTGATACGGTGAATTTCGGATTGGACGCGGTGGCGATGACCGTCATGAGATACCGGTCTTCCGCGTTGGTGACGTTCTTGTCGAGTTTGAATACGGGGCGTCCCGTCGGCACGAAGATCACCTCGTCGAGGTCGTACACCCACGACACTTCTGAGGCCGCCACCAAGTGGCCGTTGTGGATCGGGTCGAACGTGCCGCCCATGATGCCGATGCGAGGCCTGCTATGCCAGTTGCCGCGTGCTGAACGTCGGCCTGTGGCCACCGCGGAACCTGCTGATTCCACGGAAAGGTCGGACATGCGCCGTTCCGGTTCCACCACATAGCTGATGGCAAGTTCGGAATCGGCTTCGGCGGATTCGGGCCGCATGCGTTTCGGGCCGGTCATGAGGCATCCTCTGCTTTTTTGTTCCTGATCGGCGTCCGCGGTCTCACGGCCGATGCTGTCTGCCGTTGGCGATGCGTTGTCCGGGTCGATTTTGCCCATATCCTCATCCCACTCGTCCTGCACGACGCGCCTGATCTCCGCGAAAGTCGGCAGAGGGAAGTCCGGCTGATAGGCGCGACGCACTTCCGCCACACGTTCGGTGACGCGAATCAGCGTATCGGTCATGCCGTCAATATCCTGTTCGCGCTCCATGGCGCTGAATTTGGCGATGTACTGTTCCATGAGCCGCATCTGCTCATCGACGCTTTTAAGCTTCTCTTCGTCGAGTTCCACCACGTCTTCGGCATCGACTTCCGGCCAACCGATCAGCACCGCGTCGGCGTATTCGAGTGAAGCACGCTGTGCCGCCGATGCGATGCCGTCCTCGATCTGCACGAGAAACACGTATCGTACGATGCTTAATCGTTCGGATGCGAGCTTCAATCCCAGATAGGGGTCATTGAGATCCGCATTCCATGGGTTCTTAGCGTCAGTCATTGTTTCCTCCATCTGGCCGTCATTATTGTTGTGTTCGTTCATGCCCGTACCTGGCCTGTTCCGTAGCCGATCCACTTGGTCGTGGTCATTTCGCGTAGTCCCATGGGCCCGCGTGCATGCATTTTTTGCGTGGAGATACCAAGTTCCGCGCCGAAGCCGAACACTCCCCCATCTGTGAAACGCGTGGACGCGTTGACCATCACCACCGCCGAGTCGATGCGTGAGGTGAATTCCTCAATGGCCGAATAGTCTTCGGCGATAATGGATTCGGTATGCCCTGTGGAGTGGCGGTTAATGTGGCTGATGGCCTCGTCGAGTGAGTCGACCACTTTGACGCCGATCTTCAACGCGAGATACTCGGTATCCCAGTCTTCCTCAGTGGCATGTATCAGTTTCACCCCGTCAATACCGGTTTTGTCGATGATCTCGTAGGCCTGTTCGTCGGCATGCACTTCGACGTCGGCTGCGGCAAGCGCTGTGGCGATTTGCGGAAGGAACGCTTCGGCGATGTCACTGTGCACGAGGAGTTTTTCAGTGGCGTTGCAGACGCCGACGCGTTGCGTTTTGGCGTTGAGAATGATGGGGATGGCTTTGTTTTGGTCGCCGGTTCGGTCGACGTAGATGTGTACGTTGCCCGCTCCGGTTTCGATGACGGGTACTTTGGAGTTTTGCACGACGGCTTGGATGAGGCCCGCTCCCCCTCGTGGAATAAGCAGGTCGATGTGGCCTTGGGCCTGCATCATGGCGTTGGCGCCTTGACGCCCGTATTCGTCGACGGAAGCGATGAGTGCGGCATCATATCCGTGTTCGTGCAATACGTCGGCGATGATGTTGAGGGTGGCTGCGTTGGTGCGTTCGGCCGCGTGTCCTCCTCTGAGGAGTGCCGCGTTGCCTGATTTGATGCAGAGTGACGCGACGTCGACGGTGACGTTGGGTCGTGCTTCGTAGATCATGCCGAGCACGCCGATGGGCACGCGGGTTTGTTCGAGTCGCAGACCGTTGTCGAGGTGGTATCCGCGCACGATTTCACCGATCGGATCCTGTAGGGTGGCTACGTGGCGCACACCTTGTGCGGCTGCGTTGACGCGGGGTACGTCAAATTTGAGCCGGTCGAGTTTGCCTGCGTCCATGCCATGTTCGGCGGATTTCTGCATGTCGATGGCGTTGGCTTCCGCGATTTCATTGGCGCGCGCGTCGAGTGCGTCAGCGATGGCGTTGAGAAGTTCGTTTTTACGCTGCGTGTTGGTTTGGGCAAGTTGCGCTTGCGCGATTCGGGCGGCGTCGGCTTTGGCGCACACCTCGTTGAGCACATCGGGCTCCATGGCGTTGGATTGGGTCTGTGGGTTCGTCATAGTTTTCTAGATTAGCGCGAAATCGCGCCTTGTTCCGTAGCTTCGACCATTATTTCGTCGTAGCATCGGAAACAGGGCGCGATTTCGCACGTCACGTGTCCTCAGAGATTTATATCCGAAACCGTTCTCGATCAACCGTTATTCGACATGGAATCAGTGAATCTGATCGAGACCCGGATACAGCGGGAAGTCTTCGGCGAGCTTGTCGACGCGAGCCCTGAGGGCTTCCACGTCGGCATCCTTGCCTGCTGCGAGTGCGGTTCCGATGATGTCGGCGACCTCTTCGTATTCCTTGTTGCCGAAGCCGCGGGTGGCGAGGGCACTGGTGCCGATGCGCAGACCGGAAGCCACGCTTGCCGGACGCGGATCGAACGGAACGGTGTTGCGGTTGATGGTGATGCCGCACTGGGCGAGGAGGTCTTCGCCCTGCTGGCCGTCCATTTCGCTGTTGCGCAGATCAACCATGACGAGGTGGACGTCGGTGCCGCCGGTGAGGACGCTGATGCCGTTGTTCTTGACATCGTCGGACATGAGGCGTTCGGCGAGGATCTTGGCACCGTCGAGGGTGCGCTGCATGCGGTCCTTGAACTCCGGAGAGGCTGCGACCTTGAACGCGACGGCCTTGCCTGCGATGACGTGCATGAGCGGACCGCCCTGCTGACCCGGGAAGACCGCGGAGTTGAGCTTCTTGGCATAGTCCTGCTTGGCGAGAATGAAACCGGAACGCGGACCGCCAAGAGTCTTGTGAGCCGTGGAGGATACGACATCGGCGTACGGGACCGGGCTCGGGTGCAGTCCGGCTGCGACAAGGCCCGCGAAGTGTGCCATATCAACCCAGAATTTGGCTCCGACTTCGTCGGCGATTTCCTTCATGGCCTTGAAGTCTTCGATACGCGGGTAGGCGCTCCAGCCGCCGATGATCATGGCCGGGTGGGTTTCAAGCGCGCGCTGGCGGATGATTTCAGGATCGATGCGGAAGGTTTCAGGATTGACTCCGTAGGCTTCGGCATGGTAGAAACGTCCGGAGAAGTTGATTTTCATGCCGTGGGTGAGATGTCCGCCATGGTCGAGGGCAAGACCGAGCACGGTGTCGCCCGGCTTGACGAGCGCCTGGTAGACGGCTGCGTTGGCCTGTGCGCCGGAGTGAGGCTGCACGTTGACGTATTCGGCACCAAACAGGCTCTTGGCACGCTCACGGGCAATGGTTTCGATCTTGTCAACCTGCTCGCAGCCACCATAGTAGCGGCGTCCCGGATAGCCTTCGGCATACTTGTTGGTCAGCACGGAACCCTGAGCCTGAAGCACGGCACGCGGCACGAAGTTTTCGGAGGCGATCATCTCCAAGCCGTTCTGCTGTCGAGACAACTCAGCGTTGAGTACCTCGGCGATTTCGGGGTCTGCTTCGGCGATAGGCGCGTTGAACATGTCGTTCGGAGTTTGCGCGAGAGGCGATGCGGTCATTGAGCTCTCCTTGGCTTGGAGGATAAATACGTTGCCCGTACGAACGTGCAGGCTTAACGATGAAGTGTACGTGCACAAATCGCATGAGGGAATAGGGCGTTTCGAAACATGGAAGCAATCACGAAACAAGCAGGAAACAATCACCACCCATAAACACGCATCGTCCCATTCCACGGACGCCAAACACGCTTCTTCCCGCCCATAACGCTACACTCAATATTGTTTGACGTTCATTGTCCGTTCTATTGCTAAGGAAATCAAGTGACCACGTTCCACAGCACACGCAGCACCACCGATTCACTCACCTCCAAGCAAGCCATACGCAAAGGCATCGCCGACGACGGCGGCCTGTTCGTAACCGACTCACTGGGCGAAACCCACGTAGACGTCGCATCTCTCGCAGGCAAGTCCTACCAGCAGATCGCATTCGACGTGCTGAGCGTGCTGCTGCCCGACTTCTCCGAAACCGAACTCAAGGCATGCATCGATGAAGCGTACGGCGCGCAATGGTCCGACGAAAAGATCACCCCGGTCAAGCCGCTCGGCGATGACTACGTGATGGAACTGTTTAACGGCCCGACCTCCGCATTCAAAGATGTCGCATTGCAGATCCTGCCGCGTTTCATGGCACGCACCACCCCGGCCGGCGGCGACGGCAACGAGAAAATCATGATCGTGACAGCCACCTCCGGAGACACCGGCAAAGGCGGCGCTCGCTGGTTTCGCGGATGCCGAGGGCACAGGCATCACCGTGTTCTATCCGGAAGGCAAGGTTAGCCAGGTACAGGAACTGCAGATGAGCACGCAGGCTGGTTCGAATGTGAATGTCTGCGCGGTGAAGGGCAATTTCGATGACGCTCAGTCCGCTGTCAAACGCATTTTCGGTGATCGTGAGCTTGCCAATCGTTTGGCTTCCGATTCGCATGTGGTACTGTCTTCCGCAAATTCGATCAATGTGGGACGTTTGGTGCCGCAGGTCGTCTATTATTTCTCCGCTTACGCGCAGCTGCTCGAACAGCAGGTCATCAATGTCGGTGATGAGGTCGAGTTTGTGGTGCCGACCGGTAATTTCGGCGATATTCTCGCCGGATATTATGCGAAGCTGTTAGGCTTGCCGGTCAAGCATCTGGTTGTTGCGTCCGATAAGAACAATGTGCTGTTCGATTTCCTGACTTCCGGCACGTATAACCGTCAGCGTCCGTTCTATCAGACGATTTCCCCGTCGATGGACATTCTTATCTCCTCGAATCTGGAACGCATGCTGTATTACATGTCCGACAAGGACACTCGTCTGATCGCCATGCTGATGAACGATTTGAACCAGTGGGGCGCCTATGAGGTTCCCGAACCGATGCTGGCCAAGATTCGTTCCCTGTTCGGCACCGGCTGGGCCGATGAGGATCAGGTGCGTGAGATGATCGCGGATTGCTGGAACAAGAACCATTATGTGATCGACCCGCATACCGCGTGCGGTTATTACGTGATGCAGCAGATGCCTCGCGATCCGCTGACGCCGCGCGTGCTGCTGAGCACCGCCAGCCCGTACAAGTTCCCGCGCGTGGTCAACGAGTCCTTGGGTTTGGATGCTTCCGGCACGGATTTCGAATGCATGGACGTGCTTGCCGAGGCGACCGGCACTACCGCTCCGGCCGCGTTGCGCGGTTTGGAGACCGCCGACGTGCGTTTCGACCATGTCGTTGACATCGACGGTATGGAAGGTTTTGTCGAGCAGGCCGCTAAAGCTCTGTAAAAACTCTGTAAGCGAAGCATACTTTCACATCGTTAAAGCCATCTCCATCGGCCGTCCGCGATATGTGGACGGCCGTTTTTCGTCAAGGCTGCTACAGTTGCATGCTCGGAGGCGAACGAGCATGACAGCACCAACGATACCCGCATCTGAATCGGTACGACAGAAGCAACCGGCACAACAATCGAACCAGCCCGAACAGCCCCGGCGTAAGCATGATCGTCTCATCACCCGTGATATGGCGTTGGTCATGCTTGCGACGTTCTGTTTCATGTCGAGCAATATGCTTGCCAATCCGATCGTTGCCGGATATGCGGAATCGTTGGGCGCGGACGGCATGCTGATGGGTGCGGTGGCCGGGTCGATGAGTTTCATCTCACTGTTCTGCCGCCCTATCGCAGGCAATCTTTCCGACAAAACCAGCAAGCGCACACTTGTGGCGGTTGGCACGGTGCTCTATTTCGCCGCCGGACTGCTGTACTATTTCGCAAACTCCCCCATCATGCTCATCATGGCTCGCGTGATCAACGGCGTTGGTTTCGCATGCTGCTCGGTCTGCCTGGCCACGTGGATGTCGCTTTTGCTGCCGATCCGGCATATGGGTGCAGGCATGGGAGTGTATGGCACGATGAACGCGCTGGCTATGGCGGTCGGACCGGCATTGGGTATTCGCGCGCAAAAATACATCGGTTATCGTCTGACGTTTTTGAGTTCGCTGGTGCTGGCGGTGATCATGCTGCTCGCCACACTGATGGTGAAGAATGGCGGACAGCCGGTACGCAAAAAGCAGACTTCCATAACGGAGAATCCCTCCACTGCCGTAGACATTGACGGTTCTGCTAGCGCAACCAAAAAGCATCGTTTTCCGATCCGTTCGATTCTGGAACCGCGTGTGGTGCCGTTGTCGCTGACGTTCATGATGTTTGCGATAGCGTATTTCGCAAATCAGTCCTTCATCGTGAGTTATGTTCAGTCTCGTCATCTGCCGGTATCATCCGACCTGTTTTTCATGTTTTACGCGGTCGCGTTATTGGTGTTGCGACTGGGCTTGCGCGACCTGTTCGACAGCAAGGGCTTCCGTTTCTGGCTGACGGTCTGCTCGTTGGGCATGCTGGCGATGCTCGCATGCATGACGTTCCTGTTCAATGATTGGATGCTGTTGTTGGCTGCGATTTTCACCGCTGTCGGCTACGGTCTGATGAGTTCAGTCACGCAGGCGCAGGCCGTGGTAATCGCAGGCCGCGAGCGCAGTGGTATTGCGAATAGTACGTATTATGCGGGTATTGATTTGGGTATGTCGGTTGGTCCGTTTGTGGGTGGTTTGGTGTATGGGCATTTGCCTGCTGTGTGGTTTTATCCGGTGTTTATGTTGGCGATGCCTGTTGCTTGGTTGATTTATTTGTTGTGTGTGAAGCGTGTTTCGCGGTAGTTGTTGGCATCGTGTGCGAGGTTTCTGCCGTAAACCAGTCCAAGCGCGTGTCGTTCTAACTGTTTTTGCGGTCGGTCGTATTTTCCATATACGGCAATATGACCGACCGACGCCCATCCTGGCTCGTGCAAGGCGTCCATGCCGAAGGGGAGATGTCAGGATCGGTCCTTGCCGCCGTATTCCGTTCCAGCCTTTCCGGCTATTTGACTTGGTGGATTTTGTTGCCTTTGACCATGTAGGCACGTCGGGCCATGTCGATCATGGGCTGGTCGAATCGGCTGTCTGTGTAGAATTCGTCCACTCGAACGTTGTCTCCGTAGAGTTCGCGGAATCGTTTGGGCTTGTTGGTGTTGAAGTTGAGGTAGTTTACGTTCAACGTGTTGCCGTCGATGGTGGACGAGACCAAATGTTGCACGCCAAGCCTGCGGCAGGCCTCGCCCACGGTGATATCGAACGAGGCGGTGAGGATCGCATCGTCTTCGCGTGGCTTATACCAGGGTTTGATGCGCTTCATGTTCTGATCCCAGAAGGCGTTGACCAATTCTTCGAATTCCAACGATTCGGCAAGTTCGCTTAAATATCCGTGGCATAGCTTGCCCACACCGTATTCCATTTGATCGAACGTGGCTCGTCCGAGCTTGTATTTGATGGCATAGCGCAGTACCGGGGCGATGTACCGCAATACCTTCGGATTGTATTTGGCCGAAAACAGGTACAGGTCGAACAGGCTTTCTCCGTCATAGATGGTTCCATCGAAGTCGAATACACGCATGTATGCAGCTCTCACTTCCTCGTATGCGCGCATTCAATACGCGCCATTGCATCTCATGCTAAAGTCCGAAGGCTGATTCCTTCTTACACCAAGGTGAACGGCCGGCGACCGCAATGTGCACAAATTGCACATCTCAATGCACATTCGGTTCATGTCACGTTTGGAAGGAGGAACCACCACAACAACACAGTCGGACCGCTATTCGCCCCATAGGAGCCGTTCGCGCTGCTGATACTCCTCATCGAACAACGGCTGGGCCTTCGTGTCGATGAGCTTGGCGAATTCCAGATCCTCATCTCGTTCCACCCGATGCTCAGCCATATTCCATTGGTCATGGTACGTGTAACGCAATGCCTCGGCATCCGTTTTCAGAACATGCGACCGGTAAAAGGTCCCGTTCGAATAGAAGCGTATCAACCAGCCATCCTGGCTCGTCCGGAAACTTGCTGATGCCATTGACGTACTCCGCACGATACGCGTCATGGACAAGGACAGGCAACGCATCGATACGCAAAGCTCCTTGAACATGATAAGCCGTCCGATTCGACCGTTGCCGTCCGAAAATGGGTGAATCTTCTCAAACGTCCAATGGACACGGGCGATCTGATACGGTTCATCCTCAAGTTTCGTGCACATATCAAACAGCCTGTCCATAAATTCGGGAACATCCTGCGGCAGCGCAGTCCTTGTCGGAGTGACAGGATTGCCAATAAAGTCCGGCCGAGTCTTGTAGCCGCCCACGTTGAAAAGCGAGTCGGAGACCTGTCTGGTGCCCTGCTTGAGAATGGCATGCAGGTGACAGACCATATCCCGGTCCACCGGCTCATCAGCATGGTCGAGAATCCAACGGAACGCAGCAAAATGATTACGGGTTTCCAACGCATCATCAGGATTGACCTGTTCGCTGCCATCCGTGGTATAGGTACCGGTGGCAAATAGCTGCGCGGTCTGTTTGGCAGTAAGGGTGGAACCTTCCATATGATTGGAATTCCATGCGAACTGGATTTGCGTGGTCGTGTAAATGCCGTCACCATATCGAGTATCACGCTCTCGGATAAGACGCTCCACGATACGTTCCGCCATAACCCCATCCTTCCTTCATTCCGCTCGACTATCCTCCCATGGTAATTCATTTAGGCTAGAAACCGTGGTGGATGTCGTATATCCTGCAGGTTGGTTCCATGTCGAACGTGACCGTGTCGAACTGTTCGGGATGGTGTACGAACGTATCGATCAGTTTCCATTGGCGACGGCTGATGCCGATACGATAGTCCGGGCGGACCATAAGCACCGGCGCTTTCGGCTGGAGTTCCTCCAAGAGCTGCGCGCGCTGTTCGAAGCATTCATCATCGTCGATCCATACGATCGGCGCGGGTTCATTCTCTTCGCATTCGATGCGTACGCGTCGTTGGATGGTCTGCCATTTGCCTGCCTCACGTCCCCATTTGGTGACAGGATCGTACCAGGTGATGACATCGACCAGCATGGGATCCCATCCGAGCATCGGGTCGAGAATCTGACTGCAGTATGGCTGCCAGGTGGACAGCCACCACAATTCCACAATGCCGTCAACTGCCAACGCGTACATGGCGTCGGATAGTTCGCTGGACCAGTGGATGCGCCATGAGCCTACGGGCGTGTGGGCTTTTTCGTTGCCGTCCAGGTGGAACGCTTTTTCAGGATTGTACATTTTCGCGTAGGGACTGTCGGGCTTCGCCCAGGTCATAACTTTGTTCACGCCGCCCCTGCGCAAAAGCTTGTCATCCGGAAAGGCGTTGAGCACCCCATCGAAATCCGTGAACACCACAGGCTTGGAAAACATTTTCAAATCCGTCATCACCACTCCCCTTTCAATCATCAACTATCTTCTTATATTGACCTTACGGTTTCCTCATTACGTTTTACCTGACAAATACTGACAGCACCGCCATCGTTTTATTTGCTATACTCGGATTGGTTCGGCACGGACGCCGAACGACCGCAGGCACGAACATAGGCAACCGCAAACATGGTCCATAGATGCGCAAAACATGATGCGCGGACGCATCCAAAAAAGCGGTCACCATCACGCAAAGGAGCGAAACATGGCAGACGAATCATCGAAGATTCCAGAGAAAACCGTCGAACAAATCTTCGACGAACGTTATCCCCTCGACAAATGGGAGGATTCAAACTACTCGATACTCGACAAATTCTCAATGCGCGGCCGCAAAGGCTTCGTCACCGGAGCCGCAGGCGGTCTAGGACGCAACGCGGCGGCCGCGCTCGCCCAAGCCGGAGCAGACGTCGCACTAGTCGACCTGCCCAGCCAAGAAGACAAGCTCACCGAACTGGCGAAAGACATGAGCGAACGTTTCGGCACCAACGTCATCGCGCTCACCTGCGACGTCACCAACGTCGAACAAGTAGCCGAACTCAAAACACAATTGGTGGAACAGCTGGGCACCGTCGACTTCGCGTTCCTCAACGCCGGAGTCAACGTACCGGGCGACGATCAAGACGCCACCGAAGAAGTATGGACGCGCACCATCAACATCAACCTCAACGGCACCTACCGTACCGGCCGCATCGCGCATGAAATCATGCGCGAACACGGTCATGGCGGCTCACTGATCTTCACAGCCTCCCTGTCCGGACACAACGCGAACTACATGATGGGAAGTCCGACGCCGGTGAACGCGTATGGCGCCACCAAAGCGGCCATCATGGAACACTCACGTTACCTTGCTGCCGCGCTCGCCAAGGATGGTATCCGTTCCAACACCATCTCCCCCGGATACGTGTGGTCTGGAATTTTCAATGGCCGTATCGACATGCCTGGCCACGACGCCATGCTCGAGGTCGTGCCGATGCATCGTTTCGGCACGAATGACGAGATTGCCAGCACGGTGCTCTTCCTCGCCAGCGACGCGTCCTCGTACGTTACTGGCACTGACATTCGCGTAGACGGCGGCTACAGCGTCTTCTAATCACCATACCCCATCTGATAAATGGCCGGTCGCAGCTAATGTGCTTCGACCGGCCATTTATCTGGTGATGGTTTCTAGAACATACCGCTACACATGCTTGCGGCGTATCAACGTACCGGCAGTGGTTCCGGCTCCTGCAAGGAGAAGCATGACCGCGATAATGGGAACGATGTCGGAGCCCGTGCGAGGCAAGTCCGCAGTCGGTTTTCCATCGGCCTTGCTGGCATTCTTGTCTTTCGAGGGCTGCTTGTCATTCGGCTTGGCCTCGCCACCGCCCGGCTGGTCATCAAGCTTCGTTTCCCGAAGCTTCAGACCGTCCAATGCCGTGTTAAGGAGCGTGGCGGCATTGGAGACAAGACCGTTCTGTTCGCTGCTGAACGTGGTGTTGTTCCACAGCGAGAGGGCCTGCTCGTACGCTTCCGTGAGAGATGCGACCGTATCGTCCGTGTATTTGCCGAATTCGGCAAGCTTGGCCTGTGCCGCCGCGATCGGAGCTTCGAGCGCGCTCTTGTCGAGTTCGGTCGGATCATCATACATGGCCTGATATCCTGGGATGGTCAGTTTGGCGAGCTGATCGTACATCTTGGAGCAGAGGCGAGCGTTGAAGTTCATGACACTGAACCCTGCGCGGGACAAGTTCATCTGTCGGATTTCCAGATTGTCTGGATCGTAGGCGCCTTCGGCGAACGTCATGTCGGCCGATTCGCTGTCGGACGCGCCCTTGCCTGTTCCGCTGGTGTCGAGCGCGCTGCCCGTGGAGTAGTCGAACGGGGTGCCATCCTTGCCGCTCCATGCGTTGATGATGAGGCTCGACGTGCGGAACGGGTCAGATCCAACTCCTGCGTAGTTGTAGACCGCAATGTCCTTGCCGGAGGAAACGGTGTCGCCGTTCTCATCGACGAAGTAGATCGGGTTGCCGTCGACGTCGAGCGGATACCCGTCGGGACCCCACACGTTGTCGGTGATCACTGCGAGACCGTCACGGTCGGTATAGCTGCCCATGCGGGATTCGCGATGCCATGCGTTGCCGGTCGTGGCCGTCGGATGCGGAAACAGTTCGGCTCCGGACGCGGCATAATAACGACCGAGTTCCGGATAGAAGTGGCCGTCTCAACAAATGTCGATACCGGCCTTGAGTGGCTTGCCGTCCGAGCCGGTCCACTCGGGCATCTCGAACATGACCGGCGTGCTGCCAGGCAACGACCATGCGGTTTCCTCGGATCCGGCGCGATGCATCTTCTGGTAGGAGTCGGTGTGCCCGTCAGGGAACGCTATGGCGGCAGAATTGTAGACCTTCCGCACGCCGTCGCTGTCCGTGATGAGACTCTCGGTGATTTCAGCTTGGGAGGCCGCCATCTTGTATGCTGCGGAGTCTAGGTCGCTTGAGGAAACGTAGCCGGTGAGTGCCGCGACGAAGGCCATGGTGGCGCACAATGCGACGCTGCCTACCGCCGCAACCGCCATGTTGAGCTGTCGTTTGAACCATATGGATTTCGCGGTGACGTTCGCTGCCGCGTCTTTTGTTCTCCGTTGTCGTACGGTGCGACGTGGATGTCCCTCTCTTCAACGCGCCATGCTTCCCCGAAATTTCCCCGTTCTGGAAAACGTCATAGGAGATAAACGGAATTGTATGACAGTTCGTTTTCCACTTGGCTTCTGAATTCCGAAGAGTAGCTAAAGAGTACTCATGCCCGATTCTGCGAGCGCGATCATTTGACGTTTCCTTTGTTGTTGAACACCGTTTTGCTCATATCTCGCTTATGTATGGCAGATTTGCGAACTTGTCCGGAGATATCTTGCTTATATATGGCAGGTCAGTCCGTCAAAGCAGTAGGTAGGGGGGCATGAAAAACCTCATTTTCGCGAAACCGACTGCCATATATAAGCGAGATGCCTCATGTCACATCCCGAAATCTGCCATACATAGGCGAG
>ENA-OQHN01000421-OQHN01000421.1-human-gut-metagenome-genome-assembly--contig:-NODE-421-length-14766-cov-6.685224_pt1 | contig 14766 bp, 10 predicted proteins | sample MGYA00242564_ERZ504721 | MGnify/ENA primary metagenome ERZ504721 (study PRJEB26092, sample SAMD00036212) | human gut metagenome | host: Homo sapiens | study: EMG produced TPA metagenomics assembly of...
AGGATCTCATCGGGCGGCGAGCGCCTCGAGGCGCCTGACGGCCATGTTGGCCACGACGCTCACGGCGACGGGGAGGACCTCGTCGTTGAAGTCCATCTGCTGATTGTGGAGCGACACCTGGTGCTCCTCATCGCGGATGCCCACGCGGATGATCGCGCCTGGGATGCGGTTGAGGTACTCGGAGAAGTCCTCGCTCGACATGAACGGACGGATGATGCGGACGTTGTCCTCACCGAGCAGGGCCTTCGTGACCTCGTGGGCGGCGATCGTCTGCTCCTCGCCGTTGATGACGGAGCCGATCATGCGGTCGTAGACGAGCTCGACCGTGCAGCCGTTGGCGGCGGCGATGCCCGTCACCATCGCGCGGATGTTCTCCTCGGCGAGGTCGCGGATCTCGGGCAGGAAGGTGCGCACCGTGCCGCTCATCGTCAGTTCGCTCTGCACGACGTTGTTGGCCTTGAAGTTGCCGCAGTTGATCGAGCAGATGGAGACGACGGCGGACTCGATCGGGTCGACCTTGCGGGAGACGATCGTCTGGAGCGCCGTCACGATCTGGGCGGCGACAGGAATCGGGTCGACGCCGAGGTGCGGACGGCCGCCGTGCGTGCCCTTGCCGCGCAGCGTGATGTAGACGCTGTCGCTCGCGGCCTGGAGGGGACCCGGCTTGAAGCCGATCACGCCCTTGGGAAGATTGGGCTCGGTGTGGCCGCCGTAGATCTCCTCGATGCCGTACTTCTCGATGAGGCCCGCCTCGACGAGGGCCTTCGCACCCGTGCCGGCCTCTTCGGCGGCCTGGTGTACGAGCACGATGCGGCCGGGGAAGTCGTTGTGCGCGGCGAGCCAGCGGGCGGCGCCGAGAAGCCACGTCGTGTGGCCGTCATGGCCGCAGCAGTGGCCGCGGCCGGCAACCGTGCTCGCCCAGGGCTTGCCGCAGCCGTCGTTCATCGGCAGGGCGTCCATGTCGGCACGGATGGCGATGGTGTGGCCGGGACGGCTGCCCTCGATCACGGCGATGACGCAGCCCTTGACGAGCTCCGTGTCGATCTCGACGATGCCGCTCTTCCTGTGATAGTCGCAGATCAGGCCCACGGTGCGCTCGGTCTCGAAGCCGAGCTCGGGGTGTGCATGAATGTCGTGACGGATCTCCTCGAGCTCGGGCACGAGTTCGGCGACGCCGGGCAGAAGACGGTCTTGAAGAAGCAGAGCCATTTGGGGTTCTCCATTTTTTGAACAATGGTCTTGGTGTCTGACGATTGTACGCCTTCCGAGAAATCGAAAGGACCTTCCCGCTTGCGCAGGAAGATCCTTTGGGGAGCGGCAGGTCCAGGGGAACGGCCTGCCTCATGTCACCGATTAACCGCGGTTACTTGTTGCCGAGGATCGTCTTGACGGCCATGCGGCCCGAGTTGATGGCGAATGCGGAGGCGGTACCTTCGCCAATCTTCAGGTCATAGCCTGAAAGTTCCACAAAGGGGACACGTTTCAGCGTACGAGCGTGATCCCCAGCTCGCGTAGGAAAAGCTCGTCGCGAGCGGTGGTCTCTGTGGTAATGGTCCGCTTGCCGTAAGGCGTCTCGACCTGCATGGCGTACACCGCATCGAACCACTGCAAGATCTGCAACAAGGTCTTGTTTTCCAGCCACGACCGCAGCTTGCTCTTGTTTTTGAGTTGCACCGCCGACTTCGTGCCGTCGTCAACCCCCAGGCGTGCCTTGAGCTTTTTGAGCTCGTTGAGGAAGAAGAAGCAGTAGCCGAGTCCGACAAACTGCACGAACTGCCGTCCGCGCAATCTCTCCGGCGTCCAAACCCGGGATCGGCGCCCCACCATCGAGTGCTTCTGCGCCGCGAACAGCTCCTCGATCTTTTCGCGAAGACGGTAGTACCTCAGCGCTTCCCAAGTGTTTTTCTCCGTGTTGCTGATCAACACGAAGAAGCCGTGCCCCGTCTGGTACTCATGAATGGCTTCGTCGTTGAACTCGACAACCTTGCCTTTGGACGTCTCTTTCACGAAGAAGAACCGTTCCACCTTCTGCTGTCCGGCCTTGTTCAGCGTCTCCCCGTTCTCGACGAGACCCTTGAGTTGCTTGAGCTCGCTGCGGAAAGCCGCTCGATCCGCCGTTGCCTTCTCGTCGTCGTAGAAGAAGTGGATGTGCAGGTTGCGCGGCAGAATCTGAACATCGCCCATACGGTACTGACCGCGGGTTCGTTGGCGAAGAATCTGAAACTCGTGCTTCACCGTCTTCGTCACGCCAAAAGTGAAGGTGTCGAACGGGCACGCGTTTGCGTGCTTCGTGATTTCCTCCTTGATCTCGTCGAATGCCTCGCGAATCCATGATGTGGAGAGTTTCATCCGGGTGAGTGTCGGGATGCTGTGCCGCACGAAATCGAGCAAGTTCTCCTCGCTCGTGAACCCGCAGTCTGTCACGACGAGGGGCGTCCTCTCCATGAGGCAGTCAAGTTGCTTGAGCGTGTTTTTGATGGACAGAACGTCGGGCACATTCCCAGGTTGGGCGTGGAACGCTAGAGGCTGAAGGGAATTAACCTTAGTTCCCGCCCAAATGTTGTTACTACACATTTGGGCGGTTTTTAATTGGGTATTCCTTTGCAGGCTTGATCCCGAGAAGCTTGTAGATGTCGTTGTGTTCTTTGACCGTCTCGGCTGGAATGACAGTATGATCGAAGACCTTGGCCTTTTGAGTTCGCATGCGCGCGAGAATGCGGTCGAGGGTGAATGTTGACTGCCTGATCTTGTTCTGCAGCATTTGCAAGACGACTGTTGCGATAAATGTCATCAACAGATGTCCGCGGAACGTCTCCTCCTTTTCCACATTCAACGGAAGCAGTGAAGCATAGTTTTTCGAGATGTCAAACACCTGCTCAACATCCTGACGAACGTAGTAGTGCGACAAGATGAGATCGGCCCTGATCTTACGGGTGGAAAAGAAGAACGAACACTCCCAGTTCCTCGAGTGAACTCTGTAATTCGTCCTTGCGCACAGGCTTTTTCGAATTTGCCACTCTGTTGACTATTTTCTTGCGCTCGATTTCGCGCATGGCAACATCTCGTCCGATATACGCGTACAGCTTCATGCCCTCATAATCGATCGGCACGCACTTTACATACACTTGTCGGCCGTTGAAAAGCATGCCTTCTTTATCAACAGCCAGATTCTCGGCTTTTTCCAAGTCCGTCAACTCATTTGCCATCAGTCTCTTGTAGATGGTTCGATTAGTCGGGCAACGAGTAATGAACGAAATGTTGTCGTCATACAGTTGCCGCAATCCTTTCTCCGTCACGTAGCCGGCGTCCAGGATGGCGAATTTGGTATTCACCTCCATGGCCTTGAGTTCTTTGATGGTCGTGATGAGCGTAGTGGTGTCCACGACGTTGCCGGGGACGTACCTCATATAAATGGGGAGTCGAGTTCCTTGTTGGACAACGTAAATCAGGCGAACTTCCTCAGAGATGTCCCCGTTGTGATTGCTGATGGCAGTCAGCGGAAAACGAATGCTGTTGGGCAATCCGGTGCTGTCGATGAGGATGTTGGCCTCAGTACGCGCTGCACCGCCCAGGTGCTCCAGGTAACCGCCAAAAAAGTGCTCGCAAAAGCATCCTCTTGTCCAAGCGCTTCAAGCATGCTGCTGATGCGCTGTGTCGTCAGATTGGCATTGGGAAAAATGGAATCGTGCATAGCTGCCTTCCCACCATACCTCAGCCTGGGCATTGCTTCGTGATTCAAGCATGTAGTAAGCAGAAGAGCACGAAACGAATCAGGGTTGCCGTACGGTATCGCCTCTAACGCAGGCAAAAGGCCGAATTTTTCAATGAGAGAATTAAACAGAAAGGCATCGCCGAAGTCAACGATGTAAGTGGGACGAGCATTCTTGCGTCGAATCTGCGGGACGAAATCAGCCGGAGCTTTGCCAAACGTGTTGGTGCGAAGATCGTAGGAAAAAACACCGCGTTCAGCAGACTTGTAAATTCCACGCTCTTCGTCAAGGACTCGACCAAGATACATGACCGACTTCTTTTTTACGGTTTTCCCTTCTCGAACGGAGGTCATGACGGTGGCATAAGGAATGCCATTGCTGATGTTGATGGCGATGTGCATAATGCGTGATGTAGTCTAAAGCAAATATTGCTACTACATTTTACTAAAACGGCGATTTGACTGCAAGTCAAATCGCCGTTTTAACTGCTACTCAACGAAATTAGAAAGGTTGGCAGTGGTTCAATTTCCGTGTAGAAACGAAATCTGCTAGGGAACTCAGGCTTATCTCTTCGGCTTCCCTGAGGCTGTAGCATTATGGGCAGGCCCGCAGAGCCCCTCGCTTTGCGCTAGAGTTAGGACATCTGGTGCCCTGCTTCCGGCCCCGACGCGGATGCTGACGCGCCCCGAGGCCGGCAAAAACAGAAACAGAAGAAGAAGGATTCGCAAAATGTCATGGGATTTTGAAAAACACTACATCAACGGCGAATGGACGCCTTCGGAGGACGACGCCTGGATCGAGGTCGAGAACCCCGCCACGCTCGAGCGCTTCGCCCGCATCCCCGACGGCACGCCCGCCGACGCGGACCGCGCCGTTGCGGCCGCAAAGGCCGCGCTCGAAGGCTGGCGCACGACGCCCCTCGCAGAACGCATCCGCCTGATGAAGGCCATGCTCGCGAACTTCGAGGCCCTGCACGACGAGATCATCCCGCTCGAAGTGGCCGAACTCGGCGCACCCGTCGGCTTCACGACCAGGACCCACTGCGAGTACCAGTACGTGCGCGTGCGCTCCTACATCGAGGCGGCGGAACGCATGGTCCTCGAGGAAACGCTCCCGAACTCCACCGTCTACCGCGAGCCCGTCGGCGTCGTCGCCTGCGTCACGCCCTGGAACTACCCGCTCGGCCAGGTCGTCCAGAAGGTCGTTCCCGCCATCCTGATGGGCTGCACCGTCGTCCTCAAGCCCAGCCAGCACACGCCGCTCACGGCCTGCCTGCTCGCCGACGCCTTCGACCGCGCGGGCTTCCCCAAGGGGGTCTTCAACATGGTGAGCGGCCGCGGGTCCAGACTCGGCGACCGCCTCGCCTCGCATCCCGACGTCGACATGGTGAGCTTCACGGGCTCCACCACCGTCGGCATCCGCATCGCGCAGCGCGCGCTCGAGAGCGTCAAGCACATCAGCCTCGAGCTCGGCGGCAAGTCCCCCGCCGTGTTCCTGCCCTCCGACGACTACTCGGCCGCCTACCCCAAGATCCTGAGCTCGATCTTCTTCAACGCGGGCCAGACCTGCACGGCTCTCTCGCGCCTCATCGTGCCCCGTCGCGACCTCGCGCGCATCGAGTCCGAATTCTGCGAGCTCGCCGCGAAGCTCGTCGTCGGCGACCCGACCGACCCGAAGACCGACATCGGCCCCGTCTCCTCGAAGGCCCAGTTCGAGAAGATCGCCGAATACGTGCAGGCCGGCATCGACGAAGGCGCACGACTCGTCATGGGCGACGTCCCCACCGACATGTCCCGCGGCTACTACGTCAGACCCGTCGTCTTCTCCGACGTGAGAAACGACATGCGCATCGCCCGCGAGGAGATCTTCGGCCCCGTGCTCTGCATCATTCCCTACGACACCGTCGAGGAGGCCGTCTCAATCGCCAACGACACGCCCTACGGACTCTCGGGCTACGTGCACGCCCCGACGAAGGCCGAGGCGGTCGCGGTCGCAAAGCGCATCCACTCGGGCAACGTCTACGTCAACGACGCCCCGCGCGACGTCACCGCACCCTTCGGCGGCTACAAGCAGAGCGGCATCGGACGCGAGGGCGGCCTCGCGGGCCTGCTCGAATTCACGCAGCAGAAGGCCGTCTTCGACCACACGACGTACTGATTCCCTGCTCCAAACGCATCAAAAAAGCCTCCCGAAGTCGGGAGGCTTTTTCATGCCGGGAATGCTCGAAACTCAGAACGGCAGCACCTTTTCCGCCGCGTCGTAGATCTCGCGGGCCTTGACGGCAAGCCTCGCCCTCACCCACGTGAGCATCGGACTTGAAGCCGTGCTGTCGTGCCAGAAGAGGCCTGGACGCCAAGGGAGATCGAGATTCTCCTCCAGTTGCAGGACGTCGAGCGGTAGGTCCTTGGCCAGAAGGATGGCCGTCTCGCGCGGCGTTCTCATCACAAGATCCGTACAGGCGACGAGCGAGGCGCCCGAAACGATGAAGGGCATCTCGCAACAGACGCGGTCCTTCACCTCGACCGCCTGCTGCCCGATGATGAATCGACGTTCCTCGCTGGCCATCGTGATCGCCACGGCGACATGCTCGTACTGAGCCACGTCCTCGAACCGAAGGGATCTCTCCTTTGAAATGCGGCTGAGCGGATGTCCCTGGCGGACCAGAAGCACATGCCCCGAAACGAACAGATTCTGCTCGTGGAAGTCGGACGGACAGGACTTGCCCTCCATCGAATAGAAGGCCATGTCGATACCGCCGTGGCGCATGACGGAGAACATGTCGGGAAAGCGGTCGAAGACCTGAAAGTGGATGCCCGGCGCCTCCTTGCGCAGTTCGATGATGACGGGCATGAGGAGCGTGTAGAACGCATTGTCGATCGCCACGATCCTCACGTTCCCTTCCGCATGTCCGGGATCAAAGGCGGCATCCGGCACGAAGAGCGCGTCGGTCACCCGCATCGCGTCGGCAAGACGGGGGCGCAGCTCCTTCATGCGCACGGTCGGATACATGCGGCCCGCGGAGTGCACGAAGAGCGGATCGTCAAACCACAAGCGCGCCCGGGCGAGCAGTCTCGACGCGGTCGGCAGCGACAGGCCCGTCCTCTCGCAGGCGCGGCTCAGAACGCCCGTTTCACAAAGGCAGAGAAGAAGCCTGTAGGCCCTGTAGAGACTGCTGTCGTTGACGTCCTCCGGGATCCTCGGCATCTGCGGATTCATGGTCACCCCCTCTTATGCAAACTGCTCCGGATCATTCTATAGCATGCGTTTTCAAATGGTACACCCTGCCCTCCACTCAGGCGGGCGGCCGCGTTCTCCTCACCGTTCACGCAGATTTCGTGAGTCCGGTTTTCACTTTTGATGCTCCGGTTACGAACTCTCCGCCATATTAATTCGGAACCCTCCGTTCTAACATTTGCATCGAAGCACCCAAGGTGCAACTCATTCTTTTTAGGAGAGACTCATGAAATTCCAGGCCAAGACCATGGCTGCCCTCGTTGCCGCGACCTTCGTCGTCGGCGTCGCCTACGCCTCCGGCGGCGCTTCCGGCCCCGCCGTCACCTATGCCGTTCAAGGCAACATCGGTGAAGTGATCGTCAACCCGTACAAGATCGCACCGCTCACGGCCGTGATCCGCAACGGCGGCTACGAACTCAAGGACGTCGAAGTCCGCATCGTTCCGAAGATGAACGGTCAGGAAATCAAGTACAAGGTCTCCAACCGTCAGCTCAAGACCAACGCCGGCATCCCAGTCTTCGGTCTCTATCCCGACTACCTGAACACGGTTGAAGTCAAGTACACCCGTCTCTACAACGGCAAGGCCGAGAAGTTCGAGGAAAGCTACCAGTTCTACGCGCCTCCCGTCTACACGAAGTCCAACGGCATGCCCGGCCAGAAGAGCACGATGTTCGACACCGAAGTGAAGACCGTTCACCCGGACTTCAAGGACCGTCTCTACCTCGTCGGCAACCAGCTCTCGCCGATCGCTCCGCAGGGCGCCCGCTTCGCCTGGAACAACCCGTCGGGCGGTGCGCTTGAATGGGCCTTCAACTCCAACATCGGCGTCATCGACACGGCCGGCGCCGTCCGCTGGTACCTGCTCGACACGCTGATCAGCGACCCGACCGACCCGTGGACCTCCGGCTACATGATGGGCTTCCAACAGACGAAGGACGGCGCTCTCACCTGGGGCTTCGGCCAGCGCTACGTCAAGTACGACCTGATGGGCCGCGAAATCTTCAACCGCAAGCTTCCGCCGCAGTACTCCGACTACTCCCACGCCTTTGACAACGCCCAGAACGGCCACAGCTTCCTGCGCGTCGCCAACGCCGACTATCGGCGTCCCGACGGCAAGCGCGTGCACACGGTCCGCGACATCATCGTTGAAATCGACGAAAACGGCGGTGTGGTCGACGACTTCCGTCTCTACGACATCCTCGACCCGTATCGCGACAACGTCGTGAAAGCCATGGACCAGGGCGCCGTCTGCCTCAACGTCGACGCCTCCAAGGCCGGCCAGACGCTCTCCGCCGAAGAACTCGCCAAGATGGACGCCAACGGCCAGTTCGGCGACATCGCCGGCGTCGGCCCGGGCCGCAACTGGGCTCACGTCAACTCCGTCGACTATGACCCGACCGACGACTCCATCATCATCTCCTCGCGCCATCAGGGCATCGTCAAGATCGGCCGCGACAAGAAGGTGAAGTGGATCCTCGCTTCTCCGGAAGGCTGGAAGAAGGGCTGGGCTGAAAAGGTCCTCACCCCGGTTGACGCCAAGGGCAACAAGATCAAGTGCGAAGGTTCCAAGTGCGAAGGCGACTTCGACTGGTCCTGGACGCAGCACACCGCCTGGCGCATCGACAGCAAGTCCGACAAGAACGTCATCTACCTCTCCGTCTTTGACAACGGCGACGCCCGCGGCATGGAACAGCCCGCTCTTCCGGACATGAAGTACTCCCGCGCCGTGGTCTACAAAATCGACCAGAAGAAGATGACGGTCGAACAGATCTGGGAAGTGGGCAAGGAACTCGGCCATCCGTACTTCTGCCCGGTCACGGGTCTGACGAAGTACATGGAGGACAAGGACACCATGATGGTGTACTGGTCCACCGCCGGTCTCGGCGCCACGCCTGAAAAGGCGGGCAACAAGCTCGGCCGCGTCCAACCGCACATCGCCGAATACCGTTGGGGCGAAACCAAGCCGGTCGTCGACATCCAGCTCAACGACACCTTCGGCTACCAGGCCTTCCCGATCAGCGTCGAAAAGGCCTTCACGAAGAACTGATGACTGCTCAAAGTTGATTCTTCAGTCCTGAGCGAGCGGGTGAAGCAGCAATGCTTCGCCCGCTTCGTTTCTTCCGATTCGCCGGCTTCATCCAAACGCTCGCTTCGGATGCATTCGTTCACTGTGCGCCTGCTGCAGCCGCTGCGTCGACCCCGTCGCCTGCTCCTGCGTGAAAAAGGACGTGCGCAACGACCGCAGTTCAAGCCGTCATGAACGGCATGGCCACACCTGCGGAATAAAAAAGCCTCCCGAAATCGGGAGGCTTTTTCATGCGATCAATGGTCGAAAAGAAGCGCCGTCAGTTGGCGCGCGTGAACGTGATGAGCGGGATTTCGTTGAAGGTGCCGCTTCTCACGGGGAAGCCCGCCCAGAAGCCCGCGCCCTGGGAGACGTAGAGTTTCATGCCACCCACCTCATAAAAGCCCTTGACGAAGCCGTTGTTGGCAAGCGATGCGAGGATCGCGACGGGGCCCGTGTGGCCGCCGTGGGTGTGACCCGAAAGCTGCAGGTCCACCTTCCAGGCAGGATTGGCAGCCTCGGGAGCCGTGCGGGGCTGATGGTCCATCAGGATGCGGAGGTCGTCGTCGGCAAGATTGGAGAGCGTGCCCGCAAGGTCGTGACGGCCTGCGCCCGCGCGCTCGGCGGCGAGGTCGTCCACGCCCGCCACCGTCACGCGGCGGCCCTTGACGGCGATGGAGACGGCCTCGTTCTCGAGGATCACGACGCCGTGGCGCCTGATGATCTCAAGGAGCTTCTCGCGCTCGGGACGGATGTACTCATGGTTGCCCGTCACGCCGAAGATGCCGTAGGCGGCCTTGAGGCCGGAAAGAGGCGCGAGGTCCGCGTCGCGCTGAAGAACGGCAGCCTCCCTGTCGAGCGGACCGTCGGAGAAGTCGCCCGTGATGAGGACGAGGTCGGGCTTCGCCTCATTGACGGCCTTCACCACGGCTTCGGTGCGGGCGGCGGGAAAGAGGTTCGAGGCGTGCAGGTCCGTGATCTGGGCGACCTTGAAGCCCTCGAGCTCGGGCGGCAGGTTCCTGACGGCCACGGTCATCGGCTCGACCGTAGGCTCGGAGAGCGCGTTCCAGGTCGAGGTGATGCCGAAGAAGATGCCGAAGACGGCCACGAAGCACGTCGAGACGATCGTGAAGAGGTCGCGCTTCTCGACGGGAAGCCCCATCTTCCTGCGCACGAGTCCGCGCACGCCGCCGATCACGTCGCGCGCGAGCGCCAGCAGGAAGAACCAGTAGGCAAAGCTCACGAAGAGCCCCGTGACGGGCAGCGTGTCGACGATGAAGGCTCGCTCGAAGAGGTCCGTCATGTCGAGAAAGGCGAAGTGCAAGGCGCCCGCAAGCGCAAAGAAGGCCGTGACGGCAAGCTTCGAGGTCGTGCCGAGATGGGCGATGCGGATCGTGCGCCAGATGCCGTAGGCGGCCATCAGGGCCGTGATGAGCGCGCAGATGAGATAGACGGTGACGTGCATGGAAATGAAATCGGTCTTGTGGTCTGGTGGTTTGGGGGACTTCTGCGGAAAGCCTGAGGGAGGCCCGTCCGAACGTGAAGCGGCAGGCATTGTACACGGGGCCGCAGGAATACTGGCGCTGCAAAACGTCGGATTCTTGCGCAATCCCCTCATCTGCGGGCGGATTTGCACTCCGAAGAGTGCGTCTGAGGCAGGAAGCCCGGATGCAGCAGGGGCGCCGGGCGGGAAAGTGAATTCCCTGCAACGGCGCCCCGAAGACCGTGATGACTGTGGTAGTGCAGCGACGGTCAGGCGGGAGGCGTGAAGACCATGGCCGCGCGTTCCTCCTCGAGCCTGCGGCTGTGCTCGCGCTCGAGAAGGCGTTCGCCCCAGAGGCGGCAGAAGGCGAGGAAGGCCTGGAGGTCGGAGGAGCGGTACTTCTGCTTGTGCATGCAGAAGGAGAGCTGCCTTGTGAAGGTCTCGGGACACTTGACACGCCTGAGGTGCGGGCCGAAGAACGGATCGTGGAGGATGCGCTCGGAGATGAAGGTGAGGCCCATGCCGTTGATGATCATGCCGACGATCGCCTCGAAGCTGTTGACGTTCGCGATGATGTTGTGCTCGGAGAGGTGAAGGCCGATCTGGGCGTCGAAGAAGATGCGGGTGCTCGAGCCCTCCTCTCGAAGAATCCAGCGCTCGCGAGAGAGCTGCTCCCAGGTCGCGACGCCCTGTGTGAGACGGTGGCCCTTGGGCGCCACCACGACCATTTCGTCGGAAATCCACGGCTCGGTGATGAGGTGCGGATTTGTGACGGGGCCCTCGACGATCGAGATGTCGGTCGAGAAGTTGAGGAGCGATTCGGCCACCTCGGCGGTGTTGGCGATGCGCATTTCGGGCATCCAGCCCGCGTGCGCCTGAAAGTCGCGCATCAGGTCCGAGAGCATGAAGGAGCCGATCGTGAACGTGCAGGCAAGCCTGAGCTGGCCCGTCGTGCGGCCCGAAAAGAGCGACTCGATGTCGTCGGTGCGCTCCATGAGCTCGTCGGCGGCGGGCTTGAGGCGTCTGCCTTCGGCCGAAAGAAGGAGTCGGCCGCGGGTGCGCTCGAAGAGCGTGACGCCGAGGCGCCCCTCAAGCTCCGTCAGGGCCTGGCTCACCGCGCTCTTGCTCATCGCAAGATCCTGAGCAGCAACCGACAGGTTCTCGGTGCGGGCGACTGCAAGAAAGACCTGCATCTGGCGAAGCGTAATCTGCATGACTGGATCCTCGTGGGAAGATTGGCTGGAATGACGGTTCGGCTCCCTCGAACGAGAGACCGTCTGAAAGCCGACATTCTCTAACGATGATTATGGCACGCACGCTCCGTGATCCGAAGCCCCAAGCGGGTAAACCCGCGAGGGAATCACACGCCGGGCTCAGACGACGGGCCTGCGCCTCTCCCTCGAAAGACCGAGCAGAATCCGCATGTCGGAGCTGAGCTTCACGTCGTGCAGGACCGAAGGGTCTCCGCACCAGACGACGTCCTCGGGCGAAAGACGCCAGGCGGCGTGCCTGATGAAGCTCTCTCCTAGAAGTGCGGCCGCCCTCGGAATGCTCATCACGTCGACCAGTCCGATCTCGTAGTCGGGCCAGTTTCGAGGGCCGCCCAGAAGCAGTCCCGGCGTGAAGTGCCGCCTGCAGTACGGCCTGTTGCGCCCGATCTCGCGGTGAACCGCCATGCCCGTGAAGAGGATCGTGTTGTGCGTGCGCTGGCGCGTGGGCTCGATCTCGGCCGAGGTGCTGTAGCGGGCGAAAACGCATCCCGGAAAATCGACCTCCATCGAGGGCGGCACGGGCCAGGCAACCTGTTGGCGGACCTTCTCGGCCGCATAGTCCGAGGACCAGTTGCCGATCGACTCGCGGGCCTCCTTCGGGAGGTTCTTCACGACATTCCAGCGGGCGAGAATGCGGCGGGGCTTCGCGGCGCCTTCCTTCGTCTTCACGTTCGTAAACCTCAGGCGCTTCTCCTCCTCAAATTCGGCCCTCAGGGCGTCCGGGTCGGTCGCAAAAATCGAAAGCGGCACGACGACGCTCATCACGCGCGTCTCAACATTGGCCTCAATCCACTCGGCGGCGTCCTCAAATGCAAAAAGGTACTTCGCCTGCTGCGCCGCGTAGTCGAGCCCCGCCACCTCGACCGCACAGGCCGAGCGCACGCGGTCCGAAAGAAGAAGCCTCGGCAGGTCGACGCCGGCACCTTGATTGAAGGCGCTGTACGACGCCCAGGGCCCGATCGAGATGAGCTCCGTCATTGGATGCCTGTAGGTGCGAAGCCACTGCGCCGCCTCGACGGGATCCTCCGTCATGATGACGCTCCTTCGCCTCAATTCCGCCTGACGCCTTGCAACGTCCACCGCCAGAAGCACCGTTCCCGGGGCCGTCTCCTTGTCTTCCATGTCCATCGCGCAGTTGCGGGCGCTGCCACGGGCAGGCCCTATCCTTAATATTGAATGTTTTATAGAAGGTATATTCTATTCGAAGAAGCCGAAAAAGGCCTCCCCCTGCGGAAGACCTGCAAAAAGTCGTGAGGACGCAGGATGTCCAGACTTTCGGTAAAGCCGAACGTTTGAAGTCATGTCGGACGCATTTTCCGAACGATCGGTTCTGAAAAAAATCGACGCCTCCGAACGAATTTTCTGCCAAAATAGCTCCGCAAACCAAGGGTAATCCCGCCCTTTTCTTGAGAATTCCCATGTTCAAAAAGCTTCACTACAAGGTTCGCGGCCTGCCCACGCCGCTCGCCGGTCTCGCGCTCGGCATTGCGAGTCTGGGCTGGTGCCTCGAGAACGCCCTGCCGCTCGCGGGTTGGGGCCAGACGACGGGTGCCGTGATCGGCCTCGTCATGATCGGCTTTCTGGTGCTTCGCTTCACGGCGCACCACGACACGCTCTGGGCCGACCTGAAGCATCCCGTCGTGGGCAGCATCGTCCCGACGTTCGCGATGTGCCTGATGGTGGTCTCGAAGACTGCGGGCCACTGGATGCCCGAAGCGGGCGTCGTGCTCTGGTGCGCGGCGGTGCTCCTTCATCTGGCGGCGCTCGGCATCTTCGTCGTGAACCGCCTGCAGGAACCGCGGCTCGAACTCATGGTGCCCTCCTGGTTCGTGCCGCCCATCGGCATCGTGGTGGCCGACGTGACCTTCCCCGAGGTGGCCGTGCTGCTTCCCTTCGCGAAGATCCTCTTCTGGATGGGCGCTGCGGCCTATGCCGTGCTCCTGCCGCTGATGATCTACCGCCTCTTCTTCCTCCCCGAAGTCCCCAACGGCGCCAAGCCCACGATCGCGATTCTGGCCGCGCCCGCGAGCCTGCTGCTTGCAGGCTATCTCACGGTCGAGAAGGATCCGTCGCTTCTTCTCGTCGCGCTCCTCTTCGGCATCGCGATCCTCATGACGGTCGTGATCTACTTCGCCTTCTGGCGCCTCCTGAGGCTTCAGTTCTCGCCGGGCTACGCGGCCTTCACCTTCCCGATGGCCATCGGCGCGACGGCGCTCTACAAGCTCTCGAACCTCGTGGCGGGCTTCCCCGGGCGCCCTTCACTACGCGCACCAGATCCGCTTCCTCGCCCACGTCGAAGTGACGGTCGCCGCCGTGGTGATCCTCTATGTGGCAGCCCTCTACGCGAAGAACCTCCACGGCATGCTCCCGAAGTTCCCCGCCGCAGCCTGAGTCTCCAGGCATCACGCCCCGCACAAACCTTGAACCAAACGGCGTCCCGCTTCATCCGGCAGGGCGCCGTTTTTCATTGTTCTCTTCATCTCATCCCGCGCACGACATTCGGGAAACGGCGATGCCGTTCTCATAAAGTCGCGCATGGATGACGACCGCCTCCAAACGCAGGCACCATGGGCGATTCCGCCCGTTTGTTGTGTTTGCGCAACAACATAGGGGTTATCACCGCATTCCGGCCGGATGCCCTGTCCCGCAGGCCGATGCACTAAATACGAAGGTCGTCCGGAAATGGAGCTTCTTGCGAATCGCCCCCTCTTGTCCCAGAATTCTCCCTAGCCACGCGAAAAGCAGTGACTCCCAAATTTTCCCTTTTATTTGGATGACAAGATTATGTTCAAGAAGTCTCTTATTAATCGTCTCAGCAAATAGGTTTACAAATAATTTCAAATAAAGGCCGTACACGAGTACAGCCGTTATAAAAACCTTTATTCCTTATCCTTTAAATGCTTTTGGCTTTCACGGTATGTGGCGTATTTGACCGAGTCGCGCTCAAAGCACTTGCGAACGCCGGCACCTTTACCCTGTTTCATCGACTGCGCTTGTTCTTGA
>ENA-OQHN01000422-OQHN01000422.1-human-gut-metagenome-genome-assembly--contig:-NODE-422-length-14750-cov-3.593722_pt1 | contig 14750 bp, 12 predicted proteins | sample MGYA00242564_ERZ504721 | MGnify/ENA primary metagenome ERZ504721 (study PRJEB26092, sample SAMD00036212) | human gut metagenome | host: Homo sapiens | study: EMG produced TPA metagenomics assembly of...
GACAAGAACTGATTTCACGGTATCCGAACCGGAACTGCGGTATATGGGTGAAAATACGGACGAAAACGGCCCTATGAGCGAATACTACTACCGACAGGAGTATCTTTTCCAGGTCAATCGGGATGTGGAGCCTACGGAATACGACTACCAGTTGTTGAGCCGTCATATGTACGTCGCACACTATTAAACCGAAAACACGGGGCACAGCCCCATCAGACAACCCCTCCGAGAACTCGGAGGGGGTTGTGTCTTTGTCGCCGACACCGAGGAAAATCAGCACCTCCGTTGCGATTCTGCGAATAGTTTTATATATTTGCAAGCGAAAAATCCGGAGCGGACCTGCAACGGCCGAACAGGGAGAACGATTTGCCCGACACCGCTTTAGCTTTGTCCGGACTGAAAAAACCGACTGCAACGACGGCTCCGCAAAACGAAAAATGCTCAGCGTCGGGCGGCACCGTTTCCCGGCATACGATAACGAACCGAAACTATGTTTGAAAACTTAACCGATAAACTCGAACGGTCCTTCAAGCTGATCAAGGGCGAAGGCCGCATCACCGAAATCAACGTCGCCGAAACCCTCAAGGAGATCCGCCGGGCGCTGATCGACGCCGACGTCAATTACAAGGTAGCCAAATCCTTCACCGACGAGGTGAAGCAGAAGGCCCTGGGACAAGACGTGCTCAAGTCCGTCAAGCCGGGACAGATGATTACCAAGATCGTCCGCGACGAGTTGGCACAACTCATGGGCGGCACGGCGACCGACATCAAGCTGGAGGGCACGCCTGCGGTCATCCTGATCGCCGGTCTGCAAGGCTCCGGTAAGACTACCTTCTCGGGCAAGCTGGCGGCGATGCTCAAGAGCAAGAAGGGGCGCCAGGTGCTGCTCGTGGCGGGCGACGTCTATCGTCCTGCGGCCATCGACCAGCTCAAGGTGCTGGGCGGACAGATCGGAGTCGAAGTCTATACCGAAGAGGGGAATAAAAATCCGGTGCAGATCGCCGAAAATGCCATCAAATACGCCCGTCAGCACGGTTTCAACGTCGTGATCGTCGATACGGCGGGCCGTCTGGCCGTCGATGAGGCGATGATGCAGGAGATCACGGCGATCAAACAGGCCGTGAAACCGGGCGAAACGCTCTTCGTGGTCGATTCGATGACGGGTCAGGATGCCGTGAATACGGCCCGCGAGTTCAACCAGCGGCTGGATTTCGACGGCGTAGTGCTTACCAAACTCGACGGCGATACGCGCGGCGGTGCGGCGATCTCGATTCGTGCGGTGGTGAACAAACCGCTGAAGTTCATCTCCAGCGGCGAGAAGATGGATGCCATCCAGGTATTCCATCCGGAACGTATGGCCGACCGTATTCTGGGCATGGGCGACGTGGTATCGCTCGTGGAACGCGCCCAGGAGCAGTACGACGAAGAGGAGGCCCGCCGCCTGAAGAAGAAGATCGTCAAGAACCAGTTCAACTTCAACGATTTCATGGGACAGATCGCCCAGATCAAGAAGATGGGCAACCTCAAGGACCTGGCCTCGATGATCCCCGGTATGGGCAAGGCTCTCAAAAATGTCGAGATCTCGGACGACGTATTCAAGCAGACCGAAGCGATCATCAACTCGATGACTCCCCTCGAACGCGAGAAACCCGAAATCATCGACGCCAAGCGCCGCGAAAGGCTCGCCAAAGGCAGCGGTACGACGATGGCCGAGGTGAACAAACTGATGAAGCAGTTCGAAGACACGCGCAAGATGATGAAGGCCGTCGCCGGAGGCAATATGAAAATACCCAAATTACCCGGACGCGGCTTCCGCAGATAAGCGGAATGAATACCTCGCCAACTACTTTACCCCTTCGGTTCGGGTTCCGAACCAAAGGGGTTTTTCCTTATGACATCTATCATATAATCGACCCGCTTCCGGGCAAATCCGGCATCCTCTGCAACCACGCACCGGCAGCGGAAAGGCGATTCACACATGCTCTCCGAAATCGGTATCAGCTCATAATTGGGCAAGCAGAATGCAGGACAAATCCGGAAAGGCTTCGCCCGTAAACACGAAGAACGGATTCGTCCGGAACACCTTGCAGACGAGTAACAGGGAAAATATACAGAAATAGGAAAAAGCCGGAGAGGAAAGCACAACGCGAAGGACCGAAGAAAACGCGTTTTTTCCGGCCCGATCTTCCAATCCGTCCGATAACGGGCTTTTTCCGGAAAAACAGCGGTGTCGAAAAGAGCCGCAACCTCCCTCGGCCCCCCTTATCCGAAAAACGCCACCGACCGACACCTTCTGAACATAGAAAGATGACGCTTCATTTGGCAGGGGGTATTTTTTTCGCTATCTTTGTAAAAGATAGGAGGCGGTTCGGCAATCTTAGCGTGCAAATCCGTGCGATTGCTCTCGGCTTTCACTATTTTTGGAGCAGGCAGCATGGCGGCCCGGCATGAAAAACAAGTTCGTTCGTTTTATGCGGTCCTCGCTTTCACTGCCTTTTCGTGAGAATCAGACAACAGACATCCTATGCACAAGGCCGGTTTCGTCAATATCATCGGAAATCCCAACGTCGGCAAATCGACGTTGATGAACGCACTCGTAGGCGAACGCCTCTCGATCATCACCTCCAAAGCCCAGACCACGCGCCACCGCATTCTGGGAGTGGTCAGCGGCGAAGATTTCCAGATCGTCTTCTCGGATACGCCGGGCATCCTGAAACCCAGCTACAAACTCCAGGAATCGATGATGAAATTCGTCACCGGCGCCGTGAACGATGCGGACGTAATCCTCTACGTCACCGACACGGTGGAACAGAGCGACCGTTCGAACGACATCCTCGAAAAGATCCGCCAAAGCGATATTCCCACCCTCGCGGTAATCAACAAGATCGACCTCACGACGCCCGAAAAGCTCGAAGAGCTCGTCGATAAATGGCAGGCGCTGCTGCCGGCCGCCACGATCGTCCCGGTATCGGCACGCGAGAATTTCAACATCAAGGGACTTTTCGACCTGATTCTGGAACGGCTGCCCGAGGGAGAAGCCTTCTACTCCAAAGATACGCTCACGGACAAAACGCTGCGATTCTTCGCCTCGGAAATAATCCGCGAAAAGATCCTGCGCAACTACGACAAGGAGATCCCCTACTGTTGCGAAATCGCGATCGAAGCCTACAAGGAGGAACCGACGATCGACCGCATTTCGGCGGTCATCTATGTCGCACGCGACTCCCAGAAGGGTATCCTGATCGGGCACAAGGGCGAGAAACTCCAAAAAAGTCGGACAGCAGGCCCGCGAGGACATGGAGCAATTCCTCGGCAAGAAGGTCTTCCTGCAGTTGTACGTCAAAGTAAACGAGAACTGGCGCGATAACGAACGGCAACTCAAGCGCTTCGGGTACGAACAAGAATAATCACAACCAAATCGGGGTGTCGTGGCATTGCGCAAATTTATCCTGAAAATCATCCTATTGGGGACGCTGCTGAGCAACGCCGCCACTGCCGACGCCCAATACAACAAAGACTATTTCTACTGGGCCAGCCGCCGTTGCCTGATGAACCGCGAATATCAGGAGGCGATTCGTGTGCTCAACATCCTGTTGCGGGCCGATCCGGACGCCGCAGAGGGCTATTTCCTGCGGGGCGTAGCCAAATTCAACCTCGACGACCTGCTGGGTGCCGATACCGACTTTTCGGCTGCCATCGTCAAAAACCCCGTATTCACGACCGCCTACATCTACCGGGCGCTGACCCGTACGCGCATGGGCAACTACGACGACGCGCTGCAGGATTTCCGCGAGGCGATCGACCTGAGGCCCGACCTGCCGGACGCCTATTACAGCCGGGGCTATACGCGCCTGCAGAACAAGCAATACGAGGAGGCGATCGAGGATTTCGACAAATTCATCTTCCAGGAAAACAAGGTAGCCGACGCCTACATCGGCCGCGGCACAGCCTACCTGTACCTGAAGGACACCGTACGGGCCCTGGAAAATTTCGACCAGGCGATCCGCACCAACCGCGAAAATCCCAACGGCTATTACCAACGCGGAACCTTGTTGCTGCAAAAAGAGGAGTATGCCCGAGCCGAAGCCGATTTCGACATGTCGATCCGCTGCGACTCGGCTTTCCTGCCGCCCTATTTCAACCGGGCGGTGGTCTATTCCAACACCAACCGTCCGATGCAGGCCCTCGCGGATTTCGACCGGGTACTCCAACTGGACTCGACCAACTCGTTCACCTATTTCAACCGGGCGATTCTCCGCACCCAGATCGGCGATTACAACCGCGCACTCGACGACTTCGACCGCGTGGCGCTCTACTCCCCCGGCAATGTCCAGGTCTATTACCTGCGTGCCATGCTCAAAACCCGCTTGGGCGATCTCGAAGGCGCCGAGCGCGACTACACCCGGGCCATCGAACTCTACCCCGACTTCGCCAACGCCTACCTGAACCGCAGCGCCCTGCGTTATGCGTTGCATAACCCCAAGGCTGCGAAACGGGACGAAGAGATCGCCCAACGCAAGATCGCCGAATACAAATCCCACCTGAAGGACAGCACCTACTCGATCTATGCCGATACGACGCAACGGATGGACAAACTGCTGGCCTTCGACAACCAATTCACCAACAACTACTTCGACCGCATTTCGGAACAACCGAGCCTGGGCCGCAGCAACATGCGTCTGCTACCCCTGTTCCGCTTCACCCTGATGCAGCCCGACACCACCCGGATCGAGGCGTCGAACCGCTATACCCTGCAACGGGTCAAAGACTTCGAGAAAAAACTGGACAATCCCTACCTCGTCCTCTCCAACCGGCCTACGAACATCGGTGCGGACTCTTTGGCGATGCTCGACAGCCGCTATACCGAAATCCTGAGCCAGAATCCGCGCGACTGGCTCCTGCAAGTACAATATGCCATTTCGCAATCGCTGATCCGACAATTCACCAATTCGGTCGGCACCTATTCGTCGGCTATCGCAGACAATGCCGCCAATCCGTTCCTCTACTTCAACCGGGCCGTGACACGGGCCGAAATGATCGACTTCATTTCGGGCCTGGACAATCCCTATCAGCGAATTTCGATCGACTCCGACCCGGCGAACAAACTCACCAACCCCCATACACGCACCTACAATTACGACGAAGCCATCGCCGATCTGGACAAGACGCTCCGCCTCTTCCCGAACTTCGCCGAAGCCTACTACAACCGGGGAACGCTGCTGGCTCTTTCAGGCAAACTCCCCGAGGCCTTCGAAGATTTTTCGAGAGCCATCGAACTGAATCCCCTCTTCGCCGAAGCGTTCTACAACCGGGGCATGACCCAAATCTATATGAAAGACACGCGCAAGGGCTGCCTCGACCTCTCGAAAGCCGGAGAGCTGGGCATTACCTCGGCCTACGAAATCCTCAAACGTTACACGAGGGAGCATACAGAAGCTTTTTAACTAACAATAACCAATTCAATAAACTATGACACAAGCTATTCAAAAGAAACTGAACGACTCGGCGTGGGCTCGGTGGACCGCGCTGATTCTGGTGGCGCTCACCATGTTCTTCGGCTACATGTTCGTCGATGTCCTCTCGCCGTTGCAGAACATGCTCGAAAGCACCCGAGGCTGGAGCCCCACGATTTTCGGACTGTACGGCGGTTCGGAATTCATTCTGAACGTCTGCGGTTTCCTGCTCGTCGCAGGTATCATCCTCGACAAGATGGGCGTACGGTTTACGGGTATTCTTTCGGCCTCGCTGATGGTACTCGGTGCCGGTATCAAATTCTACGGGCTGAGCAACTACTTCTATGAAGGCGGATTCGGTTACGAGTTCCTCAATTCGTTCCTCACGGACATTCCGGCCAGCGCGAAGCTCGCCTGCCTGGGCTTCATGATCTTCGGCTGCGGTACGGAGATGGCCGGTGTGACAGTATCCCGTGCAATCGTCAAGTGGTTCACGGGGAAAGAACTGGCTCTGGCGATGGGCCTGGAAATGGCTATTGCCCGACTGGGCGTATTCGCCGTATTCAGCCTGTCGCCCTGGGTGGCTAACTGGGGCGGCGATCCGAGCGTAGCACGTCCGGTAGCCGTTGTCGGCCTGTTGCTCTGCATCGGCCTGCTGACCTACATCGCTTTCTCGGTCATGGACTTCAAACTCGACAGACAAACCGAGGCAGACACCCCGATAGGAGAAACCGAAGAGCCCTTCAAGGTCGCCGATCTGAAGAACCTTTTCAGCAGCAAAACCTTCCTGATCGTTTCGGCACTCTGCGTGCTCTACTATTCGGCGAATTTTCCCGTTCCAGCGTTTCGCAACGGGTATGCTCGAAAGTAATCTGGGCATCACCAACCAGCAGGCTTCGGACATCTTCCGCTGGTTCCCGATGGGTGCAATGATTCTGACTCCGCTCCTCGGCTGGTTCCTCGACCACAAGGGCAAAGGCGCGACGATGCTGATGATCGGTGCGATCCTGATGTTCATCTGCCACATGACTTTCGCACTGGTTCCCCTCACCCCCGCTATCGCGTTCTCGGCGATCATCCTGCTCGGCCTCTCTTTCTCGCTGGTTCCCGCCGCCCTGTGGCCTTCGGTACCCAAGTTGGTCGATAACCGCTATATGGGTTCTGCCTATGCAACGATTTTCTGGATCCAGAACCTCGGACTGATGGCCTTCCCGATGATCATCGGCTGGGTTCTCAACAAGGTCAATCCCGGCGTGGGAGAAGCGATCAAAGCCGGTGAACACGTAAGCTACAACTACACGGTTCCGATGCTGATTTTCGCCAGCCTCGGCGTATTGGCTTTCCTGCTGGCTTTCTGGCTCAAGCTCGAAGACCGTAAAAAGCACTACGGCCTGGAACTGCCCAACATCAAGAAATAACGATAATCCGTATCCCCGGTCTGCCGGAAAAATGATGAGTAAACCCCCGCTGCAAATTGCAGCGGGGGTTTTGTAATAAAGAGTCTATCGGCTAAAGCGACGAGGATCGTACGAGATTCCGCTTTTCGAGATACAAGAGTTCCTATTTAATCGGATCGACCCTCTACGCTTCCTATTTAACCAATCGGTAAAGTTCCGTAATGCGATCGCACATCGCATCCCACGAAAAGCGCTTCTTCTCCTCTTCCATGTTCGCACGGAATCCCGCGAGCACATCGTCCCGCCAGATACGGTCGATGGCCCGGGCGACTTCTGCGGCATCGGGACGGCAGACGAAGCCGACACGACCGTCCGGCACGATCTCCGGAAGACCGCCCACGTCGGTCACCACCATCGGCAGGTCGAATTGATAAGCGATCTGGGTCACGCCGCTCTGCGTGGCCGAACGATACGGCTGCACCAAAAAATCTGCGACGGAAAAATAGTAACGCACCAATTCGTCCGGAATAAAATAGTCGTGCAAAATCACATCGTCCTCCAGTCCGTTGTCGGCGATTTGCTTCAAATACTTCTCTTTCGGAGCATAGAACTCACCGGCCACGATCAGGCGCCGGTCTTCGGCAGGATGCTCCCGCTTGTAGATCTTCCAGGCATCGAGCAACAGGTCCAATCCCTTGTAGTCCCGAATCAAACCGAAAAAGAGCGCATAGCGTTTCGAAGGATCCAGTTCGAGGCGGATGCAGGCCTCCGTACGATCAATGACGATACCGAAATTTTCGAAAAGCGGATGCGGAGAGAAAAGCGCCGGAACCTGCGTATATCGGCGCAATTCGCGGTGCACCTGCTCGGACATATAGATAAAGCCGTCCACCGCCCTCAGGAAATAGCGGTTGAACGGCTTGTCAGTCATATGGCGTTCATGCGGTTCGACGTTGTCGATCTGACAAAGGATACGCGTCGTACCGTTCTTTTTGGCAAAACGGGCAATCGTACCGAAACAGGGCGCCATAAAGGGGGTCCAGTATTTCATCAGCACGAAATCCGGCTTCTCGCGGGCGATCCACCGCCCCACGGCGATCCAGTTGAACGGATTCATCGTATTCACGCACCGCACGATGTACAGATCGGGCGGCGGAGGTGTCTGCACCGTCTGATTCCTGCCGGGAAAGAAAATACGGGGATACTGGAGCGTGAAAGTCTTGATCTTCACCTCGTCGCCCCGATGTTGGAAAACCCGGGCCATGCTCTGCATAATTACGGCCAAGCCCCCACGATACGGATGGGCGGGCCCCACGATCGAAATTTTCATACCCCGAACTTTTATTTATAACTGAAATCGAATCCCCGAACGGATTCAAACCTTCGGTACGGCCCTCCTGTTTTCGAATAAACAGCGCACGGCAACTTCAGGAAAAATACAAATACCCTACCGAATCCTGCAACAAGGAGATAACGATAACCGGTCGGGAGGAACTGCCCGAACCGGTTATCGTTATCCATCCTATTTCGTTTATTATACGCCTCCACACCGCTCTTCAGGAAGTCGATGTATGCCTCCACGTCGAGATTGTAAGCCCGCTTGGGAACCAATTCCTGCCCATCACGGCCGAGGATCAGGTAGTTGGGCTGTCCGTTCACCCCGAAACGGGTCTGGGCGATGTAGGAGTTGATGCGGCCGATGTCCTTGAGAACCTTGCCTCCCGCAGTGGTCACCCATTCGTTCTCGGGCACTTTGGTCTTGTCGTCGGTATAGAGGGCTACCAGCACGTAATCGTCGCGCAGGATCTGCTGCACGCGCGGATCGCTCCAGACGCGGGCTTCCATTTCGCGGCAATTCACACAACTGATTCCCGTAATGTCCACAAACAAGGGTTTATCGGCCTCCCTGGCAGCGGCTTCGGCCTGGGCCAGATCGAAATACCCCGGCAGATCGTAAGGCCAGTGCAGGATATCCGCATATTTGATCTTTTCAGTCGTCTGTGCCGTTGCTGACGGTGCGGCAACGACACCCTGCGTATTGATCACGAAGTCCTGCGTATGCATCGGGGGCAAATAGCCAGAAAGAGCTTTCAGCGGCGCACCGAACATACCCGGAAACATATAGACCGCGAACGAAAGCGAAGCGATGGCCAGCGTCAGCCGCGTCACCGAAACGTGCTTGAGTTCGTCGTCGTGAGCGAAGCGGATCTTACCCAGCAAATAGAACCCAGCAATGTGAACACGACGATCCAGATCGCCAAATAGACCTCACGGTCGAGCAACCCCCAGTGGTAGGTCTGGTCGGCCATACTCAGGAACTTGAAACCGAGGGCGACCTCGATAAAACCGAGAACGACCTTCACGGAACCGAGCCAACCGCCGCTCTTGGGCAGGTCTTTCAGCAAGGAGGGGAAGAAAGCGAAAATCGTAAAAGGCAGAGCAAAAGCCAGCGAGAAAGCGAACATCGTCACGATGGGCACCCAGAATTCGCCGGCAGTCGAACGAATCAGGACGTTGCCGACGATCGGCCCGGTGCAGGAGAACGACACCAACACCAGCGTCAGAGCCATGAAGAAGATACCGATCAAACCGCCTTTGTCCGCGTGCCGGTCGCTCTTATTGACCATCCAGCTCGGAAGCGTGATCTCGAAGGCCCCGAAGAACGATGCGGCGAAAATCATGAACACGATGAAGAAGATCAGGTTGGGAAGCCAGTGCGTAGCCAGCCAGTTGAAGATGTCGGCCGTCACGGCATCGCCGCCCACCAGACGCGTAATCAGAATGATCGCCGCAATGGGAAGCGTATAGAGCGCTACGATGAAGAAACCGTACATCGAAGCCTTGAAACGTCCCGCAGCAGGCGATCCGCTGCCTTTCATAAAGAACGATACAGTCATCGGGACCATCGGGAATACACAAGGAGTGAGCAGCGCCGCGAAGCCCCAAAGAACCGCTTCGATAATCAACCCCCACAGGGTTTTGGACTCTCCGGCTCCGTCGCCGGAAACAGGTTGATCCGCAGCGTCCCCGGCCGCAACGGATGCCCAGGCCGCCTCGGGATCGCCGATCGTGATCTCGAATCCCCAATCCTCGGGCGAATTGCAATTTTCCTCCTCGCAGGAACGCCAGTTGATATTGCCTTTCAATACGGCGCCTTCACCCGTCAGGGTGACTTTCTGACCGAGGATGATTTCATCGAAATAAGTACCCATTTCGACCTCGAAAATATCGTCGTATTCGCGTTTGGAAGCGTTGATCTCATAAGGATCGCCGTCGAGCGTCAGGCCCGTTGCAGGCTCGAACTCCACCAGGGTCGAAGAAACGTCCGAATGCAGGTCGTACGTATGCCATCCCGGCAGGATCTTACCCGTAAATACGACTTCGTAATTCGAATCGCCGAGGTCCTTCACAGTGCTGTCCCAGGTAATGGTCGGGGACTGCGCGTGAGCCGACAACAAACTCGTCAAGAAAGCCGCCAGCAGCACGATACGGATATAAAATTTCATATCTCTATTATTTAATAAGTTAATAGTTTTTTTCGCGTGTAAAGATATGAAATTTTATTCAAAACCACGTATGGGACGCATTATCTCGCGTCCGCGAGGAAAAACTACTCGGAAACCTTCCCTTCGGCTTCGGCCTTGCTGCGTGCAAAAGATTGCAAGGCGAGGTACTCCTTGTCGCCGTAATCGAGCAGGTTCTGCAACTCGTTGCGGAAATAGTCCAAGTGCTCCTCCTCTTCGACGGCCAGATCCTGGAACATCTTGTGCGTTACCGAATCGTCGGCTTCGGCCGCAATGCGAGCGGCATCGTTATAGCTATCGATCGTACTCTGTTCCAGTTGCATAGCGAAACGGAACATCTCCTTGGGATCGGTGATCTGGCGCGTCGGAAACGACGGGTTCATATTCACGTCCCCCTGCAAGAAGAGGATACGGTCGGACAACTCCTCGCTGTGACGCATCTCGGCAATCGAAATCATCCGCATCTTTTTGGACAGATACTCGTAACCGGCATCTTCGAAATGGACATGGAAATACATGTACTGGAGCGAGGTGGCAATTTCTTTTCCCAAAGCATCGTTCAACAGATCGATACTTTTCTGGTACTTGTTCGCAACTTTGATCTTTTCCATAATAATAAAGGTTTTGTCCCTATATCAGCAAAACCCGTTCCAGAAAGGAACAAAGCCGATCGTAAAATCGGACCGAAACGAAGTCGATTCGGGTCGGCTCCCTGCCTTGCCCGCCACCACGAAATACAGCACCTCAACGCCACTCGAGCGCCGCCCGGACAGCGGCTTCCTCTCCGTTCGAAACCTCGAACAGCGACAAGCCGTCCCGTTGTTCGTACCCGACCGTAAGGGTTTGCCCGTAACGGCATTCGTGCATGAAATGAATATCAAGACGCACCGGCCGGATCGCGGTCAACTGTTCGATGGGCAGCATATCGAACATCATGTTGATATAACGCATCGTATTGACGTGACGGTTGAAGTCGATGTCGCTGTAAACCACCCGGTGCTCCATCACATGCTGCGGTGTGATCCCCATCACCTTGCGGGGTTTCTCCGTCGGCGAAGGGGCATCGACGAGCGTATCGGTACAAGGCCCGATAACCGTGTTCAGGTCGATCGCTTTACGGACCGCCAAGTCGATGATGCACCACTGCGTCACGGCCCGCCCGAACTCCCGGCCAGCGGCATCGTGCAGCGTGAAATTACGGGTCGAGAGCATCCGGTTGTACTCGTTCACCCACGTTACGATTTCATAAGAAGTGTATTGTTCGGGGCGGTCGTCGATCTCGATCGCCATGCGCGAAAGGACCCACGAGCGGTTTTCCTTATTCAACTTATCGATCCCGAACCCTTTGCGCTGGGCATCGACACCCGCCGTATTGAGGACCTCGTTCGCCAAAGCCGGAACGGTCATCCGAAGTGTGAAATCGACCTGCTGAGGGTCTGCATAATAAGTGTAACCTGTTTTCTCTGCCATATTTCAGTGCGTTTTTCAATTTCAAATGCAACGAAACGACAATCCGCCGGTTATCCGCCGGGCCGGGAGAAAGCCGTAGATACCGAATGGTTTCATTCCTACAAAAACGCCCCGGCCCGGCTTCCTGCGGACAGTAGCGGCGTATGCCGGAAACAGAGCGAAGCCTTCCGGCCGCGCCGACTGCATTTCGTGCAAAGATACGAATAAGCCGGGTGCAAAAGCAAATTTTATTTGCGTTTTGCCGGCATGGAGTGTCTAAGAAGAAGTCAAAGATAATAACAAGAAGAGCGGAGAACCAAACTCAACTTTTGTTTTCGGCTCCCCCGCGTAACGAAGCTCGTAGAGGGGCTTTCTCGTTTCGATCGTCCGTACTTGCAGGGGCCTCGCCTCCAAGACGGGGATGATCCCTGCCGGTCCGACCTTCGGTAGGTTTCAGCCGGGTTGCCCGTCCGATCTCCGGTTCGGGAAAAGTCCGGAAAATTCCGCTCCGTATTCAGACGAGAAACATCATTCGTTATATTTTATTGCGTTTTTATCGAAAAACGATAAAAATTATTTGTTTTGCAGAAGTTCTTTACTATCTTTGCCTCACCGGAGGTTAAAAACAGGTCGAACACCTCCATTACGTATTCAGCAAACCGAAAATGGACAAAAAACAGAAAAAATCTCTGCGGCGCCATCTGCTGGTCATTTACATCTTTTATTTCCTGGCTCTGGCCGCAGGATTCATCCACAGCTTCGTGCCCCACGTGTCGTCGAGTCTGGCGACAGGTTGGCAGGCTGCGTCCGAAGACATTCGGATGCAGGAAAAACACGGTATCGCGCAACACACCTACTTTTTGGCGGCCCGGTTGCAAAACGCCCAGAGCGACGAAACTCTTTTCCCGATAGAAACCGGACACGCATCGATCTCCACCGAAGCCGAATATACGGGGGTTAATATCTACGTCAAAACGGACGGAAACAGTGACCCGACAGTAGTCCGGACACTGAACAGAATCAATTACATACTGCTGCTGTCCATCCCGGCCCTGCTGGCCAAGCTCTCTATCCTGATCCTGGTAGCGCTGATTATCAATATCCTGCGCAAATCGGTACGGGACGAACAACCCCTGCCGGGGCGTATCATCATCTACACGCGTGCCGTAGGGTTCCTGCTGATTCTGGCCGAAGTCTGCACCGGAGTCGGCTCTTATATTTACCAGAGTACGACCCGGACGTTTCTCGAAGATTCGCCCCTGCAAGTCGCCGCCTCGTTCCCGCTCAACTACTGGAACATCGTCATGGCGATTCTGGTACTCTTCTCGGCCGAGGTCTTCTCGATCGGATCCCGGTTGAGCGAAGAGCAAAAACTCACGATCTAAAGCAAAAAATAAATGTCGATATACAATATACACACGGGGGGGGACGCAAGACATGGCGATAATCATCAACATAGATGTCATGATGGCGAAACGAAAGATGTCACTCGGCGAGCTCGCCGAGCGGGTCGATATCACCCCGGCCAACCTTTCCATTCTCAAGAACGGCAAGGCCAAGGCGATCCGCTTTCAACGCTGGAAGCCATTTGCCGCGAACTGAACTGCCAGCCGGGCGACATCATCGAATACCGACCGGAAGAAACAACCGAATGACAACGCAATACAAATAATTTCACCCAAAATCAATTAACAATCATTTTATGAAAAAGGTTCATTCTTTTACTTGTCACGCTAGTTCGCAATGACGAATGTCATGGCGCAACTACAGCCTGACATGCCGATTCCCGCCGATAAGGAGGTGCGCGTCGGACGACTCGAAAACGGCATGACGTACTACATCCGTCACAACGAAAAACCCAAGGGACAGGCATCTTTCTACATTTTCCACCACGTAGGAGCTGTCCAGGAGGAAGATTCCCAACAGGGCCTCGCCCACTTCCTCGAACACATGGCCTTCAACGGCACCAAGAACCTGCCGGGCAAAAAGATGATAGAATATCTGGAGCGTAACGGCGTCAAATTCGGTGCGGACCTGAATGCCTACACCTCTTACGATGAAACATGCTACAACCTGGACAATGTGCCCACAGCAAACCCTGCGACGATCGACACCGCACTGCTGATCCTGCACGACTGGTCGCAGTTCATCAGTCTGGAGCCTCAGGAGATCAACAACGAACGCGGCGTAATCATGGAGGAGCTGCGCACCCGCGACGGAGCTGGATGGCGCGCCATGGTACGACGCAACGCCGCCGTCAACAGAGGCTCGAAATACGAGCACCGCAACGTAATCGGCTATCTGGACGGTCTGAAGAGTTTCGACCATAAAGCCTTGTACGACTTCTACAAAACGTGGTATCGCCCGGAATACCAGGCGATCGTCATAGTCGGCGATATCGACGTCGATCGGATCGAAAACAAGATCAAAACCCTGATGGCGGATATTCCGGTTTCCCCTGCAGATGCCCCGCAGAAAGAGGCTTACCTAGTTCCTGAAAACGAAGAACCCATCGTCAGCATCTTTTCCGATCCCGAAATGACGGCTTCGGTCATGCAGCTCTTCATCAAACGACCCGCTCTCCCCAAGCATACAACAACCTGATAATTAGCCAAATGTACGATGTACTCAACTCCTACACAAGTGCCATGGCGAACGACCGTATGAATGAAATCGCCATGCAGCCCGATGCTCCGTTCCTGAGTGCCGGGATGGATTCAGGCAACATACTGGGAGTGATCCGACCCAAGATCTCACGATGGTCGCCGTACAAACTCGAGACGGAGAGTTGCTCTGCGGTTACAAAGCTATCCTCGAAGAGATGGAAAAAGATGAAGCGTTACGGCTTTACACAGAGCGAATTCGATCGTACGAAAGCTGAATTCCTGCGTCAGGCCGAGGCTACCTATGCCAATCGGAACGACCTT
>ENA-OQHN01000425-OQHN01000425.1-human-gut-metagenome-genome-assembly--contig:-NODE-425-length-14689-cov-3.694479_pt1 | contig 14689 bp, 15 predicted proteins | sample MGYA00242564_ERZ504721 | MGnify/ENA primary metagenome ERZ504721 (study PRJEB26092, sample SAMD00036212) | human gut metagenome | host: Homo sapiens | study: EMG produced TPA metagenomics assembly of...
GAAGACATAATCAATACCGGCGCCCCAGGAGGTGATGTTATCCATCTGTCCAAATCTCCAAGAGTCCGTCGAACCACCGATATCAGCGCCGTCTTCAGCATCAAGGTATTCAACCCAGATGTCCCAGGATTTCGGCGTTGACATGCTGGTCTTGCCATACATCAAGCGACCGATAAACATGTTAGCACTGTCATCGTTCGTAACCTTCGAAGCGGTTTCGAGGCTGGTGTTTTCATACTGAGCCAGGAGGTTCCATTTGGAGCCGAAGTTTACGCTGGCATAGGCACCCCAGAGGTCATCAGCGTTAAAGCCGCCGTCTACACCGTCGCCGGTTGCATTGAAGTCATTATAGTATACGCCAGCAGCCGAACCATTGCCGAAGAAGCCTTCGATTTCAGCATAGCCAGTTTTGACACCATTGATGTCGTAAGTCTGATCACCGATTTTAACTGCATCAACTTTGCCAGCTGTACTGCCTTCTTTAAATTTACCATAGCCAGCCGTTACAGCAAATTTATCGCCGCGGAACTGCGCTTCTACGCGGTCAAATACATCGCCGTATGCATAGCCGTAGCCGCGGGGGCCGCCGATTTTATACTTATCTGTGCGGCCGAGGCTGAGGCCGAACGACTTGGTGTTGTAATCGACTTTGATATCGTCAGCAAAAATATCACTTTCATCGCTAGCTTTACCATTGTCAGCAAAGCTCTGGTTATCAGTGCTGATGCCCAATGTAGCCGTCATGCGGTCATTGATCTGCGCTTTGCCGCGAAGGCGGATACGATAATCCCAAGAATTGTCGTTATCTTTATTGCCATCTTGATAGCGATAACGCAACCGAGCGTCGCCGGTGAATTTGATGTTGCCGACTTTGTTTTCGAGGTTCGATACGCGGACGCCGAGGTTGTTCAGTTCGTCGGCGTATTCGTCAGCCAATTTGTTGATGAGAGCCCGCTGTTCAACTGTTGCGCGGTCCATGTGAGCCATGGCTTTGGCTACCATTTCAGCAGCTTCGTAACGGGTAATGTTGCGCTGGCCCTGGAAATACTGGCCATCGACGCCTTGAATGATGCCGGCATCAGCTAATTCTACTACGGATTTGTAGGCCCAGCTGTCCGTCGGTACGTCGACGAAGGGATTGGCCGCAAAGGCGCAGGTCGCGCCTACGGCCATCAGAGCTGCTACAGATGCTAATACTTTGGATTTCATTTGAAAAACCTCTTTTCTTAAAGTTAAGTACTCTTCCTATCTCGTTACATGCGAGCGTCTTTAGGAGAAAAGAAAAGGGTTCATTGGCGAGTCGTCCTGGTTTCCTCTCTTTTACTGCCTTTTCTTGTCTTTCTATTCCGCTCTTTTACAAAGAGACGCCTGCCCAGGATTCATTCCCGGCACCGCTCTTTTCGTAATCTAGTATACGCAAAGACACACTATACGTCAAAACGGCTATAAACCGCGTATCCATGCGATTTATAGCCGTTTTTTACATACTTGTTACGAAGGTTTTTCCATTTCTTTTCCTACATTTTACGTAAAACACAACAGGTATGTTTGTCTCTTAGAAGAAGAAGTTTACTTCTACGTCTGTAAATTCATCGGGGTCTGGTTTGCCATTCTTGCCATTCGTACCAAACGTCTGACCAACGGTCAGGACAACATTTTTGCCTAAAGCGTAATCCATGCCGATGCCCCACGATTCGACGCCGTCGAGAACGCTGTCGTCACGCCAGGAATTCGTAGCACCGCCGATGAGAGCGCCTTTTTCAGCACTGAGGTATTCCAGCCAAATATCCCAAGAGCCTTTTTGTTCTTCGCTGACAGAGCCATAGGTCAATTTTCCAATCCATACGTTGGGATCGCTGACGCTGCTTTCGGATTTATCGCGGCTGATGCTTTCGTAGTTTGCTAAAAGATTCCATTTCGAACCGATATTTACGCTGGCATAGGCGCCCCACAGATCGTCGACGTCGTAATAATCGGCAGCTGTCCGATTGCTGCCGCCGGCCGTGGAAAACTGGTTATAGTATACACCGACAGACGAGCCATTGCCGAAAAAGCCTTCGATTTCACCGTAACCGGTCTTCACGCCGTCCAGCGTCACGCCGTCTTCGTTTTCGCCGCCGGCAATATCGCCTTCTTTAAATTTACCATAGCCAGCCGTTACGGCAAAGGAATCGTTCTGGTATTTCAATTCGGCTCTGTCAAATACGTCACCGTATTGGTAGCCATAGGCGTTCTCGCCGCCGAGGACGTACGTATCCGTGCGGCCGAGGCTCAAGTTCCAGTTCGGGCTGCCGAAATTATAATCAATTTTGATGTCATCGGCAAATACGTCGGCATTTTCACTGGCCGCGCCGTTGCCGCCAAAGCTTACGTCACCTGTACTGATGCCCACTGTCGCCGTCGTACGGTCATTGACCTGGGCTACGCCGCGGAGGCGAATACGGTAATCCCAAGCATCGTCATTTTTCAAGCCGGCATCGCTGCTGTGCTGGAAGCGAACGCGGGCGTCGCCGCTGAATTTAATATTGCCGATGCGGTTTTCCAGATTCGACACGCGGACGCCGAGGTTGTTCAGCTCGTCGGCATATTCATCGGCAAGCTTGTTGATAAGGGCCCGCTGTTCCACCGACGCCTTATCCATATGAGCCATCGCTTTAGCTACCATTTCCGCCGCTTCATAGCGGGTAATGCTGCGCTGGCCCTGGAAGTACTGGCCGTCGACGCCCTGAATGACGCCGGCGTCAGCTAATTCTACGACCGATTTGTAGGCCCAGCTATCTGTCGGTACGTCAACAAAGGGATTGGCCGCAAAGGCGCAAGTCGCGCTGACTGCCATAACGGCCGCTAAGGATGCGAATACTTTTGATTTCATGATGAATTACCCCTTCCAAATGAAATGTGTTTTCTTCTTTTTACATTTGTCAGATGGGTATCGTTCTCATCAATTTCAGTGGCGAGTGCGCCTAGTTTCCTCTCTTTTACTCTTGTGAAAACGATAGACTCCGGCAATATGCAAGGCATGTATGCATTTTCATTACCTTGGTGACAACCAAATTATACAAGAATAATTCTCATAAGTCAATAGACATTGATTCATTTTATCATTTATATTGTTCGCATGCAAAAAAAGACCAGCCCGCGCGCGTCAGGCTGGTCTTACATCTCTATGCTGCTATGATATGTCTGATTACAACGGCTGATGTACCGTCGGTTTGAATCGCGTAGACATGGGGTTCGTTTCCGGCGTCAGGTTCTTCATCTTACCCAGCTGATCGGACTTATCGCTGAAGTAGGTATGAAGGGCCCATTCGGCCATTTCCGACAGTGGTTCGTCGAGGAAGAGCTTGTACAATTCTTCGATTTCTGGATTCTGCCAGCTGGCTTTGATATCCGTTTCTTCATCCGACTTGTACAGCGAGGCAATGCGGGCTTCGTTGACCTTTTTCACCTGAGGCAGTTTGACCTTAGGCTGGCCGCCGCCGCCGATGCAGCCGCCGGGGCAGGCCATGACTTCGATAAAGGAATAGTTTTCGAAATCGTTGTTTTTGATGAGGTCGTCGATAAAGGCGCGAGCGTTGGCCAAGCCGCTGATAGAGGCGACGTGAAGTACGAAATGGCCGAAGGCGACGCTGGCTTTTTTGACGCCTTCCTGGCCGCGGACTTCTTCAAAGGGAATGAAATCCTTCGGAGCCGGACGGCCTGTAAACAGGTGGTACGCCGTGCGGATAGCCGCTTCCATAACGCCGCCGGAGTTGCCGAAAATCTTGCCGCCGCCGGACGATTCGCCGAAAGCGGTGTCGAACTTGCTGTCTTCCAAGGCTGCGAAGTCGATATTTTCTTCTTTAATCCAGTTCGCCAATTCACGCGTCGTAATACAGATATCGGTGTCGCGCATTTCCGGAACATCCCAGAAAATAGACGAGCTGTTGAATTCAGGACGAAGAATTTCCGCTTTTTTCGCCGTACAGGGCGTAACGCAGACGTTGACGATCTTGCTCGGGTCGATATCTTTCTTTTGCGCAAAGAAGGTCTTGATGACCGGGCTCAAAATGCTGATCGGGCTCTTCGTCGAGGATAAATGCGGAAGGAGATCAGGATAGAAAATTTCAGCAAATTCTACCCAGGCCGGGCAGCAGCTCGTAAACTGCGGGATAGGGATTTCTTCGGACTGGAGGCGGTGGAGCAGCTCCGTCGCTTCTTCCATAATCGTCAGATCGGCGCCGAAGTCCGTATCGAATACGTAATCGCCGCCAAGAGCCCGCAGGGCCGCGACCATCTTGCCTTCGACGAAGGTGCCCGGCTCCATGCCGAAGGATTCGCCGAGTCCGACGCGGACGGCCGGAGCGGTCTGGAAAATAACGATTTTATCGGGATTCTGGATTGCTGCTTTTACTTTTTCTACGTCGTTTACTTCCGTAATAGCGTCAAAGGGGCAGGCCGAAGCGCATTGACCGCAATGGACGCAAATCGGCATATCGCCCGTACTTGCCAAACTGTAATAGTCCATGATGCTCTGCGTGTTGGCGCAGGCTCGGCGGCACAATGTGCAATTTTTGCACTTAGTTTCGTCAAATTGAACGGCACAGTTGTGTTCATCTATGGGAACGCGCCGCTGAAGTTCTTTGAATCTGGAACGGAATACAGACATCTTCTTCTCCTTTTTGTAAAAAATATTTACATGCAAACTATGTAATCATTTATCACAAACTTTTTTCGTTACCTATAGAATAACATAAACAGAGAATTGATTTCCATTACTTTACCGTATTTTATTTACTGATTTTTACATGATTTTTATGCTGATTTTGCATAGTTAAGAATGAATGCTCAAACTATCATAGATACGAAAAATACCATGTCATACCCGTCCATATGTTTATATTTTTACTCCGCTTTCAAGTCTTCCAGCTCGCACCATCGTTCTGTCAGCTCGTCGACCTTCCGCTGCGTCTCCTGCTGCTCTTTTAAGAGCGATTCTACTTGTTCGTAATCGCTTCCGGCCGCCGCGATGGCCGCGTTGATGCCTTTTAGTAATCCTTCATACTGCGGAAGTTCTTCCAAAATACGCCGGAGTTCTTCCTCCTGCCGGGCCGTCAGACCAACTTTGCGGGCAGCCGGAACCGCTTCGCCCTTTGACTGCGCCGCAGCCGGCGATTTTTTCACGTCGTCTTTCTCGCTGCGGACGGCAAGGGTTTCGGCCAGATAGTCGCTGTAATCGCCGTAATATCTTTTCCACGTCCCGTTTTCGATGATGAACAGCTTATCGGCTACGCGGTCCAGGAAATAGCGGTCGTGGGATACGACGAGGACGACGCCCTGATACGTATCGAGATACCGTTCCAGCACGGTGAGAGTCGGTATGTCCAAATCATTGGTCGGTTCGTCCAGAAGGAGGACGTTGGGCTGCTCCATGAGCAGCCGCAGCAAATAGAGACGCCGCCGTTCGCCGCCGCTGAGCTTGTAAATATAAGTATACTGCATCTCGTCGGAAAAGAGAAACTGCTCCAGCAAGCGCGTCGCCGATATGCGCTGGCCGAACTGGTTGGTCACGAAATGGCCCCGCTCCTGGATGTAATCGATGACCCGCATGGACTCGTCGAACTCCGGCAGCTGCTGCGTAAAAAATCCGAAGCGGACGGTCTGGCCGATAGTCAGCGTCCCTGCCGTGGGCTGCAGCTCGCCGGACAGCACTTTCAGCATCGTCGATTTCCCTACGCCGTTTTCGCCGATGATGCCGATGCGGTCGTGCTTGACGACGTGATAGGTCACGCCGCTGAACAACGCCTCCTGCCCCGGATAGGCAAAGGCCACGCCGTCAATATCTAATATGGTCTTGCCGAGCCGCACGGACGTATCGAAGATTTCTACGTTTTCCACAGGCTTGCCGTCTTCAATGGCACAGAGCTGTTCGTACCGGTCGCGGCGGGCCTTCTGCTTCGTCGAGCGTGCCTGGGCGCCCCGGCGAATCCAGGCCGTTTCACGCCGTATGAGGTTGCGCCGCTTTTCTGCCGACGCCTCTTCCTGCTCCAGCCTTGCCTGCCTCAGTTCCAAATAGGCCGCATAGTTTCCTTCATACGTATAGACATGGCCCCGGTCGAGCTCAATCATAGAATTGACGACCGTATCGAGAAAATACCGGTCATGGGTGCTGACAATGAGAGCCGCCTTGCTGTCCCGAAGATATTCTTCCAGCCATAGGATCGTCTTGTCGTCCAAATGGTTCGTCGGTTCGTCCATGATGAGGAGATCGCAGGGCATAATCAGGGCCCGGGCCAGCCCCAGCCGCTTGCGCTGCCCTCCCGACAGCTCGTCGATGCGCTGCGTCAGGTCGTCGATGCCCAGTTTCTGCAAAATGACCTTGGCGTGCTGCTCCAGCTCCCAGGCATGGCTCGCATCCATTTCTTCGGTCAGCTTGACGACGCCATCGTCGTCGCCGCGCTGGACCGCTTCTTCATAGCGGCGCAGAAGCTGCATGACCGGCAGGTCGCCGTCCAGCACGCTTTCCAGCACCGTGCGGCCCGGCAGAAACTGCGGTTCCTGTGGCAGGAAATGAATGCGGGCCTTCTGATTTTTCCAGATATCCCCGCTATCGGCTTCGGCCAGGCCGGCGACAATTTTCAGCAGCGTCGTCTTGCCGGCGCCGTTTAAGCCGATAAGGCCCAATTTCTGCCCGCCGTCGACGGCAAAAGTCACGTCGTCGAAGAGGACGCGCAGGCCGTACGATTTTTTTACTTTGTCTAACGTCAGTATATTCATAAGTGTCTCCCATTTCTCTGTATGCAGGTATTTGACATGCGTTCCGCCAAACTGCGGCCTCCGCATGGGCAAATTCTTCAAAAATGTACTTAGATTCTATTATTATAAATACATTTAATAAATTTTTCCACTTTATCACGATAAAACCCTTGCCTGCCGGGCAAAAGTACAGTACAATGAAACCATTATTTTATTTATATACAGAATGCTATTACAAGACAATCGCTTGAGCAGGTCTGCCAATACGTCCGTTCGGCCTGTTTGAGCAGGGGGAGGAATTATTTCATGATTGAATCGAATGTGTCCGTAATTACGGCATTTGCTATTTACCTGCTGGCAATGCTGCTCATCGGCGTATATTACTCGCGCTCCCAGCGGCACCTGAGCGACTACATCCTCGGCGGCCGCAGCCTCGGTCCGTGGATTACGTCCATGAGCGCCGAAGCGTCCGACATGAGCGGCTGGATGCTCATGGGCGTTCCGGGCCTGGCCTACTCTACAGGCGTATCCGCGTCGTGGATCGCCATCGGCATCGCCATCGGTACCTACTTAAACTGGCATTATATTTCACAGCGCCTGCGCAATTACACGGAAATCGCCAACAACAGCCTGACTATGCCGGACTACTTTAAAAAACCGCTTCCACGACGACCAGAACCTGATCCGCATCATTTCGGCCGTATTTATCCTCATCTTTTTCCTGATTTATACGTCGTCGGGCTTCGTATCCGGCGGGAAGCTGTTTGAAACGGTCTTCGGCATGGATTATTTCTCGGCTCTGCTCCTCAGCGCCGGCGTCGTCGTCGTCTACACCGTTTCTGGGCGGTTTTATGGCCGTCTGCTGGACTGACTTCATCCAGGGCTGCATGATGTTTCCTGGCCATCGTCCTCGTGCCCCTCGTCGGCATGATCGTCGTCGGCGGCCCCGTCGAAACGATGACCCGCATCGCTGCCGATGCGCCGCAGCTGCTGGATATGGTGCCTGACTCGAGTACAGCCGGCATTATCGGCATCATTTCGTCCTTGGCCTGGGGCGTAGGCTACTTCGGCCAGCCTCACATCCTCGTCCGCTTCATGGCTATCGGCAACCCCGATGAATTGAAGAAATCGAAGCACATCGCCATGACCTGGGTCGTCATTTCCCTGGCCGCGGCCGTTCTCGTCGGCCTCGTCGGCAAGGTCGTGCTGATCGACCCGCTGACCGGCGCCGATACGGAAAAGGTCTTCCTGGTCATGAGCCAGATGCTCTTCTCGCCCTTCGTCACCGGCTTGATTTTATCGGCCGTACTGGCAGCTATTATGAGTACGGCGTCGTCTCAGCTTCTCGTCACGGCGTCGGCCATTTCCAAAGACTTCTACCATACCTTTATCCGTAAGAACGCCAGCGACAAGGAATTGATCCTCGTCAGCCGCATTACCGTCCTCGTCGTCTCGGCCCTGGCTATCATCCTGGCCCTGAATCCGAACAGCTATATCCTTACCATGGTCGCCTATGCCTGGGCAGGCTTCGGCGCAGCCTTCGGCCCGACGATTCTCCTGTCCCTGTACTGGCGGCGCATGACGAAAAACGGCGCTTTGGCCGGCATCATCGTCGGCGGTCTGACCGTCCTCATTTGGAAGCAGTTCGGCTGGCTGGGACTGTACGAAATCGTACCGGGATTCATTTTCTCCCTCATCGCCATCTACGTCGTCAGCAAGATGGACAAGGAACCAAGCCCGGAAATGCTCAAGGAGTTTGACGAAGCCATTCATTTTAAACAAAAAATCACCATCTTAAAAGGTGATGAACGATAAGATTCTGCAAAACGTTGCCCTCTCGCCTGACGGCAACGTTTTGATATATCTTCAAATCAGACTATTATGTACAACTATGCGCAGGAGGAGGGCATACAATGGACTGGGAACTCTTATTTAAACCGCATATACTGCATCGCGGAGCAGAGTATTACCGCGATGCCGCCGTCGAGGATCTCAAAATTACAGACACGCAAATAACAGCTGTCGTCTTGGGAACGGAAGACTATGACGTTGAAATCGATATAAAAGACGGGATCATTGAGGCGATGTCCTGCACCTGCCCTTACGCGGCTGACGACAATAACTGCAAGCACATGGCCGCCGTCTTGTTCGCCTGTCAGGAAACAGAGGACCTCACATTGTCAGCAAAGCCCGATGAACCGGAATGGGAAAGCGGAGAGGAGGAAGATGTCTTAGACGACTGGAAAGCCGACGTTCTGCCTGATTTCCCCGAAATGACCTGCAAGCCGGACAAGGAAACCCTCCTCGCCGAACTTATACACAACGCCGACGACCTGACGGTCCGCGCCTTTTTATACTCCATCTTAGAAAAAGAACCGGCCCTGCAGAACCGGTTCCGCATGCTCACGCAAAACGTCATGACTAAGGGCCTGCTGAAAGAATGGAGACGGGAAATTGACCGCATTTTCGCCGACGCCGGCTGGGATGACTATATAGATTATGAACAGGCCAGTTATTTTTACAGGAGAGCTGTACTCTTTTTTATCGTCCCTGGACCAGCGTATATCCGCAGCTACGGCAGACGGTATTTTCAAAACTGTAGATTACACCCTGTCGCAGCTGCAATCCACGGATATGGACGACTCCGACGGCGGGCTGTGGTGCTTGTTCGATTTCTGCTATCAAATCGTCGGCAAGCTGCTTCCCTACTGCACGGCAGAAAACCAGCTCCGCATCTTCGATTGGGCAGCCCGACAGCTCGATTACACCCATAAGGACGGCCTATGGTATGAGCTGGCCCAGGACTGTGCCATGCAGTTTATTCTGCAGCAGTTCCCCGGCCCGGACTTTTTAAACAAAAAGCTGGCCTTGACCGATAAGGAAGTACAAAAAGCTGCCCGGCAGACAGATTTTGAAAACGTCATCTTGCCGCAAAAAATAAAAACCCATGTCCTTCTGATGGAGCAAAAAGGCTGTCCTGCCGAGGAACAAGCAACCTATATTGCCCAATACAAACAGTACGGCAGCGTCTGCCTGCTGCTGAGCGAATTTTACGAATGGCAGCAAGACGACGCCAATGCGATTTCCGTCTTGGAGCAAGCCTACGCCGCCGACAGCACGCCGTCGTACATCGCCCGCGAATGCTGCGAAAAACTCAAGGAGTTATACAAAAAGACAGGAAATCAGGAACGCTACCTCCAAATGCTGTGGGATTTAGCCCTGACCATCCACGTCGCCAACATCGATTTGTACAGGGAATTAAAGAGTCAGTATAAGCCGGAGGAATGGCGGGAACAACGGGAAAAAATCCTGACCAGCTGGGGAACCAATCCCTACGCCGGCCAACTATACGCCGAAGAAAAGCTCTACGACCGCCTCCTTTGCCACGTCCAAAAGCATTGCCGTCTGTCGGAAGTACAGCAATACGAATCCATCCTCAAAGAGAATTTTCCCGACGAGCTCCTTCAGCTTTACGAACACATCGTCACAGAGATTGCCGTCCAAGGCCTTGGCCGTCCGAGCTACGTCAAAATCGTACGGATTCTGCGCAAGATGAAACGCCTTCCCGGCGGGCCGCCCTTCGTACAGGCCCTCGTCGGCCAATGGCGGCAGCAGTACAAGCGGCGCCGGGCCATGATGGAAGAGCTGGATAAGCTGACCTGAGACGGCCCGCATAGTTGACGAAGAAGGCCTTCGTCTGCTAGTATCAATACAGAAAGGAGCCTGTCATGGATTTATCACTGCAATTAGGTCAAAAAATAAAAAGCTACCGCCTGGCCCGCGGCCTGACGATAAAAGAACTGGCTGAGGCGTCGCAAATCACGTCGTCTATGCTCAGCCAGATAGAGCGAGGGCAGGCGTCTCCGTCGCTGAATACGATTCGCCTCTTGTCCATCGCCTTAGACGAACCGCTATACCGATTTTTTTTGGACAGTCCCGACATCCAAAGCGACGTCGTCCGCAAGGAAAACCGCCGCCAGCTCATCGACCAGGGCATTCATTACGAAGTCCTGACGCCGGACATGAACGGCACCATCGAAATGATGCAGCTCACCTTGCCGCCTAAGGCCAAGAGCTGCCAGGAACCGCTGGCCCATAAGGGAGAAGAAGTCGCTCTCGTCCAGGCCGGCACCGTCGAGTTGACCCTGGATTTCGAAACCTGCGTCCTCTATGCCGGCGACAGCGTGCGCATCAAAAGCGAAACGAAGCATACCTGGCAAAACGTAGGCGAAGAACCAGCCGTCGTCATCTTCGCCGTTTCTCCGCCGTCCTTTTAACCTCATATACGACAACAACGCCGTACATCACACATCAGATGTACGCGTTCATTTTTTGAATATTTTTTGCCCGTTAACGCTATTTCAACATTTTAAATTGCTTGTAATACCAAGCGGCAAATCCGCCCTGCAGCATATAGGCCAGAAGCTCGGCCAGTTCTTCTATATTGCCGTCCAAGTAGGAGTGGAAAAGCAGGCCTTTATCGCCGCATGCCGCCAAAATAGCGGATAAAACTAAAATGACAAATCCCAGTTTGGGAAAGGGCAGCTCATGAAAAATCTTCTTCCATGGCACCAGCCAAATCAGCGATACTAACACAGCCGCCGTATAAATGGATATGCCGCCATGAATGTATTGATGTCCCGGGATGGCATTCATCGCAATGAAAGTCGGGCCATGCTGATCCATTCCTGTCTGAAAGAAGATTCTGCCCCAGCTCATTTCCCGTCCCAACAGCAAAAAGAAAATATCCAGCTCCTGACAACCATATCAGATGAAATTTCTGACCTGCCGTTTTACGAAACAAGACGATGCAGAGCACGACATCACAAAAATAAAACGAGGTTCTGCAGTATTTCCAACGGGCCATTCTCCCAAAGCCAGATGCTCCGGCATAATAAACGCCACGGGAACAATCAGCAAAAAAATATACAACTATGCCGACATTCAAAACCAATTCCGGCATCGAATTCCCTTCTTTCAACACAACCATTCTCCCTCCCGGCAATTCAGCGAAACGCCGTTGTCATTCGTAAATATATTGTAAATATTTTATAAATATATCATAAACACCGGCCAACAGCAAGAACTTGGAGCGATAAAAAAGAACATCCTCATCAATTACAGCGCTGATGCACCAAAACAAAAGGATGCTCTTATGTTATGTGAAGTTATATCTTTACTTTTTTAAGGCTTCAAGCTCTTCCCGCAGCTTTTGGTTTTCCGCTTCCAGCTCGGCTAACTTCTGCTGCAAGTACGATACGCTGACCGCTGACGTCGGATCGGTTTCATCCGTCTGTATTCCAGTCACAACGCCCAGCCCGGCAAAGGCAACGCCGCCAATCGTCCCTGTCGGCGCTTCTACGCGGCTGCCGTATATATTTCCTAAATCCGCACCAGAAGCCTGCACATGCTTCGCCGCTATGGTATTCGCCGTCACGTTGCCGTCTTTCAGCTGGATGCCGTTCATATAGCCTTCCACATGGCGTTTCCTGTCGTCCGTATCCCACGTCAGAACGCCGCCGTTTCCATCGACCGTCGTTACGTCCGATTCCGTCACGCCGTTGCGCTTCGTCACGACGCGATGATAGGTCTTGCCGTCAGCCGTATTTCCATAGGAAACAGCCTGGTATTCATAGCTGGAAACGACATTAGGCTCCTGACTCGGATTTCTCATATCGGCAGCCTGCGCACCCATGACAGCACATAGCCCCAACACAGCCGTCATAATTATATTAGATACCCTTTGATGTCTCATCGTCAGTCATCCTTTCCGGTAATATTCTATCCTCTATTGGATTACGACCATTATATATCTGCCCATATATAGAAATCAATATTCGTTCCAAAAGTTTATATATACTGATCGCACTTGCCAAAAAATCGATTGGAACATGGATTTTTGCACAGCAATTATTCTATTGACAAAGCAGTATAATAAATAGTAATATAATCAAAAATTATACTTATTATTAGGAGGTATCCCTTATGGCAAACATCCTGCAAAAAAGCATTGCCGCCATCCTGCTCAACGGAAACCATTCTATTCCCCTGCGCATCACACGCTATGGACTGGAACGACTACGACGAAAGCCCGCACTACGCACCGACAGCCATGCACCAAGGCTACTATCAAGTAGACCTGGTCGACACACTCTCCATCGACGAATATGCGCCGCCCATTTACGTCCTGTCCGTCAACTCCTTCCTCGTCTCGCCCGACGCACAACAAAAAACATCGGCCGCACAACCTATAAGCTGAACTACGAAACAAAAGAAGCCTGGCTCCTGACCCTGAAAAAACCAGAATGGTTCCCCATCACCACAGCCACCACCTCGTCCCGAGACCTGTTCAATAAGCTGTTCATGAAAGCTTATGGTATTCCGTTTATTGCCGATTAGGAATAGGTAATTAATCTGTTGACAACACAAGGTTGATAAAAAATTTTCGTTAACGAATTTAAACAAAACTCTTATGCAATAATGATATTATCAATTCTGCATAAGAGTTTTTGTTATTTAAAAATTCATCATTCAATATATCTATACTTCTAAATTTTTCTTGAAATTAATTAAAACTCCAATTCATCCTCAATATCTGCAAACCACGGATTCTTCGTATCCTTTTTACTCAAAATCGGATCTGTTACGCCCCAGTCTACGCCGATCGTCGGGTCATTCCAGCGTATGCCAGCGTCGGCTTGGGAAGCGTAATAATTATCAGCTTTTTACATGAATTCTGCATGAACTGCCAGAATCGACAGCCGTCCAGGCCGCGCAGTGTACCACAGCATCAGACTGTACTGTTGCTATCGTCTGCTGCACGGCTTCTTTATCAGTTATATCCAGCTGTACATAGGGCATCGACACGACTGCCGAACCATCAGCTGCGCCGGCATACTGTGCCGTAATGTCGCTGCCGACGCCTTCATGTCCCCGCTTCGCCAGCTCATTCATGACGTCGTGGCCCAGCTGGCCGCAGACGCCCGTTACGAATACCTTCATCCTATCGGCTCCTTTCCCTACCGATTGCCATACATCTTCTTGTAATACGCCATATATTCACCTGACACGATAGGCTGCCACCAGTCTTCGTGATTCACATACCATTGAATCGTCTTTTGAATGCCGTCGGCAAACTTCGTTTCCGGCAGCCAGCCCAGCTCACGATGAATCTTCGTCGGGTCGATGGCGTAGCGTCGGTCATGACCTTTTCGGTCCGTCACAAACTGAATCAAGCTTTCCGGCTTACCCAAAGTCCTGCAAATGAGCTTGACGATGTCGATATTTTTCATTTCATTGTGGCCGCCTACATTATACACCTCGCCGACAGTCCCCTTATGGAGAATCAAATCAATAGCCCGGCAATGATCCTCTACATACAGCCAGTCGCGCACATTCAGGCCGTCGCCGTATACCGGCAGCGGCTTGTCGTGAAGGGCGTTGATGATCATGAGGGGAATCAGCTTTTCCGGGAAATGATAGGGCCCGTAGTTGTTGGAGCAGCGGGAAATCGTCACAGGAAGCCCATAGGTCCGATGATAGGCCAGCACCAGCAAATCCGCCGAAGCCTTGGAGCTACTGTACGGGCTGGACGTGTGAATCGGCGTATCCTCCGCAAATGAACAAGTCGGGCCGATCCAAGGGCAAAATCGCCGTATACTCGTCTGTCGACACCTGATGATAGCGCGTAATGCGTATTTCCGGCAGGCATCCATCAACACCGCCTGTTCCCATGATATTCGTTTCCAAAAATGATACCTGGATTTTCAATAGACCGGTCCACATGGGACTCGGCGGCAAAATTGACAACCATATCGGGATGCTCCTCCTCAAACAGCTGATACACCGCTGCCCGGTCGCAAATATCAGCCTTAACGAAGTCGGAAATTCCCATTCTCCATAACCGGCTCCAGCGTCGACAAATTTCCGGCATAGGTCAGCTTATCCAAGCACA
>ENA-OQHN01000426-OQHN01000426.1-human-gut-metagenome-genome-assembly--contig:-NODE-426-length-14678-cov-2.117655_pt1 | contig 14678 bp, 18 predicted proteins | sample MGYA00242564_ERZ504721 | MGnify/ENA primary metagenome ERZ504721 (study PRJEB26092, sample SAMD00036212) | human gut metagenome | host: Homo sapiens | study: EMG produced TPA metagenomics assembly of...
GCCACGCGGGCCACACCGCACGGCACAGCATCCAGTTTAACACAACCACATCAAAAAACCAGGGCAACTGGAAATTTATGCACATTTTCTTTGGCAGTTCGCATGAATATGTATATCTTTGCAGCCGAACCCGCATAAACATACACACGCATGAAATCAAAGAAAGACAGACTTGAAACGCTGAGACTGATTATCTCAAGCCAAGAGATGGGCAATCAGGAAGAGTTGCTTGCTGCACTGCGAAAGGAAGGATACGTGGTTACGCAAGCCACCCTCAGCCGAGACCTCAAACAACTCAAGGTGGCCAAGGCAGCCACCATGCGAGGCAACTACATCTATGTGCTGCCCAACGTGACCATGTACAAGCGCGTCAGCACCCCGGCACAGGTGAAAGAAATGATGCAGGTGCCCGGATTCCTGTCGATACACTTCTCCGGCAACATGGGCGTAATAAAGACACGGCCGGGTTATGCCAGCAGCATTGCATACAACATCGACGCCAGTCACATAAGCTGCATACTTGGCACCATTGCCGGCGACGACACAATATTCATCGTCGTGGCCGAAGGCACCCAGCAGAAAGACGTTGTCAGCGCCCTGGCAGCCGTGGTGCCGGAGATGGCGAAGGCCGACTACTGACGCCCGGGCGCCAGCCGTCAACAGCACTCGCCGCCGAAACCGCCGCGCCGCGACGGCAGCGGCATAGAACAAGACTACAGAAAAACGACAATAAAACGAAACATCAGTTACACTGACAGACATGGAAGAGATTAAGGTAATGGTGGCCGATGCAAGCCATGAACGCTACGTAGACACAATACTCGACACGATGGCAGCCGCAGCCAAGGTGCGCGGCACGGGCATAGCTAGGCGCACCCATGAGTACATTGCCACAAAGATGAAGGAGGGCAAGGCCGTGATAGCACTCTGCGGAGGCGCCTTCGCCGGTTTCAGCTACATCGAGACATGGGGCAACAAGCAGTACGTCACCACATCCGGCCTCATCGTGGCGCCCGAATACCGCAACCGCGGCGTGGCAAAGCGCATCAAGGACCTGACGTTCTCACTGGCCCGCACCCGCTGGCCCAATGCCAAGATATTCAGCCTGACCAGCGGTTCGGCCGTGATGAAGATGAACACCCACCTGGGCTACCTGCCCGTGACATTCGCCGAGCTCACCGACGACGAGGCTTTCTGGCGCGGATGCGAAGGCTGCGTCAATGTCGACGTGCTCAAGCGCACCGGCCGCCGTTACTGCATCTGCACCGGCATGCTCTACGACCCGGCCGACCACCCGGGCGAAAAGCCCCCCATCGACATTGCGGCAGCCAAGAGGTGAGGCCGACACCCATGGCGGCCCGTGGCGTCGGAGGCGCCACACCGGGCCACCACACATCCCCGCCCACGGCGCGGCGCGCCCGCATCCGCACGCCAGGCCACTGCGCCACAGCCGCCCGGCAGCACAGGGCAGACTAAAACAAACAAAGAAACAACAACCGTCAAAAAAACGACAACGACATGGCAAACAAGAAAGTTGTGGTGGCCTTCTCCGGAGGGCTGGACACCTCGTACACAGTAATGAAACTGGCAAAAGACGGTTACGACGTTTACGCCGCATGCGCCAACACTGGCGGGTTCAGCCCCGCGCAGCTCCAGAAAAACGAAGAGAACGCATACAAGCTGGGCGCCAAGCAATACGTAACGCTCGACGTAACGCACGAGTACTACGAAAAATCGCTCAAGTACATGATATTCGGCAACGTGCTGCGCAACAACTGCTACCCCATCTCGGTGAGCTCGGAGCGCATATTCCAGGCCATGGCCATAGCACGCTACGCCAACGAGATAGGCGCCGACGCCATTGCCCACGGCTCGACGGGGGCCGGCAACGACCAGATACGCTTCGACATGACCTTCCTCGTGATGGCCCCGGGGGTAGAGATAATCACGCTCACGCGCGACAAGGCGCTCAGCAGGAAGGAAGAGGTTGACTTCCTCAATGCCAACGGGTTCACCGCCGACTTCGCAAAGCTGAAATACTCGTACAACGTGGGCATCTGGGGAACGAGCATCTGCGGCGGCGAGCTGCTCGACCCGACGCAGGGCCTGCCCGAGGAAGCATACCTGAAGCATGTCGCCAAAAACGGCGAGGAGCTGCTGAAGATAACATTCGAGAAGGGAGAGATAGTGGCCGTCAACGGCGAGGCGTTCGCCGACAAGGTTGCCGCCATACAGAGAATCGAGGAGATTGGCTCTGCCTACGCCATAGGGCGCGACTGCAACGTGGGCGACACCATCATCGGCATCAAGGGCCGCGTGGGCTTTGAGGCCGCCGCCCCCAAGCTCATCATCGAGGCCCACCGCCTGCTGGAGAAGTCGACGCTGAGCAAATGGCAGCAGTACTGGAAAGACCAGGTGGCCAACTGGTACGGCATGTTCCTGCACGAGAGCCAGTATCTCGAGCCCGTGATGCCCGACATAGAGGCCATGCTCACCTCGTCGCAGCGCAATGTCAACGGCACGGCCATACTCAAGCTCAGGCCCATGGGCTTCGAGACGGTGGGTGTCGACTCGGCCGACGACCTCACCAAGTCGAAGCTCGGCGAGTATGGCGAGATGCAGCACGGCTGGACGGCCGACGAGGCAAAGGGGTTCATCAAGGTGCTGAGCACCCCGCTCAGGGTGTACTACGGCATACACAACGACGAAAAGCGCTGAGCCATGTACAGCGGAAAGCGGCTCACGCTCTCTGACGACAGGATGCTCGGCGGTGTATGCGGCGGCCTGGCCGAATACTTCGGCCTCGACCCTACGCTCGTGCGCATAGCCTACGCCCTGCTCACCGCGTTCACAGCCTTCAGCGGCATCATTCTTTACCCGATACTTTACTGGATAATACCAAGCAAGAATTGACAATGGAAAAAGTGAGAATAGGAATCCTCGGGGCGGCCGGATACACCGGCGGCGAACTGATACGCCTGCTCATGGGGCACCCCGGGGCCGAGATAGTGTTTGCCAACAGCGAGAGCAACGCCGGCAACGCCGTGGCCGACGTGCACGAGGGGCTCGTCGGCGACACCGACATGGCCTTCACGGCCGACATGCCCTTCGACTCTGTCGACGTGGTGTTCTTTTGCTTCGGCCACGGAAAGAGCGCCGCGTTCATCAACGAGCACCCGCTGCCGGCCCACCTCCGGGTAATCGACCTGGCGCAAGACTTCAGGCTGGCCGCCCCGGGCAACGACTTTGTCTACGGGCTGCCCGAAATCAACCGCGACCGCATTGCCGCTGCAAGGCACGTGGCCAACCCCGGATGCTTTGCCACGTGCATACAGCTGGGGCTGCTGCCCGCCGCCAAGATGGGACTGCTGCACGACGACGTGGCCGTGAACGCCATCACGGGCTCCACCGGGGCCGGCCAGAAGCCCGGCGCCACCACCCATTTCTCGTGGCGGGCCGACAACCTGAGCATATACAAGGCCTTCAGCCACCAGCACGTGCCCGAGATAAGGCAGAGCCTGGGCCAGGTGCAGGGCTCGCCGGCGGCAGACATCGACTTCATCCCCTACAGGGGCAACTTCACGCGAGGCATCTTTGCCACAGCCGTGGTGCGCACCGATGCACCCGCCGACGAGATAACGGCTGCCTACAAAGAGTTTTTCGAGGGCGAGCCGTTCACCCACTACACCGACAGGGCCATAGACATGAAGCAGGTGGTGAACACGAACAAGTGCCTCGTACACTGCGACAAGCATGGCGACAAGCTGCTTGTGACATCAACGATAGACAACCTGCTGAAAGGCGCCGTGGGCCAAGCCGTGCAGAACATGAACATCATGTTCGGGCTCGACGAGGCCGAGGGCCTGAGGCTAAAGGCCTCGGCCTTCTGACGGGGAGCGCGGCCATGGCAAAGTTCAACACCGACACCTTCGCCAACTCGTTCATCATCGGGGCATTGATAGGCGGGGTGATATACATCGTTTTCAAAGTAATCTGAAGCAAAATGAAACTATTCGACGTTTATCCGTTATTCGACATAAACATTGTCAAGGGCCGGGGCTGCACCGTGTGGGATGACAACGGGCAGGAATACCTCGACCTGTATGGCGGCCATGCCGTGATAAGCATCGGCCACTGCCACCCGCATTACATCGAGATGGTGGGGCGCCAGCTCGACATGCTGGGCTTCTACAGCAACTCGGTAATAAACAGGCTGCAGGCCGAGCTGGCCGAGCGGCTGGGCCGCGCCTGCGGGTATGACGACTACCAGCTGTTTCTCATCAACAGCGGGGCTGAGGCAAACGAGAACGCCCTGAAGCTGGCCTCGTTCACAAACGGGCGCACAAGGGTGCTCTCGGCCGAGAAAGCGTTCCACGGGCGCACATCGCTGGCGGTCGAGGTGACCAACAACCCCAAGATAATAGCGCCCATCAACGACTGCGGCCACACCACCTACCTGCCGCTCAACGACCTTGCGGCGTGGGAGGCCGAGCTGGCCAAGGGCGACGTGTGCGCCTGCATCATAGAGTGCATACAGGGCGTTGGCGGAATACGCCTGGCCACGCCCGAGTTTGCACAGGGCCTGGCCGAGGCATGCAAGCGCCACGGCACGGTGCTGATATGCGACGAGATACAATGCGGCTACGGGCGCAGCGGGCGCTTCTTTGCCCACCAGTGGCTCGGCATACGCCCCGACCTCATCACTGTGGCCAAGGGCATCGGCAACGGGTTCCCCATGGGCGCCGTGCTCATATCGCCCGAGTTCAAGCCTGTCTACGGGCAGCTCGGCACCACCTCGGGGGCAACCACCTGGCCTGCACGGCCGCTCTGGCCGTGCTCGACGTGATGGAGGAAGAGCGACTGGTCGACAACGCACGCGAAACGGGCAGCTACCTGATGGGGCAGCTCAAGGCCCTGCAGGCCTCGTGCAGCCACATCACCGACGTGCGCGGCCGCGGCCTGATGGTTGGCATAGAGCTCGACATGCCATACAAAGACGTGCGCAACAGGCTTGTCTACGAAGAGCATGTGTTCACGGGATGCTCGGGCACCAACACCCTGCGCCTGTTGCCGCCGCTGTGCTTTACCAAGGCAATGGCCGACGAGTTTGTGGCAAGGCTCAAAAAAAGTGCCTCGACGCACAATGACCTCCACCGCCGGCAGGCCGCACCGCGGCAAAGCCCGGCATGGCACAAAACGAGTAACAGAGAAAAAACAAATTCATAGAAATGAAAATAGCAATCATAGGGGCCGGGGCCATGGGCGGCTCGCTGGCCAAAAGGCCTGCTGAAAAGCGGCAGGTGGCAGGCAGGAAACATCACCGTGGCCAACCGCACGGAAGCTGCGCTAAGGCCATTTGCCGAACTTGGCGCGCATACCACCACAGACAACGTGGCGGCTGCCACAGGGGCCGACGTGGTGTTTGTGGTGGTTAAGCCATGGGTGGTAGAGGGCGTGCTCGCCGAAATAAAAGGCTCGCTCGACCTTTCGGCACAAACCGTGGTGGTGATAGCGGCCGGAGTGGGCTCGGCCGACATGGCCCGATGGCTGGCCGACAGCGGGGGGCGCACGCCGGCCCTGATGCTGGCCATGCCCAACATCGCCGTGGCCGAGCTGTGCTCAATGACGTTTGTCGTGCCGGTAAAGGCCACCCGCCAACAGACCGAGAGCGTGTGCGCCGTGCTCGACAGCGTGGGCCGCACGCTGATAACCGAAGAGCGGCTGCTGCCCGCAGCCACCACACTGGCATCGTGCGGCATAGCCTATGCCATGCGCTACGTGCGCGCCGCCACCGAGGGTGGCGTCGAACTGGGCTTCAAGGCCCAGGCCGCACGCGACATTGTGCTGCAGACGGTGCGCGGGGCCGTCGAACTGCTGCAGGCGTCGGGCGACCACCCCGAGGCGGCCATCGACACGGTGACCACCCCCGGCGGCGTCACCATACGCGGGCTAAACGAGATGGAGCACGCCGGATTCTCAAGCGCCGTCATACGCGGGCTGAAGGCCGGCTTGCAATAAGGCTGCCCAGGCGGCATGGCACGGCAGCAACATGCCGGGCAGAAAGGCAATCCCTCCGGCCGGAGTGCTTTCCGGACGGAGGGATTGCCATATATCCATGTGCCGTCTGGCCGCCACCACATGCGGCGCCGGCGGCCGTTGTCACCGCCGGCATCCGACCGCGGCACAAGCCAGCCCACACTCCGAGGCCAACCATCTGGCAATCAGCGCCTTGCGCCCCGGGCGGCAAAACGGCCCATATAACCATGCGAAACCTACGGTTTTGCAAGCCCGAACGGCCTGTATTGGCGGCCCGAACGGCCCGTTTGCCAACGGAGGGCAAACAGCCGTGGCAGCCACCGCGGCAAAGGCGGGCGGAAGCCAGCGCAGCTACATGGCGTAACTATTCGTGCCTCCGGCGGCCAACCTGGCATCCACAGCCACGGCCCGCCGCAAAGATTGCCCTGCGGCCACCCGCAGCCCACGGGCTGGCGGGGCCGCAGACGGCGCTCAACCGCGCTTGGCGCCCTGGCCGGCAAGCCTGGCCTTGTGCGGCTGGCCGAACGGCATGCGCAAGCCGGGGGCAGGACGCCTATCGTTGAAAAGCTGCTTCAGCTGTCGCGCATTGAGCATGCCCTTGAACTTCTTGTAGTAGCTTTTCTTCACGTCAATCACCTTTTGCTGCGCGTCAAGCTCACGCTCTATGCCCTCAAGTATCTCCTTGTCGGTCTGGGCAGAACCCTTGGCAACGGCCGTGCGGCCCGACTTGCGGGCCTCGGCGAGCTCGCCCAAATACTTCTGGTATAGGGGCACGAACTCGGCACGGGCCCCGTCGCCCAGCATAAGCCTGTCGGCCACTGCCTCGGCCCTGCGCTGGGCCACCTGCTCCTTTGTCGGCTTCGCGTCCTTGTTGCCGTTGCCTTGCGCGACAGACGGCATCGCTGCCATACACACCATGGCCAGCGCTATCAGAATTTTCTTCATGACTGTAGTCTCCTTTACCTTTAGTTAAGTTATACCATTACTGTAATGCACTGCCAGGCCACGCCAGCCGAACGCCCTGCACCGCCGGTACCATCACGCCGCATGCGCCCCGGGCCGCGTTTTCCTGTCTGCTTTTTAGACTCGCCGGCCGGCGGCCTGTTTAACCGCGCCGGCCGTTTTTTATGATATTTTCAACAATGGCGGGCCAAGTTTTGCACACAACAAGACGGCATGTGCAATGATTTTCAGATAATTAATACAACGAACCATAAAATGGAACGAACGTTTCAATATGTCGGATATTATTGTTATTTTGCACGAATTCAAACAAAATCTACATGGACGAAGCAATCAAACAAATCGGGCAACGCCTTAAAGGACTCCGCGAGGTGCTCGACATACCGGCAGAAGAGGTGGCCGAACTGTGTGGCATCACCCTCGACCACTACCTGAAGATAGAAGCCGGCGAGGCCGACCCGTCGGTCTACCGCCTCTCGCGCATAGCCAAGCGCTACGGCATATCGCTCGACGTGCTGCTGTTTGGCGAAGAACCGCGCATGAGCGCCTACTTCCTGACGCGCAAAGGCCAGGGGCTGAGCGTCGAAAGGCGCAAGGAGTACAAGTACCAGAGCCTGGCCAGCGGGTTCCGCGGGCGCAAGGTAGACCCGTTTCTCACCCAGGTCGACCCGCTGCCGGGCGACCGCAAGTACAGCAAGAACTCTCACGACGGACAGGAGTTCAACTATATCGTGGAGGGACGGATGGAGATTACCATCGGCGACAAGGTGATGGAGCTCGGCGAGGGCGACAGCATCTACTTCGATGCCACACAGCCCCACTGCATGAGGGCGCTCGACGGCAAGCCCGTCAGGTTTCTCGTCGTGGTGATATGACGGGCACGGCCTGACGCAGCCACACTCTCCACAACAAACTAAACGCTACGCAGCCGGGCGCAGGCCAAACGGCCGACCCGGCCGACGGACAGACAAATACACCAAGCAACAAGCAAAGAAGAAGAGATGATAGAAAGATTTCTAAAGCAGACTTCATTCGTTTCTCAGGATGACTACAAGAAAAACCTGGAGTTCATCGTGCCCGACAACTTCAATTTCGCATACGACGTGATGGACGCATGGGCCGAAGAACGCCCCGACAAGGTGGCACTGATATGGACAAACGACGAGGGCGACTGCCGCAAGTCGACCTTCGGCGACCTCAAGGAAGAGACCGACCGCACGGCAGCCTACTTCCTGCAGCTCGGCATAGGGCACGGCGACATGGTGATGCTAATACTAAAGCGCCGCTATGAGTTCTGGCTCTCCATGCTGGCCCTGCACAAGATAGGGGCCGTGGCCATACCCGCCACGCACATGCTCACCAAGCACGACATCGTATACCGCAACACCCGCGCCGGCATAAAGGCCATAGTGTGCGTGGGCGAAGACTACGTGCTCGAGCAGGTAAGCCAGGCCATGCCCGAAAGCCCCTCGGTACAGGTGCTCGTGAGCGTTGGGCCGAAGGTGCCCGAAGGCTTCCACGACTGGCACAGCGAGTGGGCCGTGGCACCGGCTTTCGTGCGCCCGGCACACGTGAACACCAACGACGACACCATGCTGATGTACTTCACCAGCGGCACGAGCGGCGAGCCCAAGATGGTGGCCCACGACTTTCTCTACGCCCTGGGGCACTCACAACCGGCGTTTTCTGGCACAACCTGGCAGAAGACAGCATACACCTGACCGTGGCCGACACCGGATGGGGCAAGGCCGTGTGGGGAAAGCTCTACGGACAGTGGTTCGCCGGCGCGGCAGTATTCGTGTTCGACCACGAGAAGTTCACCGCCGACAAGATACTGCGACAGATAGAGAAGCACCGCATCACGTCGTTCTGCGCCCCTCCAACGGTCTACAGGTTCATGATACACGAAGACTTCTCGAAGTACGACCTGTCGTCGTTGCGCTACTGCTGCACGGCAGGCGAAGCGCTCAACCCGGCCGTATTCGACAAGTTCGAGAAGCTTACGGGCATACGGCTCATGGAGGGTTTCGGCCAGACGGAGACCACCATGACACTGGGCACCATGCCCTGGACAACGCCGAAACCCGGCTCGATGGGCCTGCCCAACCCGCAGTATGACATCGACCTGGTGAAGCCCGACGGCAAACCATGCGAAGACGGCGAGAAAGGCGAGATAGTGATACGCACCGACAAGGGCAAGCCCATAGGGCTGTTCAAGGAATACTACCGCGACGAAGAGCTGACCCGGCGCGTTTGGCACGACGGTGTCTACCACACAGGCGACGAGGCTTGGCGCGACGAAGACGGCTACTACTGGTTTGTGGGGCGCATCGACGACGTGATCAAGAGCAGCGGATACCGCATCGGCCCGTTCGAGGTTGAAAGCGCACTGATGACCCATCCGGCCGTGCTTGAGTGCGCCATAACGGGCGTTCCCGACGAGATAAGGGGCATGGTGGTCAAGGCCACCGTCGTGCTGAGCAAGGCATGGCGCGACAAGGCGGGCGACGAGCTGGTCAAAGAGCTGCAGAACCACGTCAAGCACGAGACGGCCCCATACAAGTATCCGCGCGTCATCGAGTTCGTCGACGAGCTGCCCAAGACCATCAGCGGCAAGATACGCCGAGTGGAGATAAGAGAGAAAGACAAGAAGAAGTAACCGGCCCGTGCCGCCACAGGCACAGGCCAACGACACAAAAAGACCAACGACAACGTGCGCTTAGTAATAAAGGTGGGCAGCAACGTGCTGACCCGCGACAACGGCAAGCTCGACATCACCCGCATGTCGGCCCTTGTCGACCAGGTGGCGGCACTCAGGGCCGGCGGCCACGAGGTGATTCTCGTGTCAAGCGGGGCCGTGGCCTGCGGCCGCAGTGAGCTCAAGGTGGGCCACAAGCTCGGCAGCGTTGAGCAGCGCCAGCTGTTCTCCGCCCTCGGGCAAGCCAAGCTCATCAACCTCTACTACGACCTTTTCCGCGAATACCGCATACCCGTCGGCCAGGTGCTGACGATGAAAGAGAGCTTCGCAACAAGGCGCGAGTACCTCAACCAGCGCTCGTGCATGACGGTGATGATAGCCAACGGGGTGATACCTATAGTCAACGAGAACGACACGATAAGCGTCACCGAGCTGATGTTCACCGACAACGACGAGCTGTCGGGGCTCATCGCGGCCATGATGGACGCCGACGCGCTCGTCATATTGAGCAACATCGACGGCATCTACGACGGAGAGCCGGGCGCGCCCGGGGCCAAAGTGATAAGGCGGGTTGAGCCAGGCAGAGACCTCAGCACATACATACGGCAGGAAAAGAGCGGCTTCGGGCGGGGCGGTATGCTCACCAAATGCCACATTGCAAGGAAGGTGGCAGAAGAAGGCATCAGGGTAATCATTGCCAACGGCAAGCGCGACAACATACTTACCGACCTGCTGTCGCACCCCGAAGGCACCCTGCACACGGAGTTTACGCCCAACGCCGAGCCTGCATCAAACATGAAGAAGTGGCTCGCCCACAGCGCGAGCTTCGCCAAGGGCCTGGTGCACATCAACGACAAGGCGGCCAAGGTGCTACGCGGCGACCGCGCCGTGAGCCTGCTGCTGGTGGGCGTCACCGCCATCGAAGGCGAGTTTGAGGAGGGCGACATCGTGACCATCGCCGACGGCGAGGGCCGGCGCATGGGCGTGGGCCGCAGCGCCTACGGCAGCAACGACGCACGGAGGCTCATAGGAAAGCACGACGTGAAACCGCTCGTGCACTACGACTACCTGTGCCTCGACCCGCAAGAGTGACACGCCAGAAGCCAACCGCGCCTGCCGGCATCACAATACACTGACACGACAAAGCAAAGACTATGACTCTTACAGACACATTCAAAAGCGTGAGAAGGGCTGCCGGCACACTTGCCGACATGACCGACGATGAACGCAACGCGGTGTTGGCCGACGTGGCCGACGCCATCGTGGCCGGCAAAGAGCGGCTGCTCGCGGCCAACGGGGCCGACCTGGCCCGCATGGACAAGGCCAACCCGCTCTACGACAGGCTCAGGCTGACGGCCGAAAGGCTCGACGCCATTGCCGCCGACATGCGCAACGTGGCCCTGCTGCCGTCGCCGCTGGGCCGCACGAGCCACGACCGCACACTGCCCAACGGGCTGCACATAAGGCGCGTCAGCGTGCCTTTCGGCGTCATCGGCATTGTATACGAGGCACGGCCCAACGTCACTTTCGACGTGTTCGCGCTATGCTTCAAGAGCGGAAGCGCCTGCATACATGAAAGGGGGGAAGGATGCCGACAGCTCAAACCGCGAAGGCGTGGCACTGATACACGAGGCACTGCAACGCCACGGGGTCGACACGGCCGCCGTGCAGCTGCTGCCCTCGACCCACGAAGCCACAGCCGAGATGCTCGGGGCCACCGGCTACATAGACCTGTGCATACCCCGCGGCGGGCGCAAGCTGATTGACTTTGTGCGCAACACGGCACGCATACCGGTGATAGAGACCGGGGCCGGGGTGGTGAACACCTACTTCGACGCCTCGGGAGACCTCGAGATGGGGCGGCGGATAGTGTGCAACGCCAAGACCAGGCGCGTCAGCGTGTGCAACGCCCTCGACTGCCTTATCGTCCACTCGGCGCGCACTGCCGACCTGCCGCAGCTGTGCGAGCCGCTGGCCGGAAAGGGGGTGACGCTCTACGCCGACGAGCGCGCCTACGCGGCGCTAAGCGGGCGCTATCCCGACAGACTGCTCTGCCACGCCACCACAGAGAGCTTCGGCACGGAGTTCATGGACTACAAGATGGCCATACGCACGGTAGACTCTGCCGACGAGGCCCTGCAGCACATAGCGACCTACGGCTCGGGCCACAGCGAGTGCATCATAACAGAAAGCGAAGCAGTGGCCGAGAGATTCAGGCGCAAGGCCGACGCGGCATGCGTATACGTCAACGCCCCAACAAGCTTCACCGACGGGGCGCAGTTCGGGCTGGGCGCCGAGATTGGCATAAGCACCCAAAAGCTGGGCCCGAGAGGCCCCATGGGACTGGAAGAAATCACCACCTACAAGTGGTTGATTGACGGACAGGGGCAGACAAGGCCGTAGGAAGGGCCGCAGGCAAGCCACAGTAAACAACAGGAAACAACATTTAAACAGACAAGACATGAGAACATTCATCAACGTAGAAGACATCGGCGACCTTGGAAAGGCACTCGCCGAGGCACGCGAGATAAAGGACGACCGTTTCAAATACCAGGCCCTTGGGAAGAACAAGACGCTCATGATGATTTTCTTCAACAACAGCCTGCGCACAAGGCTGAGCACGCAGAAGGCAGCAATGAACCTTGGCATGAACGTGATAGTGCTCGATGTCAACGCCGGGGCATGGAAACTGGAGACCGAGCGGGGCGTTATCATGGACGGCGACAAGAGCGAGCACCTGCTCGAAGCCATACCGGTGATGGGCTGCTACTGCGACATGATTGGCGTGCGCAGCTTCGCCGGGCTGCAAGACCGCGACTACGACTATGCCGAGACGGTGCTCAACCAGTTCATAAAATACAGCGGCAGGCCCGTGTTTGCCATGGAGACGGCCACCGTACACCCACTGCAGGCGTTTGCCGACCTCATTACCATCGAGGAACACAAGACGAAGAAGCGCCCCAAGGTGGTGCTGTCGTGGGCCCCGCATTGCAGGGCGCTGCCCCAGGCTGTGCCCAACTCGTTTGCGCAATGGATGAACGCGGCCGACGTAGACCTTCGTGATAACCCACCCCGAAGGCTATGAGCTCGACCCGAAATTCACCGGCAACGCGCGCATAGAGTACAACCAGATGAAGGCTCTCGAGGGCGCCGACTTCGTTTACGCCAAAAACTGGAGCTGCCCCGGGGTGACCAACCCTGCCGACTACGGCAAGATACTGAGCCGCGACATGGGCTGGACCATCGACGCGGCGCACATGGCCGTCACCGACCACGGCAAGTTCATGCACTGCCTGCCGGTAAGGCGCGGCCTGATAGTAACCGACGACGTCATCGAAAGCCCCGACTCGCTGGTAATACCCGAGGCCGCCAACCGTGAGATTTCGGCCTCGGTGGTCATCAAGCGGATGCTCGAGAGCCTCTGACGCCACCGCAACCAAATACGAGCGCCCCGCATACCGCCGCCACGGCGTATGCGGGGCGCTTGCGCTCAAGCAAGGCCCGAGGCCGATGCTTCGCCACGCCTCATGGCCGATACGGCCTGTTTTGCAATGCGAAACGTGCCGTATTGACTGTCCAAACGGCACGTTTTGAGAGCCCGAACGGCCCGTTTTGCAACCTACTGCAAACCAGACCGTTAGCCAATCCATGCCCCGACCACACGCCAACAGGGCCGACGCCAACGGCAACCGCCGTCGGCAGACTGTTGGAAAACGCAGGCAAGGCCACCGGGCATCCGCCATGCTGCGAGCCGCGGCAAACGAAAAAAGTCATGGATTTTGCTTTGAACTTTATCGCAGTTGAAGTATCTTTGCATAAGATAAGCGGCACTCGGAAGATTCAGAGCAAGCTCTATCTTCGCTCGCTGGCATTATCTTTGCATAAGATAAGCGGCACTCGGCAATCAGTGGGCAAGCTCACTTGCCGCTTTCTTGCAGCATCACTGCACCGCCAAACCGGCAGTGGCGGCACCGGCAGACGCGCCAGCCGCCACGGCATGGCCGCCAAAGGCCCACTTAACACACAGCTTATGGTTTCATTTGAAAACGATTATAACAACGGGGCACACCCAAAGGTGTTGCAACGACTGGTTGAGACAAACGAAGAGCGGACACTGCCCTACGGGGCCGACCAATTCTGCGAAAGCGCAAAGGCCAAGATAATGGCAGCCTGCGACGACGAAGACGCCGTGATATTCTTCCTGACCGGGGGCACGCAGACCAACGCCACCGTCATCGACTCTTTGCTCCGCCAATACGAGGGAGTGGTAGCCGCAGACAGCGGCCACATCAATGTGCATGAGGCAGGAGCCATAGAGTTCACCGGGCACAAGGTAATAACATTGCCCGGCCACGGGGGAAAGATGAGGGCGGAAGACCTGGACAAATACCTCGAAGACTTCAACAACGACGAAACAACGCCCATTCGGTGTTCCCGGGCCTGTCTACATCACCTTCCCAACGGAATTGGGAACCCTCTACAGCGCTGCCGAGCTCGACGCGATATACCGCATTTGCCGCCGCAACAACATACCGCTGTATGTCGACGGGGCGCGCCTGGGCTACGGTCTGGCCGCCGACGGCAACGACATCACGCTGCCCTACCTTGCCCGCCACTGCGATGCGTTCTACATCGGGGGCACCAAGGCAGGGGCACTATGCGGCGAAGCCGTGGTGTTCACGCACAGAAACGCCCCGCGCAACTTCTTCACCATACAGAAGCAACACGGGGCGCTCATGGCCAAGGCACGCCTGCTGGGCGCACAATTCGACGCCCTGTTCACCGACGGGCTTTATTTCGACATCTCGCGCCATGCCATAGACATGGCCAAGAGAATGCGCATGATGTTTGAAAAGAAAGGTTACCGCCTCTGGATCGACTCGCCCACCAACCAGCAGTTTTGTGATAATAGGCAACGACGACGTTGAGCGCCTGTCGCGCGACGTGCTGTTCACCCATTGGGGAAAGGCCGGCGAAAACC
>ENA-OQHN01000429-OQHN01000429.1-human-gut-metagenome-genome-assembly--contig:-NODE-429-length-14594-cov-3.770167_pt1 | contig 14594 bp, 18 predicted proteins | sample MGYA00242564_ERZ504721 | MGnify/ENA primary metagenome ERZ504721 (study PRJEB26092, sample SAMD00036212) | human gut metagenome | host: Homo sapiens | study: EMG produced TPA metagenomics assembly of...
TCTTCGTTGACCCTCGCTATACGTCGCAAACCTGTCCGCATTGCAATGCCATCGGAACACGGCAGAAGCACCGATTTGTTTGCAAGAACTGTGGTTACAGAGCGCACAGCGACCTCAATGGAGGTCGAAATCTGCAACGTCTGGGTTGTCTGCTGATAACCCAGGGGCTAGTGTAAACAAGCCCTATGTTGAGCCTGCTTTAGCAGGTGACAATAAAGCTTTCGACTTTAGTCGAGAGTTGTTTACTCCGCTCGAGAGCTTCTTCTTCTCCTCGCCGCAGCCTTCCTGTTGCACGCGGGCGCGACGTCCGCGGGCGTCATCCCTGAAAATCTAATAATAGGATCACCTTTGCCCCTTTGCTCACTTTTCTGATCCCAGCCTTTCTCTTAAAAATCAAAGAGACGCTGGGATTTTTTATGGACAAATATAGTGTCCCTATTGTATTATATAGGGGCGCTATTGGAGGTTGAGATGGGGCGAGCTAGAACGGGCATATCGGTGAAATCCGCGTAAAGCGCGGTAATGGCGACGTTTACGTGTACGAGCGCGAGCTTGCGTACAACTCGGAAACGCGCAAAACCTTTACTGTGGGAAAACGCCTGTTAGGCAAAATTCCGGCCGGTCAGCACGAGATCGTGCCCACCCGACCCAAAAAAGCCGTCGGCGTCAATAAGGAACTAAGGGTTAACGCCAATAAATTACGCATCGGCGCGCTTGAGATTCTCCATTGAATCGGAGAACGTTCCGGCATCAGCCAGGCGCTTTCCTCGTGCTTCGATGAAGGTGATGCGCTCAAGATCGAAACAATCGCGCAGTACTGTCTCATGACGAACGGGGCGGAACTTTCCGGTCTCGAAGCCTGGCAGCTCTGTCATCGCGCCCCCTATGCGGACGGCATTTCTGAGCAAACGTACAGCCGCCTCTTCAACGACATCGCATTGAACGAGTCCGCGGTTCAGCAGTACTTCATGACTCGAGCGAATACTCCGACGGAGAAACGTAAAGTCCTCGCGGTGGAGTCATCCACGGTCGACACTTATGGCGCCGGTCAGATCGAAGCGAGGCATGGCTTCAGCAAGGAAAGCAATAACCTTCCGTCCGTGAAGCTGTTGACGATCATGGAGGTAATTTTTCGCGAAGAACTTTTTGCATGGGCAAGGGTGTCAAGTAAAATTCCATCGGTGGAAGTAGATTGGCAAATAGCAAGAACTGAATTAACATTCCATTCACCAACGATTTCAGACCATGCGGAACTGGTTGCTGTTCCTAAATCAACATTAGAAGATGAAAAATTCGACTGGGTGATGGAAACTCGCGCAGAAGCGTTAGACCAAGCATAACGTATAGTAGAATAGTGAGAAGAATAGTTACTGTCTAATTTATCACCATTGATATTTATATACGCTACGCGATTTGTTACATTGTACCATTTTAAGGCTATACCAGTTGAGCCATCATAGAAAATCTCATGAGCAGAAACCGTAAAGTTTTGAATTTGAAAAAGCAAGACTAAAAGTATCGATAACATTGAAATACAAAGCTTGCGCTTCTGGATAAGCTTAGACATGGTGTTCCTCCCCTGTATTTAAATATTGAATTCAGTAAGATGAATTAAATCATAAGAACCACATATTTATCACATCCGATTGTTTTTTTGTTAAATATACATTATCACAGATGAGTAATACATGTCAATATACAAAATAAATAATTTTAAATTTAATTCATTTAAAATAGGCAAATAGAAAGAACCAAAAGAAAAAAGCCAGCATAAAATGGCAGCGGAGAGGTGAATCTTTGGGCTTGCGTTTTTAAAAGGGGCTGTGTTAAAATACTGTCATAAAGCAAACGCTGAGACCGAACGAGTACCCCGGGGGCAGTCGATAGAGAGCGGAGGTCATGGGCTGAAAGCCGCCGCAGAAAAGAGCCGGGCGAAGTGCATTCGCGAGCGGATGCGGTGAGCGAAAGTGAGCCGCATACGGGTACGGCACGTTACGCCGTTTGAGTGATAAACCGGAGTGGAACCGCGGATTTATTGTATCATGAATTGTTTTGATTACCCATTTGCGCCCCCTGAGCGCCTATGTTGTGCGCTCGGGGCTTTTGATTTTTAAGGAGAGGTTTACGTCATGTTTTCTAAGTTAAAGGCGGAGCTTGACGCCGTGATGGCACGCGACCCTGCCGCCCGCAGCCGTGCGGAGGTTTATTTTCTGTATTCCGGCTTCAAGGCGGTGCGGTCTTACCGCAAGGCAAACTGGTTTTTCCGTCATAATATGAAATTTATCGCGCGCTATATCTCGCAGCGCGCGCGCCGCAAAACGGGTATAGAGATTCACCCGGGCGCAACGATCGGCAAAAATTTGTTCATCGACCACGGTATGGGTGTCGTCATCGGCGAAACCACCGTTATCGGTGACAACTGCACGCTGTATCAGGGTGTGACGCTCGGCGGCACGGGCAAAGACCAGGGCAAGCGTCACCCGACGCTTGGAAATGACGTGCTCGTCGGTGCGGGCGCAAAGGTGCTGGGGCCGTTCCGCGTGGGTGATAACGCCCGTGTGGCGGCGGGTGCCGTGGTGCTGGATGCCGTGCCCGATAACGCAACGGCGGTCGGTGTACCGGCGCGCATCGTGCGCGTGGGCGGCAAGCGTGTGATGGACAACAGCACGCTGGATCAGATCCACGTGGCCGACCCGGTGGCGCAGGAAATGTGCCGCATGCGGCTTGAAATTGAGCGCCTGCACGGCGAGCTGAACAGCTGCTGCAGAGAAAAAAGCAAGCTGACCGCACAGAAAGCGGAGAAGAATAAGGAAGAATAAGCAGAAAGGAAGCACCTGTATGCAGCTCTATAACACAAGAACACAGAAAAAGAAGAATTTATTCCGCACGAAGCCGGCAAAGTCAAAATGTACACCTGCGGCCCAACCGTGTACCACTATGCACACATCGGCAACCTGCGCTCGTACATCATGGAGGATATGCTGGAAAAAGCTTTGCGCTACCTCGGCTATGACGTGACCCGCGCCATGAACATCACGGACGTCGGCCACCTTTCCAGCGATGCCGACACCGGCGAAGACAAGATGCTCAAGGGCGCGCGCCGCGAGCACAAGACCGTCATGCAGATTGCGCAGTTCTATACCGACGCATTTTTCAGTGACTGCGAAAAGCTTGGCATCAAGCGCCCGGAGATCGTCGTTCCGGCGACGAGCTGCATCGATACGTTCATCCACATGGTAGAGGTGCTCCTTGAAAAGGGATATGCGTATATCGCGGGCGGCAACGTCTATTTTGATACCTCCAAGCTCGAAAACTATTATGTTTTCGGCAACATGGAGGAAGAGAGCCTCGCCGTAGGCGTGCGCGACAGCGTGGAAGAGGACGAAAACAAGCGCTCCAAGAGCGACTTCGTGCTGTGGTTTACAAAGTCGAAGTTTGACGACCAGGAGCTCAAGTGGGATTCCCCGTGGGGCGTGGGCTACCCGGGCTGGCACATCGAGTGCAGCGGCATCAGCATCAAGTACCTCGGCGAATATCTCGACATTCACTGCGGCGGCATCGATAACGCGTTCCCGCACCACACAAACGAGATTGCACAGAGCGAAGCGTATCTCGGCCACCCATGGTGCAAATACTGGTTCCATGTGCTGCACCTTTTGGACGCGCGCGGCAAGATGAGCAAATCAAAGGGCGATTTTCTCACGGTTTCGCTGCTTGAGGAAAAGGGCTACGCGCCGCTTGTATACCGCATGTTCTGCTTACAGTCCCATTACAGAAAGCCGCTGACGTTCTCGTTTGAGAGCCTTGACAACACCGCTACGGCGTACAAAAAGCTCGTTTCCCGCATTGCAGCGCTGAAAAATGAGGGAGAGCACGACGAAGCTGCCATAGAGCCGCTGCGTGTTTCGTTCCGCGCGGCGCTGGAAAACGATCTCAACACGTCCTTGGCACTCACAGCGCTGTACGACGTACTGAAAGCCAAGCTTTCCGACGTGGACAAGCTTGCGCTCATCAAGGAGTTTGACGAAGTGTTGTCCCTCGGCTTGCTGAAAGCTGCAAAGGCGTTGCGCGAGGAGCAGAATGCGCAGAAGTCCGCTGTGCCGGAGGGCATGACCGCCGAGGAAGCCGCGGAGATCGAAGCGCTCATCGCAAAGCGCACGGAAGCCAGAAAGGCAAAGGATTGGGCAACTGCCGACGCGATTCGCGATGCGCTTGCCGCACGCCATATCGTTGTGAAGGATACCCCGCAGGGTATCACGTGGTCTGTGCAGGGTTGAGTTAAGCTTATCAAGCAAAAAAGTCATAACCACCTCTTTTAGGGGGTGGCTATGACTTTTACAACAAAAGGGCGCGGAGCTTTAAAACTCCGTGCCCTTGGTTTTTGCGAAACTTACGCGTTTTTGTTTTCTTTTTCGTCGTCGCAGCAGTGGCCTGTTTTGTGCTTGTGAATGTCTTCCGTACCGGCGGCTATGGCTTCCTCGTAGTATTTGCACTTATAATCGATTACTTTAAGCTGATCTTCAAGCTCCTTGATTTGTGCCATAACGGCCTCGCGGCGCTCAAGAAACAGGTTGTAGCGTTGCTCCAGGGTGGAGTCACCCATTTGTGCCCACACCGCGTACTGGCGAATATCTTTAATGGACATGCCCGTGCATTTTAAACATTCGATAATGCGCAGCATGGAAAGATCCTGTTCGGAAACATTCTGTGGCCGGATTCCTTCCGCTCCAAAACGGCAGGATGCCTTCTTTATCGTAATAGCGCAGCGTGGTCGCCGGAATGCCCGTGATGTCCGAGGCTTCCTTAATGGTGTACGTCATCTGCAAGCGCTCCTTTCTAAGTTAGATATAACTCTATATATAAGCATACGATTTTTTTGCGCGGTTTGTCAATGTGTTCGTGGAAAACTCCTGCGCCAAAATTTCGGAAAAACAAAAAGAACGCCCGGCAAGCTGCGTAAACCGGGCGTGCCCGCGAGCAACTCGGCATTGAAACTGCACTGTGTGATTTCGCCGTACTCGTCATATAGCACGTCGCCGTTCACGGTGGACATTTTTAGTGAAATTTATGTCTATAATATTATATATTATCAATAGTTTCCGATGTTTTTTGAAAATATTGACGGTAGGGACAATACGGAAGATTTTTACACAGGGCTTGCGCATAAGACAAAAAGCAAGATAAAATAATATTTAGTATACACAGAAAAGACAGGGGGTGCGGCATGAAAGAAAAAATTCAGCTGTTAGCGGCGGCGCTGGCGCTTATTTTGCTGCTTTGCAGCTGTGCAGTGCGGGGCACGGCATCAAACGACGCCAAACCGGCGGCGGGCGATGTCACGGACAGCAACGCCGCGCCCTACGAGGTCCCCGCTTTTCGGGATTCTGTCTTCAATGAAGATGAAGCGACCGCGTTCGGCAGCGGAGAGATTGACCTTTCCCAGCTTGAAGACGGCATCATCGGCGTAAAAGCGCAGAGCGATACGCGATTAAAAATGCAGATTGTCTGCGGCGAGGATAAATATAACTATGATTTGCCGAACGACGGCAGTGCGACATTTTTTCCGCTCAATATGGGAAACGGCACATACACGTTCCGACTGATGGAGCAGGTGGGCGACAGCAAATACGCATGCATCGGGAGCGAAGACCGCGACGTGACGCTGAAAGATGAATTTCAGCCGTACCTGCGCCCGAACCAGATGGTGAATTACAACAAAAGCTCCGATTGCATCAAAAAGGTGAAAGAGCTGGACGCAAGCTGCACCACCGATGCGGACATTGCTGCCGCCGTGTATGACTACATGGTGAAGAATATCCAATACGATACGGAAAAAGCGGCGACCGTGCAGAACGGCTACCTGCCCTCCCCGGATGAGACCTTAAAGACCGGCAAGGGCATATGCTTTGATTATGCAAGCCTTGCCGCCGCCATGCTGCGCAGCGAGGGCATTCCGTGCAAGCTCATCACGGGTTATGTGGGGGAGGAGACCTACCACGCGTGGAACAGCTTTTATGTGGAGAGCGAGGGGTGGATCACCGTGGAGATCCGCGCAAAAGCGGATGAGTGGCAGCGGGTGGACATCACCTTTGCCGCAGGCGGCATGCCCGCCGGGGAGATTCAAAACGATTCGGAATACACAACACGGTTCACTTATTAAAGGAAAAGCGAAAGGACGAGGAACATGGCAGAAAAATTTTTGACTCAGGAACAGCTCAGCGCATTTTGCAGCAGCCTTGCAATGCTGCTGCGCTCCGGCGCGTCGCTTTCGGAGGCTTCTTCCCTGTTTGAGGAAGACGGCATGGACACCGCCTTGCGGCAGGCTTCTACCGAGATCAGCCTTTCGGTTGCGGCGGGCGAGCCGTTTTCGGCAGCGGCGGAAAAGACCGGCGTTTTCCCGGAATACGCCTTGAGCGTTTTTAGTACGGCAGAGCTTTCCGGCCGATTGGACGAAGCGCTTGACCGCCTTGCAGACCACTATGACCGCCAAAGCGCGCTATACGACCGTTTGCGCAGCACCCTTACATACCCGGCCGTTTTGATGCTGATGATGTGCGGCGTGCTGGCGGTGCTCGTTTTCGCCGTGCTGCCCATGTTTGAGCGCGTGTACGACAATTTAACGGGCAGCCTGCTTTCATCTTCCTATGCCTATGTGCTCGCGGCGACGCTCATCGGGCGCATCAGCTTGGTGTTTGCGGGGCTTTTGGGCATCGTTTTGCTCGTTTTGGCGTTTGGTATGCGCTCCGATAAAGGTCGGGAAAAGCTCAGAAATACAATGGAAACGAGCCGCTTCACGCGCAAAGCCGCGTGGCTTTTGGCGGTCTCCGAGGTGATGGACACGCTCTCCGCCTTGCTTGCGAGCGGTACGGATGAAGACAGTGCGCTTGCGCTGTGCATCGAGCAGACGCGCCACAAAAAGCTGCACAAAGCGCTTGAAAAATGCCGTGAAGAAACACAGATGGGCGTCGGCATTGCGACGGCGTTTGCGCACCAAAAGATATTGCCCGCCATGTACGGCAAAATGCTGCTTGGCGGTGCGCAGAGCGGCGAGCTCGTGCAGGTGACGGAAAACCTCGCGCGCCGCACGGCGCAGGAGGCGGAAAACGGGCTGTGCAGCGTCATCGACCGCACGGAGCCGATTTTGATCGGATTTCTCACCGCGTCTGTCGGTTTGACGCTTTTAAGCGTCATGCTGCCCTTGCTCGGCATTTTGAGCGCAATCTGAGGGAAAAGTTATGGGTATTTTGAATCGAAAAGTAAGCTTCCGGCTTTTCGCGGTCGGGCTTATTCTGGTGCTTGCGGTAATTTTTACCGCGGTGTGCGTGCCGGTTTTTCAGGAGGATATCCGCGAAACGGGCCGTGCCGCTGTGCGCGAAGCCGTTTTGCGCAGTGCCGTGGAGTGCTACACCTTAGAGGGTGCATACCCGGAAAGCCTTGAATATTTGGAAAAGCACTACGGGCTTACGGTCAATAAGAAAGAATACATCGTGACATACGAGGTTTTCGCCGATAACCAGCTGCCGACCGTTCAGGTGCTGGTGCGCGGCGAGGAATAAGGAGGGCGCATGACGGAACCGAAAAAGAGAAACAGCACTTCTCTGATGCTGCTTCTGCTGTATGCATTGCTCATCGCATCGCTTTTGGTGTTGACGCTTGCGGGCGCGCGGCTGTATTCCGATACGATGGATGCCCGCGACGCACACGCAAAGCAGCGCAGCGCGCTTTCGTATATTCAAAGCCAAACGGCAGCGTGCGGCGGCAAAGGGAACATCCGCCTGATCGACGGCCCGGAGGGCCCGGCGGTGTGCCTGCGCGAGCCGGAAAGCGACTTCGAAACGCGCATCTATTTATATGAAAACGCGCTGCGCACGGAGTTTTCACGGGTCACGGCGGAGATCGACCCCAATAACGCCGAAAAGCTGTGCGACCTTAAAACGTTTAAAGCCGAGCTTTCGGAAAACGGGCTTTTAACGATCACTGCGGACGGCATGACCGCCGGCGCGTATTGTGACGGAGGTGGCGCGGCATGATAGATTACGAGGAAAAGCGCAGTGAAACGCGCCACCGCATGGGCTTTATGACCCCGCTGCTTGTGTTTGTTCTGGCATTTGTCGCGTGCTGCGGTGTCATTGCGTGCGTGTTCCTGCGCGCGGCCGTCATCAGCGATGAAGCGGCGAGGGAAAGCGCAGGCATTGCGCTGTGCCGCAGCGCCGCAGAGGCGTTTCGCGCGGGAGAGATCCCCGAAAACGGCGAAAAAGCATATTTCACAAAAGATATGACAAGCTGTGCGGAAGCGGACGCTTACTATTATATAGAAACCGAAGTGACCGCCGCCGAGACCGAAACGGGAGCGTTGTATGCCGGGAAAATCACGGCGTACACGGCGGAGCAGGATAAAGAAATTTATGCGCTGAATGTACGGTGCTACCAGCCGAAGGAGGGAACGCCATGAGCCGAAATCGATTCCGCATCGGCAGCATCGCGGTGCTGTTCGCGGTCGTTGTGCTGTGCGTCGCCATTTTCGGCGTGCTTACGGTGTCCTCTGCCGTATCCGATCGCCGTGCCGCAGAGCGCTACGGCGAGCACGTGGAAGTGCTGTATGCCTGCGAAAACGCCGGGCAAGACTGGCTTTCCGAAGCAGATGCGTATTTAAAGGGCGCGGGAGATCTGCCGGAAAACACGGAAGAGACCGAAACCACGCTCAAAACGGAAATCACGCGCGGCAACATGCAGCTTGAGATCTGCTTAAATAAGATAAACGGCAGCTATGAGATTGCAAAATGGCGCTGCACAGCGCGCTGGCAGCCGGATGACTCCCTGAACCTCGGGTAAGAAAGGCGGAGTACAATGAATATGACTGAAATTTTGAAAAGTGCCGTGGAGCGCGGCGCTTCCGATATTTTCGTGGTGGCGGGCCTGCCGCTGACGTATAAGGTGCGCGGCGAACAGCAGCGTGAAACGGCGGACGGCGCCTTCACGCCCGAAAAGACCGAAGCGTTCGCGGCGGAAATCTATCGTCTTGCCGCGCGTGAGCCGCACTGCTTAAACGGCGGTGCGACCGATGACGATTTTTCGTTCTCGCTCAGCGGTACGGGACGCTTCCGCGTGAATCTGTTCCGCCAGCGCGGCAGCATTGCCGCCGTAGTGCGCGTCATCCGCTTCGGTCTGCCTACGGCCGAAGAAGCGCATATCCCGCCGGAGGTCATGCGCGCGGCACAGATGAAAAAAGGCATCGTGCTCGTTACGGGCTCAGCGGGCAGCGGTAAGTCCACAACGCTCGCGTGTATCATCAACGAGATCAACCGTACGCGCGCGGGACATATTCTGACGCTCGAGGATCCGGTAGAGTACATCCATCGCCACGATAAGTGCATTGTGAGCCAACGTGAGATCGGTTGCGACTGCCCGAGCTACGTCGCCGCTTTGCGCAGTGCACTGCGCGAAAGCCCGGACGTGATTTGCTCGGCGAAATGCGCGACAAAGAGACAATGGAGGTCGCGATGACCGCCGCCGAAACGGGGCAGCTATTGCTTTCGAGCCTGCACACCACCGGCGCGGCGAATACGATTGACCGCATCATCGACGCATTTCCGCCGAACCAGCAGGCGCAGATCCGCTTACAGCTTTCCATGGTTTTGCAGGCGGTCATCAGTCAGCAGCTCGTGCCCGGCGTAGACGGCACACCCATCCCGGTGTTTGAAATCATGTATTCCACACTCGCGATACGCAATATGATCCGCGAAAGCAAAACGCATCAGCTCGATGCCGCCATCGCTTCCGGCGCGGCGCAGGGCATGCGCACCATGGACATGGCGCTTGCGGACCTTATACGGCAAAAGCGCATCACAGAGGAGACGGCGCTTTACTACTGCACGAACTATGAGACCATGCAAAAACGTCTGCAATTACTTTAAGTCATAGTTTTTAGCGCGACCTTTCGCCAAAAAAGGTATTTTCTCCGACAAAAAAGTAAATACTTATGAGAAAAATCGCATTTTCCACCTTTCGGTGGATTACAAATGCCGTGAAGCGTGCTATACTTTATGAAAAGAACAAGTTCGGAATATTATTTTTTTCGCAATAGCCGGGGTGATATTTTGAACTGTTATTTCTGAAAGAGGGAGATGAACCGTTCATGAGTCGAACAGCGAAAGAAATTGAAACCACCGGGCTGCCGTGTGAAGCACAGAACGGTGAAACGATACAGGTTGTGCCGAAGATCAATGTGACCATGTTCGGCAAGTTTACATTAAAGCAGGAAGGTATGGAGGTTCCGCACGCCGTGAGCCTCACGGGACGCTCCAGAAGACTGTGGACGCTTACGGCATACCTTATTCTGAACAGAAACCGCGGTGTTTCCGCACAGGAGCTCATTGACCTGCTGTGGCCGGAAGCCGAAAACGATAACCCGTTAAGCACGCTGCAAAATAATGTCAGCCGCGCAAGGGCTGCGCTGGCAGAGCTCGGCTTTACGCACGCAAAGGTTATCATCCATAACGAAAAGGGCTATTATCGCTGGGCGCCGGACCGCGAGACGCAGCTTGACGTGGAGCAATTTGAAACACTTGCAAAGGCAGCGCTTGCCGAAGAAGATATGGAAAAATCGGTTGCCCTGGCGCAGGAAGCCGTGGCGCTTTACACCGGTGATTTTCTTACGGAAAGCGCAGCGGAGTTCTGGTGCATCAACCTCAACACGTATTACCGCTCGCTTTATACGCGCCTATGTCGCGCGGCGGTGGATCGCCTTTTGAAGCTCGGACGCATTACGGATGCGGAAAAGCTCTGCACGGGCGTTATCCGTTTAGATCCCGCCGCAGAAGAATTCAGCGTGTTTTTGATGCAGGCGCTCATAAAAAACAAAAGCCCGAAAAAAGCGCTGGAACACTATGATTACATCGCTGCGCTGTACCGGGAGGTCTACGGTGTTTTCGCCTTTCGGCGGAGCTGGAGGCGCAGAAGGCGCTTGCGGTGCAGGAGCTTTTACGGCAGCGAGACGAGTGAAGACGATATTCACACGTTCCTGCTTGAAAAAGAACAGGAACCCGGTGCGTTTTGCTGCGATAACAACGTTTTCCGAGAGATTGTAAACCTGCATGTGCGCGAGATGCGCCGAAACGATACCCCTGCGGCGTTGATGATTGTGCGGCTTGCAAACCGCTCGATAGACCCGGAAAAGCGTGCTATATATATGAAGCAGATGGAAGGGACGCTTTTAAACGAACTGCGCGCGGGCGATCCGTTCACAAAGGTGGGCGCAAACCAGTTTTGGGTGCTGCTGCCGGGTGCGACCGGAGAAAACGGCGGGCTCGTTTCCCGCCGTGTGTTCAATCGGTTCCAAAAGGAATACCCGAAAAGCGGTGCGGCCTACACCTTTAAATCGCTCGACCTGCGCCACATACATATGAGCGCAGAAGAAAAAGCAACGGAGAAAACGGAGCGCCGAAAGGCCTAAAACCGTCACCTGAAAAAACGAGCCGGTTGACGCAGCACAGTTAGCAAAAAAACTACGACCTATTTTCTTTTTTTATGAGAAAATGGGTCGTTTTTCTATAAAAAAACTTCTTAATCATAGCGTTCTCATAGCACCTTTGTGTAAAATAGAATCACAAAATACAAAAGGGAGGGGTTAGGTGAAAGAAAATCGTATGCTACCGATCGGCACAGAGACCTTCCGTATCTTTGTGGATGAAGCGGAGGACGGTGTCATCCGCGGCAGGGTCTCCGGCGGGACGTTCCCGGAGGAAACCCTATTCCGAAGTCTTTCACGCCTGATCCTGCTTTTGGAAGAGCAGCTGGATACAGGCGGCGCGCCGAAAGCTTCTCCCATAAAATGTACGGAAACACCCACGTTTGAACTGGACATCCTGTTCCGCCAGAATTACAGCTGGCAGGGGAGACTGCGGTGGACAAAAGGCGGCAAAGAGGCCGCGTTCCGCAGTGTGCTGGAGCTGCTCATCCAAATGGAAACGGTTTTGGCACAGTAACACACATCAATTTAGGAATCCATATTTGTTATAAAACGGACAAATCACAGGATTGGAGGAAAATACTATGAAAAAGAAGATCATCGCCGTGTTGCTGAGCGCATGTATGCTGGTTTCGGCATGTCCTACGGGCGCGTTTGCAATGAGTGATGAGGAAACAAACACCTACACTGCAACAGGGGATGTTATGCAGGGGGGAACGCCGGTCGTTGACGAGACGCCCGCGCCCGAGGAGACCGAAGCGCCGGAGCAGACGCCTACTCCCGCTCCGGAGGAGACACCTACTCCCGCCCCGGTAGAGACCCCGGCTCCCGTTGAAGTGGAAGCACAGGCGACCCCCGCCGCAGGTGCAGAGGAAACTGCACCGGCGAAACAGAGCGCGGAAACGGGCATTGCAATGACTATGCTGCGTCCGGACGACGAGAAGCCCACGGTCGATACCTACCGTTTCTATGGTGCAGATGGCAAGGAGCTGACCGAGTGGCAGCAGACCGTCGCCAAAGGCGATGAGCTCCTCGAGCCGCCTGCACCGACAAAGGAAAACGCACGCTTTGTTGGGTGGTATGTCGGTAAGACCTCGTTAAGCTTCGGCGAAGTCGCGGCTGTCAGCGGCAAGGAAGTGACCGTTACGGCGAAGTTTGAGGCGTACAGCTACGTATACTTCATGAATGAAGACGGTACACAGGTGGTTTATTACACCGCCGCAGGCGTAGCCGGTGAAAAGGTTGCGGAAGCAGATTTGAACGCCGCGACCGCAAAAGTCGAGCTCACCATGGGCAAAGAAAAAGGCGTTGTCGGCTGGAGCACCACGCAGGGCAGCGACACCCCCGAAACCATCACATTTGTAGCCGGCGATACATACGTTTACCCGGTAGTTAAAACCGGTTTCTGGGTCACATTTGATACCAAAGGCGGCGACTACATGGCGCCGCAGTTCCAGATGGGAACGCCGCTTGACCTGAACACGGTCACCCCCACCCGCAACGGCTACACGTTTGACGGTTGGTATGACGCAGACGGCAAACCGGTTACAACGGTTTCCGAAACAGCTACGGTCACCGCACACTGGAAAGCCAATTCCGAACGAAATACACCGTTATCCATTGGCAGGAAAATGCAAATGATGACGAATACTCCTCAATGGATATTGAAAAAAATGACCGGCGCCAACAAACAGCACAACGAATGCTAAAGCAAAATCTTATTCCGGCTTTACCGCACAGGCGATTACGCAGAAAACCATTGCCGGTGACGGTTCCACGATTGTAAATGTTTATTATAAGAGAAATGTTTACGATGTGAAATTCTATACCATCAGACATAGTGGCGGCTTGTTTGGCCATAGTTATTATGAAGAGGATACAAGCCTTAGAATTACAGCAAAATATGGAGCTGTCATCTGTGACAGATGGCCGAATAAGCCGGAAAGCGCGTGGAATGTTTCTAAGAATGGCAATACTTGGCAAGCAGGTATAGATGTTATGCCTCTCAATGGTGCTACTTTCTATCAGAGAGGTCAAAATTCAAGTCATACGATGGTTGCATCGTATTATCTCGAAACCGTTTCCGGCGGAAGATACGAGTTGGATCATCAAGATACGGTTTACGGATATGATGACTCTGTTACCGAAGAAGATCGATATTCGATTACAGGCTTTACTCTTAAGGCAGCACCGCACAATTGCTGAGGCAAGCGCTGTCGAATCACCCATCAGGCAGGAAACCATAGGCTTCCCGGCGCATTTCTTCGCGAGAGCGCACAACTTCAAGCCGCCAGGCAGGGCCTGTCAGCCAGAAGCAGATTCGCCAATGCGAACATGATATTGAATTTGGCTCGCTGCTTTTCGAGCCCTCGGTATCGCGTTTTTCGAAATTGCAGCTGTTTCTTGACGACACCGAATACGTGCTCTACTTTTGCCCGAACAGAAGACTTTGCGTGTTCTGCTTTCTTTGCGGCATACTGGCCGCTCTTGCTCAGCTTTTTTTAATTTGAGATGGACGTCGGTTAATTTTGTATTTGATCTTGCGTCCGGATTTGTTCCGAACGATCGCGTCCTCACGGTTCCCGGCTCCAAGATAGCCACTGTCGCCGTAAACGACATCTTCCTCACCGGTCAGCAGGGATGAAGTCTGCGTCACATCATGGACATTGGCTGGTGTCGCCTCCACTGTGTGTACCAGTCCGCTGTCCTTATCCACCCCAACATGGGCTTTATAGCCAAAGTGCCATGTGTTGCCCTTCTTGACCTGATGTGCATCCGGATCCCGCTTTTTCTCCTTGTTCTTGGTGGAAGACGGCGCGGAAATAATGGTGGAATCTACGATCGTTCCCGTTTTTCAGGATAAGGCCCTGTTCAGTGAGCGCGGTAACAACTTGTGCAAACAGTTTCTCCTGCAGTCCATTCTTCACCAGCAGGTTCCGAAAGCGGCCAATGGTATCTCCGTTCGGCACCTGATTGCTGGAATCAACGCCGCAGAACTCTGAAAATGCCCGGCTGTCGATTGCCTCCGCCGCTGTTGCTTCATCACTCAGGTCATACAGAATTTTGCAGCAGATACAACCGCAGCATGGTCTCCAGTGGATAGGGTTTATTGCCGCGCTCTCCTTTG
>ENA-OQHN01000430-OQHN01000430.1-human-gut-metagenome-genome-assembly--contig:-NODE-430-length-14592-cov-3.562461_pt1 | contig 14592 bp, 13 predicted proteins | sample MGYA00242564_ERZ504721 | MGnify/ENA primary metagenome ERZ504721 (study PRJEB26092, sample SAMD00036212) | human gut metagenome | host: Homo sapiens | study: EMG produced TPA metagenomics assembly of...
CAAATCTTTCAATTCCGGATTCGCAGATAAGTCCCATCTCTCAATTTCAAGAGAACAGGCATAACAATGCAGTTGCAAGAGATTCTTGTTTTGCGACACGTAAATTTTTCAGATGAGTATTGATTGAACAATCGAGCGTATCGAGCAGTTTGTTGTTGCTTACATCGAGTTTGGTCAGGTCGTTTCCCGACAGATTCAGGTAGCGAAGGTTCGTGCAGGCTTCTATGCCGGTCGCATCGCACATATAGGCCCCTTCTCCTGCATTTATATTTCCGGGGCAGTCGATTCGTACCACTAACGATGCTTCGTAGCGGGAGAGTTCTCCGTTGCGGTCGAAATCGAAATACTTGAGTAGGTAAGTGCGGAGAAATTCGTCGGGGATCGTTACGGCTTCGCGCCCTTCCGGGCTGTCGGGGGTAAGCGATCCATCCTGCGGAACGGGATCGTCTTTTGAACAGGCAGACATCAGGCCTGTAAATGCGAGCAATAACAGAGCTAATCTTTTCATGGTTTTGGGTGTAATTTAAGAAAGTTTGACATAAACGACGTCGGTTATTGCTCATATATATATATCCAAATATTTACGAAATAAAATGACGGTTTGGATATAATTTTTTTGCATCCTTATCGTTTCTCGATAAATTATCGCTCCGTATACCTCCTCATGACTTCCTTTTTCGTATCGTTCATTCGTCGAAATAAACGGATTTATCGGATTGTTTTGTCAATGTGTTGGTCGATAAAAGGGTAAATATGATTATCGCCCGATACAGTTTTGTGGAGGTCGGTCCTTTATTTTGTCGGGTAAAGTAATCCAGCCGTCGATAGGTTTACCCGGGTTCTTTTCCGATAGCGGTCTTGCCCCCTCTTCCGTCTGGAGCGGCTTGTTCAAAGTCGGGATTAAATGCCATTTCAAACAAAAAAGGCGCCGCCATAACTCAATACTCGGGGCGCTTTTTTAGATGCCGGTCCTGATGGGCAGGGATTCGGGTTTACTTTGTGTTTTTTAACATCGTCGGGTGAGCGACGCGGCGTAGGCGTCCCAATCCTCGATCTCGCGCCGTGCTACGCCCGATTCGATGGCTGCACGCGCCACGGCCGTGGCGACGACCGCGAGCAGACGCGGGTCGCTCGGTTTCGGAATCAGGTATTCGCGTCCGAACGAGAGCGACTTCAGACCGTATGTTTTCAGGACCTCCTGCGGAACCGGTTCCTTGGCCAGGCGTGCCAGTGCGTGGGTGACGGCCAGCTTCATTTCGTCATTGATCGTACTGGCATATACATCGAGCGCACCCCGGAAAAGGTACGGGAAAGCGAGCACGTTGTTTACCTGATTGGGATAGTCCGAACGGCCCGTTGCGAAGATGATGTCCGGACGGGATGCCATCGCCTCTTCGTAGGTGATCTCCGGCGTGGGGTTGGCCAAGGCCAGCACCAGCGGATCGTGGGCCATCGTGCGGACCATTTCGGGCGTCAGGATACCCGGGGCCGAGACGCCGAGGAAGACGTCGGCACCTTGGAGGGCGTCGGCCAGCGTATCGACGTCTTCCCGGTCCGTAGCGAGTTGTTCCTTGACAGGATTCAGGTCTTCGCGGCGGGTCGAAACCACGCCTTTGCTGTCGCAGAGAACGAGATTTTCGCAATTCAGGCCGAGCTTCAGGAAAAGGCGGGCGATAGAAACCGCCGCAGCGCCTGCGCCGTTGATGACCACACGGGCGTCGGCGATGGACTTGCCCGCGATTTCGAGGCCGTTCAGCAGGGCCGCACCCGAGATGATGGCCGTGCCGTGCTGGTCGTCGTGCATGACGGGAATGTCGAGCTCTTCACGAAGCCGGGCTTCGATTTCGAAACATTCGGGAGCCTTGATGTCCTCGAGGTTGATGCCGCCGAAGGTCGGAGCGATGGCCTTGACGGTTTCCACGAAACGGTCCGTGTCGGTCGCATCCACTTCGATATCGAAGGCATCGATGTCTGCGAATACCTTGAAAAGCATGCTTTTACCCTCCATGACCGGCTTGCCGGCCAAAGCCCCGATGTTGCCCAGTCCCAAGACTGCCGTGCCGTTGGTGATGACGGCGACCAGATTGCCTTTGCCCGTATATTTATAGGCGTCGAGCGGATTTTTCACGATTTCGAGGCACGGCTCCGCCACGCCGGGCGAGTAGGCCAGCGAAAAGTCGTGCTGCGAAGCGAGGGGTTTGGTGGGTACTACCGCTATTTTGCCGGATTGCCCTTCTGCATGGTAACGAAGGGCTTCTTCTCTCATATTTTTATTTTGCATTGTGTTTTATGGGTTTGATGAACTTATTTTTTTCGCAAGGATCGCGCCCGAGCCGGTATTCCGGTGAGAAAAACCGGAAAAGATCCGCCGGGGTCAGAGCCTGTTTACTGCGATCGGTTTTTTTGTCGATGTAATTGGGATAGAGGAACAGCGGCATTCCGAGTGCCATACCTGCATGTACCTTTCCCTGTATGCCGATGGATTTCAAAAATTTGCATTTTTTGTCCTGTGCCAGTGCCGAAAGGACGAAGCCCGTGTAGATCTGGCTGACGCCGAGGCTTTCGGCCATCAGCGAACCGTTCTGGTAGGCAAGGTTGGCATCTGCGGCTCCGAAACGGTTTGCGTATGGAGTGTGAATGAGAATCAGGGTTTTGGCTTCGCGCAGGATGAGGTCGTTGCCTTTGCCGTATTCGGCGATCAGACGCCGGAATCCCGGCAGGTAGGCATATAGCTCCGGACGCAGGCGTTTGAGCAACGGCTTGACGAACGGGTTTTCCAATTTGCGGGCGATTCCCGCGAAAGTATCCAGCGTGAAGCGGATGATCTTGTCCAGAATTGCGGGATCGGTGATGACGGTGAAGCTCACTTCCTGGCGGTTGCTGGCCGTCGGTGCCCGGTGGGCGGCTTCGAGGATTCGGTCGATCGCCTCCTGCGGGACGGGACGGTCGGAGAGCGCCCGGTTCGAACGGCGTGCCTTGCAGAGGAGCAACACCTGTTCGGGCGAGGGCAGCCCGTTGCGGTCGATCGGATGAATTTTATCGGGAGGGAATGAGCTGTGGCGGACCGAGCCGGTCGGGCAAACGGCCGCGCAATGTCCGCAGACGATGCAGGAGTCGATATTGCGCAGACCGATCGGGTCGCCGGGTTTGGCCTGCGTCATGATCCAGGCAGGGCAAACCTTGACGCATTTTCCGCATCGGATGCAGCTGGCGGTGTCGATATTGATTTGTACGTTCATCTATTTTGTCTGCGTATTGTGTGTTTGTTAGGTTACTTATTTGTATATTTTATCCATTCGAACATATTTTTATCCCCGGCCAGTTTTCTATTGATGTAATAAGTATCTCCTCCACATCCGTTCAAAATAATTTGGTCCGGAGTATGTGACATATAAGACCAATATATGCCCCCGTTCGGGTCGAAATAACAGGTTCCTGGCTTGAATCCATCCAAGTTAATTTCAAGTGCTCCCAATACTTCATTTTGGTTGTTCGGAGAAAAATAAACCGTCCGTTCTTTCGTATTTGGATTCTTCATCAAACGGATATTCTGATAGAATAAAGTACCTTCGTTCACATTCTCAATTCTCGCAGCACGCAAATAATACATGCCGTTTTCAATATTATATACGAACATATTCCTCGGGGTGTTCACTGCTGCATCGATGTCATTTGTTGTTTTATCAACTTTAACCCAAGCACCCAATCGCCACTCTGTTAATCTGTCGGCAAGTGCATTTGAATCATTGGCTGCTGTCATGTCGTAGGGTTCGCACATTTCGATAGTTTCAGCTTTGACCATTTTCTGTCCATTGACTATTATTTCGTTGGAAGAAATGTGCTTCATTGCAAAGTCTTCGGGAATAGATTGTCTGATGATTGTATCTTTACTGAAAAGCGTGCAATCTTCTGTAATGCTATCTACTTTAAGCATCACCAAAACGGCATCATCCGACTGCTTTTCAAAATACATCATAATCTTATCGGTCAGCAACAACTCTGCCTTGTCGCTAACCCAAACACCAGTTTGGTGTTCGATCACATCGTTATTGCTTTCACAAGCACACGTACATATCGCTATTATCAGTGTGCAAAAGCATATTACTAAATTTCTCATCTTCACTCGTTGTTTATGACCTCATTTAACATATTCGATTATAGTGTCTTTGGCGTCAGAACAGGGACTGTTCGCCATGGTCCGTCCGGGAGAATCCGAGATGTGCATAGGCCATTTCGGTCGCTTCCCGGCCGCGTGGCGTTCGTTTGAGGAACCCTTCTTTGATCAGGAACGGTTCGTAAACCTCTTCGATAGTCCCGGCATCTTCGCTGACTGCCGTAGCGATGGTGTTCAGTCCGACGGGGCCGCCGCCGAATTTTTCAATAATCGTCGAGAGTATTTTGTTATCCATCTGGTCGAGTCCCCGGGAGTCGATATTCAGGGCTGTCAGGGCGAACCGCGTGATGTCGAGGTCGATATGACCTTCGCCTTTGACCATGGCGAAGTCACGCACACGGCGTAGCAGGGCATTGGCGATGCGCGGCGTTCCGCGTGAACGGAGGGCTATTTCCAACGCCGCATCGCTGTCGATCGAAACGTCGAGAATGCGGGCCGAGCGGTTTACGATACCTTTCAGAACCGAAGAATCGTAGTATTCCAAGTGGCATTGGATGCCGAACCGGGCCCGCAGCGGCGATGTCAGCAGGCCGCTGCGCGTCGTCGCGCCGATCAAAGTAAAGGGAGCCAGTTCGATCTGTATCGAACGTGCGGAAGGACCCTTGTCCAGTACGATGTCGATCTTGTAGTCTTCCATTACAGCCTCTTTTCGCCGCCGTTTTCGTCGCTGTACACGTACAGCAACAGTGACCGGGATATGGGCAACAGCGCCAATGATGCGCAGTTTTATACGCACTTTGGGTATCTCATTCATGAGTTGGCCCGGGTGCTGATGCCGGGGCGGCTGGTATCGGTACACTGTATGGATATTCCGAAGATGAAAAGTAGGGATGGTGTAATCGGGCTGAAGGATTTTCCCGGCGAAATTATCCGGGCGTTTGAGGCCGAAGGGTTCATCTACCATAGCCGCGTCGTGGTGTGGAAAGACCCGCTGGTTGAAGCGACGCGGACGAAGGCCCTGGGGCTGATGCATAAACAGCTTTGCAAGGATTCGGCCATGTGCCGGATGGGGTTGCCGGACTATGTGCTTACGTTCCGTAAATCCGGGGAGAACCCGGAACCTGTGGCACACCCAGACGGCCTGGACCGCTTCTACGGCGATAATGAGCCGGACGGAGTAAAAGGACCGCGGCCGGCGCCAGATACGGAACTGGTCGAGGCCAAAAAGAAATATAACACGGATCCCGTATACAGCCATCAAGTATGGCGGCGCTACGCATCGCCGGTATGGATGGATATCCGGCAAAGCAACACGCTCAACAGGGCCGCCGCACGAGAAGAAAAGGACGAACGGCATATCTGCCCGCTGCAGCTGGATTTGATTGCCCGTTGTCTGGAACTTTGGACGAATCCGGATGATATTGTGCTCGATCCGTTTGCCGGCATCGGCAGCGTACCTGTCATGGCCTTACGAATGGGCCGCCGGGCGATGGGTTTTGAATTAAAAGAATCATATTACACACAAATGATACTGAATTGTAAAGAGGAGGAATGACCTATGGATTTCAATGTCAATATCAACGTAAATGGTAAACTGAATGTCGTATTTGACGAAGAGCTGAAGCAATTGGTAATGAACGCGCTGCATGCGGCTGAGCCCAAGCAGGTACATGTAGATGTGGCGCTGCCGCAGGAAAAAAGGCAAGCGATTGCGGAAACGAAAGCCGCGCCGGGCGTAGAAGCCGTGGTACCTGCAGCACCGCAGCCCGTGACACCGGCAGAACCGCCTGCCGTTACCCCACCGGCTCCGGAACCGCCGCAGGCCGTTGTTCCGGCAGCACCCATCAAAGAATATACCTTGGACGAATTGCTGGCAGCGGCGTCTCCGCTGATGGACGCCGGCAAGATGGCGGAACTGCAGGCGCTGATGCAGAAATACGGCGTGCCGTCCATGTTTGAAATCCCGAAAGAACGCTACGGGGAACTGGCGACAGACCTGCGGGCACTGGGGGCGAGAGTATGACCCAGCACGCCTTATTGAGCGCGTCTGCCGCGCACCGCTGGCTGCACTGCACCGCGGCGCCGCGGCTGGAAGCTACGTTCCCGGATACGGGCAGTACCTACGCCGCCGAAGGGACGCTGGCCCACGCCATCGCAGAGCTCAAGTTACGGCGCTACGCCATCGAGCCGATGAGCCAGGCCACCTATACGCGGCGGCACAATAAGCTGAAGAAGAATGAACTATATCAGCCGGAGATGGAAGGTTATACGGACGAATATCTGGACTACATCAAACGGTGGATGCTGCTATATAAAACGAAGCCATATGTCGTCGCCGAAAAGCGCCTGGACTTCGGCGCCTATGTACCGGAAGGCTTTGGCACGGCAGACTGCCTGATTATGACGCCGTATGAACTGTATGTCATTGACTTTAAGTACGGCAAAGGCGTACCGGTCATCGCGGAAAATAATGCCCAAATGCGGCTGTACGCACTAGGGGCTATACAGGCTTATGGCATGCTGTACCCGTTTACCAAGGTGCGAATGTGCATTGTACAACCCCGTCTTAGCAATATCAGCGAAGACGTAATGAAGCCGGCGGATCTCATGGCATGGGGTAACGATGTCGTAAAGCCAAAAGCCGAAGAAGCCTTCTCGGAAGCGTCCACGTTTGCCGTAGGGGATTGGTGCCGGTTCTGCCAGGCGAAAGCCCAATGCAAAGCCCGGTCTGAGCATTACAGCGCCATGGCAGACGTCATGGAAACCCATCAGAACCCGGCGTTGGTCACCCTGCAGGAGTTAGGGCAGTACTTAGAGACGGCAAAAGAACTCAAGTCCTGGGCGGAGGATTTGCAGGAATACGCGCTGTCTTGCTGCCTGAAAGGCGAGGACGTGCCGGGCTGGAAGGCCGTAGAGGGCCGCGGCAGTCGTGCCTTTACGGATCAGGACGCCGCCTTTGCCAAGCTCATGGACCACGGCATCGACGAATCGATTTTGTATAACCGTGTGCCGCTGACGCTGGCGCAGACGGAAAAAGCTGTCGGCAAGAGTGTCTTTGCGGAACTGGTAGGGGACTATGTAGAGAAAAAGCCGGGCAAGCCAACGCTGGCCCCTGCGTCAGATAAACGGTCGGCAGTTACGATGCAGCCGAAAGCGGCTGATGTATTTAACACGATAGGAGGATAATTCATATGGAAAATACAGGTATTGTTTTGGAAAACGTAAGACTCAGCTATGTACATTTAATGCAGCCCTATGCCCGCGACCCGAAGGCAGAAAAGAAATATCAGGTAACAGTTTTAGTCCCGAAAACGGATACAGCAGCGAAAGCAAAGATTGACCAGGCGATTGCCGCGGCTACGCGAAATGGCTTGGCCGGAAAATGGAACGGGGCTGCTCCGCAACGGGTGCCGATTCCAGTATGGGATGGCGACGGCCTGACACAAAGCGGCAACGAATTCGGCCCGGAATGCAAGGGGCATTGGGTGTTTACGGCGTCCAGTCCAGAAACGAAGCCTGTAGAAGTCGTTGGCCCGGACAGAGCCCCGATTCTGGCGGCGACACAGATTTACAGCGGCATCTACGTCAACATTTACGTCAATTTCTTCCCGTATAATTTCCAAGGCAAGAAAGGCATTGGCTGCGGGTTAGGGCCTGTGCAGAAAATCGCAGATGGGGAACCCTTGGGCAGGCTCGGCGCCGTCGGCTAAATCCGTATTTAAAGCCGTACAGGCTCAGCCTACACCGACTGCAGGCGGCGTGAACCCCCTGACAGGTCAGCCGATGTAACGACACGGGGCCCGGTATCGGGCCCCTTTTTACATAAGGAGTATCACATGAAACATTTAAGTGTAGATATAGAAACGTATTCCGATGTGGATATTGGAAAGTCCGGCTTGTATAAGTATTGCGACACCGATGTCTTTGAAATCTTGCTGTTTGCCTATGCCTATGATTTTGGGAAAGTGCATGTCATTGATTTAGCGTCAGGGCAGACGATTCCGCCGCAGGTGCTTACGGATTTGCAGGACCCGGATGTCCTCAAGCACGCGTACAACGCCGCCTTTGAAATCACCTGTCTTAACCGGTGCGGCTATCGGACGCCAGCCAGTCAGTGGCGATGCACCATGTTGCACGGGCTGTATTTAGGGTATCCGGCCGGGCTGGCAAAATTGGGCGAGGCGTTGGGGCTCCCTGAGGATAAGCGTAAAATGGCGGCAGGCAAGGCACTGATACGCTATTTCTGCGTACCCTGTAAACCGACAAAACGGAACGGCAACCGGACGCGGAATCTGCCGAAGCATGACCCGGATAAATGGAAAACATTCAAAGAATATAATGCCCAAGACGTGGTTACGGAAATGGCAGACTACCAGAGGCTGGCGGCTTACCCAGTCCCGGATTGGGTACAGGAAGACTGGGTTATCGATTACGAACTCAACTGCCGCGGTATACAGCTGGATATGGATCTTGTGAAAGGCGCCCTTGCCATTGACGCCGAGCACAAGGAAGACTTGATGCAGCAGGCGATTGCTTTGACGGGGCTCTCGAACCCGAACAGCCGGAATCAGTTGTTGGCATGGCTTAACGATAATACAGATCTTTCACTGGAAAAACTGACAAAGGAAACTGTAGCGGAAAGCTTGCAAGTAGCCGATGGCGTGGCAGCTGACGTGCTGCGTATCCGTAAGAACATGGCGAAAAGCAGCGTATCCAAGTATCAGGCAATGGATCGCGCCGTATGCAGTGATGGCCGTATCCGCGGCGTCCTGCAGTTTTATGGGGCGAACCGAACCGGGAGATGGGCCGGCCGGCTGGTACAAGTACAGAATCTGCCTCATGATGTGCCGCCGGCAATTGATGTAGCGCGGCATCTGGCAGAAACAGGAAATCGTAAAGGCATGGAATTATTGTATGGCGACGTATCCAGTACGTTGTCGCAGTTGATCCGTACGGCCTTTGTGGCACCAGATGACGCCATGCTGTGCGTATCGGACTTCTCAGCGATTGAGGCTCGTGTATTGTCCTGGCTGGCTGATGAGCAATGGCGCATGGACGTCTTTGCCAAAGGCGGGGACATCTACTGTGCTTCGGCGTCGAATATGTTCGGCGTACCGGTCGTAAAGCACGGCGTTAACGGCCATCTGCGGCAGAAAGGTAAAGTCGCAGAACTGGCGCTGGGCTATCAGGGCGGCCCCAATGCGCTGATTGCAATGGGAGCCCTGAAACAGGGACTCACTGAAGAGGAACTGCCGGATATTGTCAGCCGTTGGCGCGGGGCAAATCCTCGTATACAGGATTTTTGGTATAGTGTGGACGGCGCGGCTACCTCCGTCATGCAGACAGCGCAGCCAGTGGGGCTGCCGCATGGCATCATGCTCGCGCGGGAATGCAATTTACTGTATGGGTATGATTACCTGACGATTTGCCTTCCCAGCGGCCGCCGGCTGTTTTATCCGCAGCCATACATTGCGGAAAATCAATTCGGGAGGCCGGCTATCCATTACCGGACGCAGGTAGGCGCCAAATGGGCTAACACGTCGACATACGGCGGCAAACTCGTAGAAAACATTACCCAGGCGATCGCAAGGGACTGTCTGGCCCTAGCCGTTAAACGATTAGTACAGCATGGGTACAAGCCGCTTATGCACATACACGACGAAGTCGTGCTGGAAGTGCCAACGTCCGAACTGCATGACGATGAGATTGACCGCATCAACGCTATCATGTGCGCCCCGATTCCATGGGCACCGGGGTTACTGCTGAACGCAGACGGCTTCATTAGTCCGTATTATAAAAAAGATTAAAAAAGGGGGCGGTATCTTGCAGTATGACCGCAAGCTGGTAGTCAGCGTCGGCGCAAGTCGTAACAGCAAAAATTGGATACGGACAGAATACATGTGGTCGGAATTCATCGACCGGCTGCGCACGCCCCAGCGGACAGCAGAAACCTTTGAAGAATACATGAAGCTATCAAAAGGGCAGAAAGGCGAACTGAAAGACATCGGCGGCTTTGTTGGCGGTACGCTGGATGGTATGCGGCGTAAGGCGTCGGCCGTTACGGGCAGGGATTTGGTTACGCTGGATCTGGATAATATTGCCAGCGGTGAAACAGATCATATCCTTCGCCGCATCGACAGCCTGGGCGTCGGGTATGCCGTGTACAGCACACGCTCCCATGCGCCATATCGCCCTAGATTGCGCGTCATCCTGCCGCTGGACAAAACGGTCACGGCAGACGAGTACGAGCCCATAGCGCGGAAACTGGGCAGCATTATCGGCATGGAGTTGTGCGATGCAACCACGTTCGAAGCGTCCCGGCTGATGTACTGGCCGGGCTGCAGCGCTGACAGTCAATATGTTTTTGCCTATGCCGATAAGCCCTTTGTCAGCGCGGCGGGAATCCTATCCCAGTACGAAGACTGGCATGACGTACGGACATGGCCGCAAGTGCCGGGAAAGGAAACGAAGCCGAAGGAATTGCTGGCCCGGCAGGCGGACCCGACGACGAAAACAGGCATCGTCGGGGCGTTTTGCCGGACGTACGGCATCCGCGAAGCCATTGCCGCCTTTATTCCGAACGCCTACGAGGACACGGATAAGGATGACCGGCTTACGTATACCGGGGGCACGACGGTGGCCGGTGCCGTGCTATATGATGACGGCAAGTTTTTGTACAGCCATCATGCGACAGATCCCTGCAGCGGGCTGCTGGTCAACGCTTTCGACCTTGTACGGCTGCACCGCTTTGGTACCGACGATGCCAGCGCAAAAGACGGTACGCCGGTCAATAAGCTGCCCAGCTATCAGGCGATGAAGCATTTGGCCATGCAGGACGCCGCCGTCATGACGGATTTAAACATGACGGCAGCCGTACACGCCTCAGATGTATTCCAGCCGGTGACGAAGACGGATGACGGGGCGGACAGCGGCGTAAGCTGGATGCAGACGGCTAAACTGGAGTACGACAGCAATACGGGGAAACCGAAGAAAACAATGGATAACATCATCCGTATCCTGAATCATGACCCGGCGCTTGCCGGAAAAATCGCTATCGATGACTTTTCAACGCGCGGCCTTGTGTTGGGGGCGCTGCCGTGGAATGACGACGGCCAGAAACGGCTGTGGACGGATACGGACGACGCCGGCATTGCCTGGTATCTGGAAAACCGGTACAGCATCACCGGGCGGGATAAGATCGGCGGGGCTCTGATGCTGGTATCGGAACAGCATAAATTTAATGACGTCAGGGATTACCTGCTGAGCGTGGTATGGGACGGCGCGGCAAGGGTAGAAACGTCGCTGCATGATTATCTGGGGGCCGAGGATTCGCCGTATACGCGGGCGGTAGCTCGGAAGTCCTTTGCCGCGGCCGTGGCCCGCGTGATGACGCCAGGATGCAAATATGACTATGTGCCTGTATTTACGGGGCCGCAGGGTATCGGAAAAACGACATTTTTAAAGACCATTGGCAAAGAGTGGCACAGCGACAGCCTACAAAGTTTCCGGGGCAAGGAAGCCGCGGAAATGGTGCAGGGCATCTGGATCAATGAAATCGGTGAAATGACCGGGTACAGTAAGTCCGATGACAATGAAATCAAGCAGTTCCTCAGCCGCTGTGATGACGTGTACCGGCAGCCGTATGGTCGCCATACGGGTCGGTACCCCCGCAAAGGCGTGTTTTTCGGAACATGTAATGACCATGACTTTTTAAAGGATCCGACAGGAAGCCGTCGGTTCTGGCCGGTCGACGTAGGTATCTGTACGCCGACGAAGAATATATGGTCTATGCTGCCGCTGGAAGTAGACTCCTTATGGGCGGAAGCTGTAGTACTATGGCGGAAACAGGAACCGCTATATATGGATACGCCGGAACTGGAAACACTGACAAAAGCCGAACAGGACCGGCACCGCGAGGACAACGTAAAGGAAGGACTGATTAAAGAGTTCTTGGCGCGGCCGGTGCCAGAGGGTTACGATACGATGAGCCTGGCCAACCGGCGCATGTGGTGGGCTGGGAATGCCCAGGGCGGCAACGGGCAGCCCCGGGAAAAGACCTGCGCCTTAGAACTATGGTGCGAGTGCCTGGGCGGGGAACCCCGTAATATGCGCCGGGCGGACGCCGTCGGAAATCAATCAAATCATGGCCAATCTTCCCGGGTGGAGGCGGAATAAAGCGAAGCGCCGGTATGGGTACTGTGGGGCTCAACGGGGGTTTGAAAGATTAAATATACTAAATAACACATAATTAATCGTGACCAAACACCGGCAGGGGTGTGACCATTCAAGTGAGATTTAAGATGATTCTTAACGAGTTAAAAGATGACAAAGAAAAATTTTAAGAACTTTTGGTAATGAATAAAAGGTCAAAGCGTGACCAAACTTTTTAGAATGGTCACACCGAATGGTCACGCCTTAGCCCGCATGGTTAAGCAGGTTTATAGGTACCGTACCCAATGTGACCAAACTTTATATATAAAAGGTAAAAATAAAGAAATTAGGCGTATGTAGGGGAGTGCATGTATGCGTTTCGTACCTAACGCGTCTTAAATCCTTAGTTTTTATAAACTGTTTACGTATATATGGTCACAGGGCATTTGGTCCAAACATAAAAAATATATTAAATTTATGCAAGGGAGGCAGTATATGAGACAGGTATTAGAAAGCGACGTTGAGCGGAAGCTGGTACAAGGGATACAGGCACTGGGAGGCCGGGCCTATAAATGGGTGTCTCCTGGCAATACCGGCGTGCCGGACCGCATTGTTATATTCCCGGACGGGAAAGTTGAATTTGTGGAGCTGAAGACCGTAACCGGGAAAGTCACGAAATTACAGGAATCGCAGATCAACCGCCTGGCCCGGCTGAATTGTACCGTCCATGTTATCCGCGGGTTACGCGGAGTCAATGAGTATCTGGACGTGCATGCCCAGCGGTTGGCAAGTCAGCATCCACGTGAAGGGGCTGGGGCGTTATGAAATTTATCCCGCATCCGTATCAGCAGTACTGCATTGCGCAGGCGATCCAAAAGCCGGCCTTAGGGCTGTTCCTGGATATGGGCCTTGGGAAAACGATTATTACGTTGTCTGTCATCAACGAACTGAAGTACGGGCGCTTTCAAGTGCATAAGGTGCTGGTTATCGCGCCGAAAAAGGTCGCCGAAGCCACTTGGCAGCGCGAAGCCGCCAAGTGGGATAACGTGAAGCATCTGCGCTTTTCTACAGTGCTGGGGAGCCAGGCTAAAAGAGTACGGGCGCTGAACACGCCGGCCGACATTTACATTATCAATCGGGAGAATGTGGTCTGGCTGGTCGATTACTATAAAAATGACTGGCCTTTTGATATGGTCGTCTGCGATGAGTTCAGCAGTTTTAAGAGCCATTCGGCTAAGCGGTTTAAAGCGTTGGCAGCGATCCGCGGGCACATAGACCGTATTATCGGTCTAACGGGTACGCCGAGCCCGAACGGCTTAGATGACTTATGGAGCCAGGTGTATTTACTGGATCAGGGCCAGCGCCTGGGCAGGTATTACACCCATTTCCGCGAGCGGTATTTTGAGCCGGGCAAGCGCAGCCGTGAGGTCATCTATCAATACGACCCGAAAGACGGCGCCGAAGCGGCTATTTTAGAAAAAATATCCGACATTTGCATCAGCATGAAAGCCGCTGATTACTTACAGCTTCCGAAGATCATCTATGACGATATCCCCGTCGTGTTAGATGCTAAGGCTAAGAAAGCCTATACGGAATTGGAGCGCAAGATGATTCTGGAGTTGCCAGATGACGTCATCGACGTGACCAGTGCGGCGGCACTGTCCAATAAGCTGCAGCAGCTGGCCAACGGGGCTATTTATAACGATGAGCATGACTGGCATGCTATCCATAGCTGTAAGCTGGATGCTTTCATGGAGCTGATCGAGCGGCTGAACGGCCAACATGCGTTGGTGTTTTATAATTTCCAGCACGATCGGGAACGGCTACAGGAGTTGTTGGCTAAATCCAAGTTACGGGTCCGGGTATTTAGCGGGGCGCAGGATGAAGCTGACTGGAATGCCGGAAAGGTCGATATCTTGTTGGCGCATCCGGCAAGCACGGCATACGGGCTGAATTTGCAGGACGGAGGCCATCACGTCATATGGTTTGGCCTGAACTGGTCGCTGGAACTGTATCAGCAGGCCAATAAACGCCTGCACCGACAGGGACAGGAACAGCCGGTCATCGTGCATCATCTGATTTGTGTGGGGACTCGCGATGAGGATCTGGCGGACGCCCTGTCCCGAAAGGATAAATCGCAGGAATGGGTATTGCAAAGTCTGAAGGCACGTATTGATCATGTTCGGAAAGGAGCATAATGATGATAACGTTAGATGATAAATTGGTACAACTGGTTTCCAAAGTGGTGGACAGACAATAAAAATTATCACGCTAGACGCTGGCGTATATAGCGATGGCAGATTGTTTAGTTATGGCACCGCATGCTG
>ENA-OQHN01000434-OQHN01000434.1-human-gut-metagenome-genome-assembly--contig:-NODE-434-length-14537-cov-3.345316_pt1 | contig 14537 bp, 15 predicted proteins | sample MGYA00242564_ERZ504721 | MGnify/ENA primary metagenome ERZ504721 (study PRJEB26092, sample SAMD00036212) | human gut metagenome | host: Homo sapiens | study: EMG produced TPA metagenomics assembly of...
CCCTCGCGGCCGGCAGAGCCGCCGCACAGGTGGGTGAGCACCGTGCCCAGAAAGATGGCGGGCACCAGCAGAATGCTGACCGGTTCGCCGCTCTGCACAGCGCGGATAACGTTGTTGGTGCCCACGCCCTCGCACTTTGTTACTTTATAAAGGGCGGTGATGAGTAGACCCGCCACAGGCAAAAGGAACAGCAGCCAGGGCTGCGCGGCGCGCAGCTCGGTGGCGTGCTCGACAGCAAGGTGGAACAAGGTGCCCAGAAATCCACAGAGCAGACCCATGGGAACGGCCAGAAAGAACCATTGCAGCGCCACCCGCAGGGCGGCTTTAGCTTCGTGCCAGAATGTATCAAAATCGTTCATAGAAATAACTCCTGTATCTTGACATCCGTTCTGTTTTTTGGAACCGATATAAGATAACACCGCAGGGCAGGACTGTCAACCCCAAAATGGGCAGAGAAAAACGGCACGGTTCCATTTTCTGTTTACACCGCTCGCCCGGGTGTGCTATACTGAAGGCAGTACCGCACAATTCCCGCCTGACGGCTCAAGCACCGTTCCGGCGGCTGCGGCACGGCATCTGCGTTGCCAAAATGCTCGATAATACACAAAGTATTATCTGCGCTTTTGGCTTAGCATCTGCCGCACCTCGCTCGCCGTATCGGCACTTGGAATCATGCGGTACTGCCTGAACAAAAGAGAGACCGCGCGGCAGACGCCGCCGGAAGGATATGGGAGGAAAAACACCATGGAAGCATCCAAAGTTTACTATACGGATTTCCGCTGTCCGGTGGGCACCAGCCTGCTGGAAAAGCTGCGCCGGGTGTGCATTGCCGCCGGCATTAAGGATATCGACATGGACGGCCGGTTCGTGGCCATCAAGATGCACTTCGGCGAGCTGGGCAATCTGGCTTTTCTGCGTCCCAACTACGCCAAGGTGGTGGCAGACCTGTGCAAGGAGCAGGGCGGTATGCCCTTCCTGACCGACTGCAACACCCTGTACCCGGGCAGCCGCAAGAATGCGCTGGAGCACCTGAGCTGCGCCCAGCTGAACGGCTTCTGGCCCATGACCACCGGCTGTCAGGTGATCATTGGTGACGGTCTGCGCGGCACGGATGAGGTGGAAGTGCCGGTGCCCAACGGCGAATACTGCAAGACCGCCAAGATCGGCCGCGCCATCATGGATGCGGATGTGTTCATCAGCCTGACCCACTTCAAGGGCCACGAGTCCACCGGCTTTGGCGGTGCGCTCAAGAATATCGGCATGGGCTGCGGCTCCCGCGCGGGCAAGATGGAGCAGCACGCTGCCGGCAAGCCCGCCGTGCAGGAGGGGCTGTGCCGCGGCTGCCACCGCTGCGCCAAGGAGTGCGGCTCGGACGCCATTACTTACAATGCCGAAAACAAGGCGGTCATCGACTACGACAAGTGCAAGGGCTGCGGCCGCTGCATCGGTGCGTGCAGCTTTGACGCCATCTATTCTCCCAACGACTGCGCCAACGAGCTGCTGGACCGCAAGATGGCGGAGTATGCCGCCGCAGTCTGCCACGACCGTCCCTGCTTCCACGTTTCTCTGGTGCAGGACATCAGCCCCAACTGCGACTGCCACTGCGAGAACGATGCACCCATCCTGCCGGATATTGGTATCTTTGCGTCCTTCGACCCTGTGGCGCTGGATCAGGCCTGCGTGGACGCCTGCCTGAACGCCGCCCCGCTGCCCAACAGCCAGCTGGGCACGAACCTTGCAAAGCCGGGCTGGAACTGCTACCACGATAACTTCAAGGACTCCAACCCCAACATCGAGTGGAAGGCCACCCTTGAACAGGCCGAGAAGGTGGGCATGGGCACCCGCCAGTATGTGCTGAAAAAGGTATAACGACAAAATGGGGCGCTGACCGTGTGGTCAGCGCCCCATTGCGCTTTAAAATTTAAGGTTGCGTTTAAGCCTCGCCGTTCGTCTCCGGCACGATGCCGTCCAGTACGCTTTGCAGCGCCTGCCAGTTTTTCAGGGTGCAGCCGGGCAGGGTGTCAGCGTCCAGCCCTGCATCCGCGATGCGGTCGGTCATGCTGTCCTTGTCGCTGAGCAGGTCCAGCGCGGCGTCCTTAATTAGCGGCCAAGCCTCGGCAAAGCCCTCCTGCTGGTTGTCGGTCAGGCCGTCGTACCAGCTGTAAAAGGCATCCTGAATGGCCTCCGGGGAGCGGCTGGACATCCGTGCACCCTCGGCCCATTGCAGCAGCGATGCTGCCGCGATGACCGATTTCAAGGAGCAGCCGGATACCCCGGGCCCCAGCCCAGACAAGGCGCAAAGGCGTTTTCTGTGCCGGTGATGGAGAACACCGAGTTCTCGTCGAAGTTGCCGGGGTTCAGCTCTCCGGTGTTGGCCTCTGTGGTGGAGGAGGGCAGCTCACTGCTGCCGGAAGCGGATGCGCTGTCCGAGGCGGGTGCAGCGCTGGATGCGGGGCTGCTGTCGGCAGAGCCGTTGCAGGCTGCCAGCAGGCAGCCCAGGAAAGCGGCGCACAGCAGCAGCGCAAGGGGACGGATATATTTCGATGTCATAAGAAAAACCTCCGTAACTGGTGCTCCGGCAAGCCGCCGGAGCAATGCGGGATCTACACTCTAAGTATACGTTCTGCGCACGGCGTTGTCAATCGTTCTGCGCAGGACGAATTTCAAGCAGACCTGTGCAGGATATACAAAAATACAGCTTGAATTTCGGGCAGTTCAACAGATTGACATTTCCTGCGCTGGCTCGTATAATCAAAAGCAGACAAGTGAATTTATCAGTGCGTGTAACTGTTCGATCAGGCATGAGCATCAGAGGGAAGGCGGCAACGGCATCCCTTTGGTTCTTGTGCCCTTTTCTTTTTCACAAAAGCTGCGGCATGGAAGCGGAGGAGTGCGGCGATGCAGGCTGTAAAGGTATTCAATAACAATGCGGTGTCGGTGGTCATGCCGGACGGCAGGGAAGCCATTCTCGTGGGCAACGGGCTTGGGTTTGGCCGCCGCCCGGGGGACGTGATCGACAAAATGCCGCGTTTCCAAGGTGTACTATGTGCAGAACGAGCTGCAGACCAAGTTTCTCAAGATGCTGGATAACGTCACCCCGCAGGTGATGCAGGCCGCCGAGCGTATCTCGCTGGCGGCAGAGGAGCAGGGCATCCTGCTCAGCAGCAAAAGCACCATCTCGCTGGTGGATCACATCAGTTTTGCGCTGGAACGTGTGGAAAAGGGCACCTTTCTGCCCAACCTCATGCTCTCGGAGACCCGGATGCTGTACCCGAAGGAGTACGCAGTGGGGCAAAGGGCGCTGGAACTGTTCGGCAGTTCTGCGGCGTACAGCTGCCGGAGGACGAAGCGGGCTACATTGCCCTGCATCTGGTAGCCGGTGCGGCGGACGGTGCGCTGGCCTATGATACCGTAAAATTCGTCAAGGCGGTCAAGGAGATCATCTGCGACACCTATCACTGCACCTTTGAGGAAGAAAGCCTTGAGACCACCCGCCTGACCGTGCACCTCAAGTTTCTGGCGGCGCGCATCCTGCGGCACACCCCGTGGCAGGACGCCGGGCTGGAATCCATGTACGCGGTGCTTTTGCAGCGCGACAGCCGCAACGAGGTGTGCTTACAGCGCATCAATGCCTATCTGCGGCAGGAATTTGATTACGAGCTGGATCATCAGGAGCAGGTCTATCTGCTCATCCACCTGACCAAGATCGTAGGATAAAATGCTTCAACAGGCGTCCGGAAGCCCTGCGGAATAGAAATCATCCCCCAAAACAGTCAAGTCAAAAAGTGAGGAGTATTACACGATGAAAGAAAGAGTCATGAATGGCTTGGAAAAGTTCTCCAAAGCCATGCTCTCACCGCTGTCGTATATTTCGGCAGCAGGCCTGATCCTTGTGCTGGGCGCATTGCTTACCAGCACAAGCCTTAGCGCGATGATCCCCGTTCTGCAGTGGACCCCCATCAAGCTGCTGGGACAGCTGATCTACAACTGCATCATGGTCATCATCAATAACCTCAGCCTGATGTTCTGCGTAGGCATCGCAGCGGCGCTGGCCAAAAAGAACAAGCAGCAGGCTGCCATCATCGGCCTGATGAGCTACTTTATGTACCTGACCGCCGGCAACGTCACCCTGACCCAGCTGGGTATGCTGGCAGAGGCTGACCCGATGGTGGGTCTGTACGGCACCGGTCAGTCCACCGTGTTCGGCATCCAGACGGTGGATATGGGCGTGTTTGGCGGCATCCTGCTGGGTCTTGTCTGCGGCTGGGTGTACAACCGCACCTGTGAAAAGCAGTTCAAGGGCATCATCACCCAGATCTACTCCGGCAACCGCTGGTCCTTTACCTGCATGGTGGTCTTTTCCATCCTGTTCGGCTTTGGTTCCTGCTTCTTCTGGCCGCCGGTGCAGAACGTCATCAGCGCACTGACCGATCTGATCGCCACCTCCGGCAACTTCGGCCTGTTCCTGTACGGCTTCCTGGAGCGTTTCCTCATCCCCACCGGCCTGCACCACCTCATCTACACCCCCTTCCAGTTCTCTGCACTGGGCAACAGCCTGACCGTGGGCGATGCCACCTACACCGGCTCCTACATCGTCATGATGATGGAGTACAGCATGGGTCTGCCCTTCTCGGACGGCATCGTGTGGATGTACACCGGCTTCACCAAGACCTTCGGCTACTTTGGCATCGTGGCGGCCTTCATCTTCTGCGCCCGCAAGGAGAACCGCAAAAAGACCGCTGCCGTTCTGGTGCCGCTGGCCTTTACCGCCTCTCTGGCTTCCATCACCGAGCCGCTGGACTTCATGTTCTGCTTCTCTGCCCCCATCCTGTGGGTGGCACACGCCTGCATCTCCGGCCTGTTCATCGTGCTGCTGCACATCTTCCATGTCACCGGCTTTACCACCAACCTCCTCGGCTCGGTGCTGATGAACCTTTCTGCCGGTGCAGATAAGACCAACTATCCCACCCTGTATCTGCTGGCGCTGTGCCAGATCGCAGTGTACTTTGTGGTGTTCACCCTGCTGATCAAGGCCTTTAACATCCACACCCCCGGCCGGGAAGAGGTGAGCACCGAGACCGCGGGGAGCGCAGCACCCGCCAAGAAGGCAAGCGTGAAGAACGCCGCCGAGGTACAGTGCGTCATCGACGGTCTGGGCGGCAAGGAGAACATCCTGTCGGTGGACAACTGCTTCACCCGTCTGCGGGTAAACATCAAGGACCCCGCAAAGCTGGACGAAGCTGCCATCAACCAGCTGCCGAACAGCGGCATCGTGAAAAAGGGTACCGATATCCAGATCGTTTACGGTCTGCAGGTGGCCGATATCAAGCGTGCTGTGGAGGCACAGCTGGAAAACCAGTAAACCGCTTTACCGTGTCCCGGCGGATTGCGCCGGGCTAACCTGAAAAATACAAAAAAGGAGCGTTTATACTATGGTCATTACCATTGCTGGCGGCGGTAGTACCTTTACCGCCGGTATCGTCAAATCCATCGCCCTGCGCCGGGAAGAACTGGAAGTGGACGAGATCCGTCTGTTCGACATCAACAAGGAGCGGCAGGACAAGGTTGCCGTTGTGGTGGACTGGGTCCTGCACAAGGAACTGAATACCGACATCAAGCTGGTGGTCACCACCGATGTGCAGCAGGCTTACACGGATGCCTCTTTTGTGTTTGCCCAGATGCGCGTGGGCGGCTACGCCATGCGGGAGCAGGACGAAAAGATCCCCCTGCGCCACGGCTGCGTGGGACAGGAGACCTGCGGCTGCGGCGGCATGGCCTACGGAATGCGCACCATCTTCCCCATGATCAAGCTGATCGACGATGTGGAAAAGTATGCCAAGAAGGACTACTGGATCCTGAACTACTCCAACCCCGCCGCCATCGTATCCGAGGCTTGCCGCAAGCTGCGCCCGAAGGCACGGATCATCAACATCTGCGATATGCCCATCGCCATCATTGACGTGGTGGCAGCTGCCATGGGCATCCAGAACAAGAAGGAGATCGTTTACGATTACTTTGGCCTGAACCACTTCGGCTGGTTCACCTCCATCCAGTACCACGGCGAGGATCTGATGCCCAAGCTGCGCGCCTACATCAAGGAGAACAAGATCCTTCTGCCGGAAAGCTACCTCAAGGGCATGGGCGCCCTGACCTCCTCCAGCAGCCAGAACCGCCACACCAAGGGCAGCTGGTACTATGTGTGGAAGGGCGAGTACGAGATCATGGAAAACTTCCCGGAGTACCTGCCCAACACCTACCTGAACTACTATCTGCAGGCCAAGGAGTTCGTGGAGCACTCGGACCCGAACCACACCCGCGCCAACGAGGTGGAGGAGACCCGCGAAAAGAACCTGTTCGACGGCATCGACCACTACCTCAAGACCGGCGAGGTGGACGCCAACACCTTCTATGCCGGCAGCCACGGCGACTGGATCGCAGATCTTTCCGCTGCGCTGAAGAACGACACCAAGGCACGCTTCCTCATCATCACCGAGAACCGCGGCGCTATCCCCAATATGCCCTATGACGCAATGGTGGAGCTGCCCGCTTACATCGGCAAAAACGGCCCGGAGGTCATTGCCCGGGACAACATCCCGCTGTTCCAGCAGGGCTTGATGATGCAGCAGCTCAACAGCGAAAAGCTGCTGGTGGAGGGCTGCGTGGAAGGCAGCTACGAGAAGGTGCTGCAGGCCTTCACCCTGAACAAGACTGTGCCCAGCATGAGCGTTGCAAAGGCCATTCTGGACGATATGATCGAAGCCAACAAGGGCTATTGGCCGGAGCTGCACTGAGCAGCTGACCTTACAGCCGCCGCAGGCATTGCCGCCTGCGGCGGCTTTTTTGTGCGCATTGACCTTTGCACAGCAAGGGCTTATAATGAGAAAAAACCAGTAAAAGCGAAAGGAAGCACACCCATGCAAAACCAAGTCCCTGTATCCCAAAACCGCCCGGTCACCGGGCGCTTTGCGCCCAGCCCCAGCGGACGGCTGCATCTGGGCAATCTGGCGTGCAGCCTGCTGGCATGGCTCAGCGCAAAAAGTCAGGGCGGGCGCATCGTGCTGCGTATTGAGGACCTGGATGCCGAGCGCTGCCCCCGCGTTTACGCCGACTTGCTGGAGCAGGACCTTGCGTGGCTGGGGCTTACATGGGACGAGGGCGGCAGCACCGGCGGCGCACACGCGCCCTATTACCAGAGCGAATGCGGGGACATCTATACCCAAAGCTACCGACAAACTGGAGCAGAGGGGGCTGGTGTACCCCTGTTTTTGCTCCCGCTCCCAGCTGCACGCCGCCAGCGCACCCCACACCTCGGACGGCAACGTCATCTACCCGGGCACCTGCCGGGGACTGACGCCGGAAGAGATCGCGGAAAAGCGCAAAAAGAAAGCCCCTGCCTACCGCCTGATGGTGCCGGACGAGGAGATCACCTTTACGGACGGCTGCATGGGCACCCACACCGAAAACCTGCTGCGGGACTGCGGCGACTTCTATCTGCGCCGGGCAGATGGGGTGTTTGCCTATCAGCTGGCGGTGGTGGTGGACGATGCCCGCATGGGCGTCACCGAGGTGGTGCGCGGGGCAGACCTGCTTTCCTCCACGGCGCGGCAGCTGTACCTGTACCGGCTGCTGGGCCTGCAGCCGCCCCGCTTTGCCCACTGCCCGCTGCTGCTGGCAGCGGACGGGCGGCGGCTGTCCAAGCGGGACGGCGACCAGAGCCTTGAAAATCTGCGGGCAAAATATACCGCCCCGGAGATCATCGGCAAACTGGCGTATGCTTACGGCCTGCAGCCGGAGCCTGCCCCCCGCACCCCGGAAAGCCTTGTGCCGGACTTTGCGTGGACAAAAGTCCCCAAGCAGGATATCTGCCTGCCCGAGGGGCTGTTCTGAAAAAGGAAATGAAAAAACGACCCCTGCCAGCGCCAAAGGCGCTGACAGGAGTCGCTTTTTCTTTCTTCCTTAGGCTCTCCGCACCTGCGGCAGCTGGCTGCGCTCGAGGGCGGTAAAGGCGCTGTCCAGCGCCAGTGCCAGCAGCGCACCCAAGGCCACATCGATGCAGCTGTGCTGCTTGAGCAGCACGGTGGAGCAGACGATGGAAATGCACAGCACAGCGGCTGCGGGACGCATCCAGCGGCGGCGCGGTGCATCAAAGATATGGCTGCGGTAGTACGCCAGCAGCAGCGTTACCGAGTTGAACACATGGATGGAAGGGCAGACGTTGGTGGCGGTGTCGGTGCGGTACAAAAAGCGCACGGTCTGCGCAAAGATGTCGCTGCCCGGCACCCAGTAGGGGCGCAGGTCCAGCGCTGTGGGCAGCACCGCGTAGCAGGCCAGTGCAATGGTCATGCCGGAGAACAGCGGCAGGCACAGCCGCCAGAAGTCCTCACGCGGGGCTTTCCACAGCAGATAGAACAGGGTGAAGGGGATCCATACGAACCATGCAAAGTAGGGGATCACCGCATATTTGCAGAAAGGGATCAGATCGTCCAGACGGCAGTGCACCAGAATGCTGCGCAGGGGGACGTTTGCCTCCAGAGAGTGAAAAACGGAAAGATAAAATATAGTATACAGCGCCATGAACCCGATGGGGTGGCGCGCAAGCCAGCTGCGTTTCATAGAATAGCCTCCTTTTGCAGAAGAGCAGAACTTGATAGCATTGAGAAATTATACGCCCGAACGATGAAGATTGCAAGAACGAAAGGTGAAAACTTTGTCAAGTGCTGAAAAAATAATTTGTGGAACCTGTAAAAAATACCAGCAATCTTCTGTTGATAATACGAATCAAAGCGGCGCTTTCCTGCAAAAAGAAAAAATCCACCCCGTTTTCGCTGGTCTTTACAAACCGGAAAAGGGGTGGATGCTAAAAGTTTAAATCACACTCTGCTCCAGCCAGCTGCCCCGGCGGAAGCGCAGGTAGAAGCACAGCGAGCGGAACACCCAGTCCAGATACATACCCATCCAGATGCTCAGCAGCCCGCCGCCGAAGCAGAGCACTGCCAGATAGCAGAAGCCCACCCGGAACGCCCACATGGACACGATGCTTACGGTCATGGTAAACCGGGCATCGCCGGCGGCGCGCAGGATGTTGGGCAGGGTAAAGCTGGACGGCCACACGAACAGGGAAACGATGTTGAACCACACCATGATGTCCAGCGCCATGGCCTGTGCCTCCGGCGAAAGGTTGAACAGAGACACCGCGAACCGGTTGGCGAAGAAGAAGGCCGAAAGGTTCATCACCCACGCGCCGCAGTAGGCGGTCAGCATCAGGCGGCGGGAGTAGTACACCGCCTGCTCCTTTTCGCCCGCGCCCAGACACTGGCCTACCACGGTCAGGGCAGCCATGCCCACGGCGTTGGCGGGGATGTTCAGGAAAGTGGTGGTGGTATTGGCTACCGCGTTGGCGGCAATGGCTGCCGTGCCAAGGGTGGAGGTCAGGCTGGAGACCGACAGCTTGCCGATCTGGAACATGCCGTTCTCGATACCGGCGGGGATGCCCACCCGCAGGATGCGCCGGATCAGCCCGCCGTTCGGAGCCATCGCCCGCAGGCTGTCCACCCGCAGGGCGCAGTCCGGCTTTTGCAGCAGATACAGCACCACCGCGCAGGCAATGGCGCGGGACACAAGGCTTGCCAGCGCCGCGCCCATGACCCCCATGCCGAAGCCGTAGATCAGCACCGCGTTGCCGCCGATGTTCACCACGTTCATCACCAGACTGGACAGCATGCTGATCTTGCTGTTGCCCTGTGCCCGGAACAGCGCCGCACCGGCGTTGTACAGGCCGATGAAGGGGTAGCTCAGCGCCGAAAGCAGAAAGTAGGTCTCGGCGTAGTGCATCACGTCCGCATCAATGGAGCCGAAGATGCCCCGCAGGATGGCGTGCCGCCCGCCGATGACCACTGCCGCCACCAGCACACTGAAACTGGACAGCACGAACAGGATCTGCGCAGCCGCCGCCTTGGCGTTTTTGGGCTCCTGATGGCCGATGTACTGGCTGGTGACCACCGCGCCGCCGGTGGCCAGTGCGCTCATGATCTGGATCATCAGGGTGTTGAAGCTGTCCACAAGGCTCACGCCGGACACGGCGGCTTCGCCCACCGAGGATACCATTAAGGTATCTGCCAGACCAATGGTCACGCTTAACGCCTGCTCCGCGATCAGCGGCAGCAGCAGCGCCACCAGCGCCTGCCGTGAAAACAGGGGAGTGGATGTGAATTTGGACGATTTCATGCTGTCCTCCGTTGCAAATGACAAAAAAAGCTCGAATGCTTCTATCATACAGCGGATGCTGTCGAAATGCAAGAGGTTGTATACAAGAAAGTGCCAAAAAATGCAACAGCCCGCCGCGTTTCGTGCCCTTTACCCATGGGCACAGTTGTGTTAAAATAAGGTTGCAGCCCGCCCCGCTGTGCAGGAGGGGGGCGCTGCCTTTGGTAAATGATAAGATATATGATAAGAAGTTGAGGACCCATAAGGGGGTACAGTATGCAGCAAACTGCGCATAAGGTCGTTGTCATCGGGCATCGCAACCCGGACACCGACTCCATCTGCTCTGCCATTGCCTATGCAGAGCTGAAAAACAAGACCAGCGATCTGGTCTGCGAAGCCCGGCGTGCGGGCAAGATGAATCAGGAAACGGAATTTGTGCTGAAAAAGTTCGGGGTCACGCCGCCCCGGATGTGCACCGACGTCAACCCTAAAATTCGGGATGTGGATTACCGGCAGGTGCCCGGCATCCCCGGCTCCACCAGCCTGCGCAAGGCGTGGGAGATCATGCGCGACCAGAAGATCGACACCCTCCCTGTGACCAGCGAGGAGGACGAATTGCAAGGTGTCATCACGGTGAAGGATATCGCCACCGCCAACATGGACCTGTTCGACACCGGCATCCTTGCCAAGAGCCGCACCAGCTACCGCAATATTCTGGAAACGCTGGGCGCTACCATGGTGGTGGGCAGCGAGGACGCGGAGTGCACCACCGGCCACATCCGCATTGGCACCGCCACCCCGGAAATGCTGGAAAGCAGCATGGAAAAGGGCGATATCGTCATCCTGACCAACCGCTACGAAAGCCAGCTCTGCGCCATCGAGAAGGAAGCTTCTCTCATCATCATCTGCAACGGCGCAAAGGTGGGCCGCACCATCCAGCACATTGCCGCCGAGACCGGCGTAGCTATCATGAGCGCCCCCTGCGATACCTACGCGGCGGCAAAGCTCATCAGCCAGTGTGCGCCCATCTCCTATTACATGACCCGGGACGATATCATGAAGTTCACCCTCGTCAGCCCGGTGGCAGACGTCACCCGCGTGATGGCAAAGGTGCGCCACCGGTATTTCCCCATTCTGGACGCAGACGGTAAGTACTGCGGCATGATCAGCCGCCGCAACATCATCAACCTGCGCAAGCGCCGCATCATTCTGGTGGACCACAACGAGGCCACACAGGCGGTGGAGGGCTTTGATCAGGCCGAGATCCTGGAGATCATCGACCACCACCGCATCGGCAGTCTGGAGACCAGCGGCCCGGTGTACTTCCGCAACCAGCCGGTGGGCTGCACCGCCACCATCATCACCCAGATGTACGATGAAAACGGCGTGACCATCCCGCAAAAGACCGCCGGTCTGCTGCTGGCTGCCATCCTTTCGGATACACTGGTGTTCCGCAGCCCCACCTGCACCCCCATCGACGTAAACGCCGCCAACCGTCTGGCAAAGATCGCCGGGGTGGACATCAACGAGTTTGCCAACGAGATGTTTGAGGCCGGCGAAAAGCTGGACGGCAAGACCGCCGAGGAAGTGTTCTTGCAGGACTCAAGGTGTTCATGTGCGGCGATATCCGCTTTGGCGTGGCACAGGGCAGCTACATGACCCGCAAGAACCTGACCGCCGCCGAAGCGCTGCTGAAGCCCTATCTGGAAGAGGCACGCAACAAGCAGAACGTGGAGGACCTCTATATGCTGCTGACCGATGTGCCCAAGGAGGAGAGCGTGGTCATCTGCGATGGACGCTACGCCGCCGGGGTGCTGACGGATGGCTTCGAGATCCAGCCCGCCGCTGATGGCAGCTGGACGCTGCCGGGCGTGGTGAGCCGCAAAAAGCAGTTCATTCCCGCCCTGATGACCGCTTATCAGGAGTTGTAAAGGGACACCGCTGTGTTTGATTTTCTTTCCAAAAAAGATCGCACCCCGCCCGCACTGCCGGAAGGCACGGAGCGGCGGCGCTACACCATCACCGGACAGGTGCAGGGGGTGGGTTTCCGCTATCGTGCGCGGTACGCCGCGCAGACCCTTGACCTGACCGGCTGGGTGCAGAACGAGGACGATGGCAGCGTGACGCTGGAAGTGCAGGGCGACCCGGATAAATTCATCTCCCTGTTTGCCATGATCCAGAAAAGCGACTATATCCAAATCACCGGCATCCGCCAGAAGGACATCCCGCCCGACCCGTGGGAGCGCGGCTTCTCGGTGAAGGGATATTAAGGAACTGAATAGAAACAGAGCGCCTGACACTGCGGTGCGCCCTCTCAGGCGCTCCCGCGCCAGCTCCCCCAAGGGGGGAGCCAAGCCGTAAAGTTCAGCACTAAAGTATTAGGTGCAATGAGAAAGTTTCCGGCAGTGCTCTTGGCTCTCCCTTTGGGAGAGCTGGCAAAGCCGGAGGCTTTGACTGAGAGGGCGCACGCTGTCAGTCCTGTTTTAAAGTATCAAATGCAATAAAAAGCTTTCCCCCGTAAAAATACAAATCGGGCAGTCCGCGGACTGCCCGATTTTGTTCTATAAAGAATAATTCCGTTTTCACCCCAGCACCTTGAGGGGGGAGTTTTCCACCCACAGGGTATGATCCAGCAGGCGGGTGACGGCAAGCCGTCCATTTGCCGTTACCCGGGCGGGGTCGAGGGCGTAGAAGTCGCTCTCGGTCAGGTTTTCCGGGTCGGCGGTGGGGGAGATGCCCGCCACGCATACCCAGTGGCCGTAGGTGCTGCTGGTGGCAATGTGGGGGTAGTTCACCTCGCTCCAGCCGGAGGAAGTCAGGTGGTATTCATAAGTAGAGGTGCGGTTCGTGTGGCGCTTTACCCCGCTGACTGTGGTGTTTTTCAGGTGCACGATCACCGGACGTCCGGCAGAAAGTTCGCTATATAGCTTTTTCAGGCACTCGGCGCGGGTGCCGGAGTACCCTGTGTAGCCCGCTGCGGACCACACCGCACCGTTCGACCACATCCCGCTGCCGGAGCACACCTTGCCGTCCAGAATGGTGCGGGCGTAGCGCAGCGCGTACAGGCTGCACTTGCCGGAGGTCTGGTTGCCGATGGAAAGAATGTGGCTGGTGTCGAAGCTGAGCAGCCGGATGCCGTTTTTCTCTTTCAGCTCGGCGGCGTGGGCACGGGGCAAAAAGGCGCACAGCAGCAAAACCAGCGCCAGAACTGCCGCCGCCAGCCGCTGTGCCGCGCGGGCGGGACAGTGTTGCATGGGTACTTCCTCCAAGTTCGTTTCAATCTGGACATGATTTTACCACCAAAACGTGGTGAAAATGTGTAAAGAGCAAAATAATGGGGAAACCCTCCCAGAAGGAGCTGGCGCGGCGCAAGCCGCGTCTGAGGGAGTTAATACCGCTAACACAACATATGTCCAAATTTAAGTGCTCCCGCACCCGGCAAAACCGCGCCGCCGGGGCAGGGAAACGGAGATTCCGTGGATTGTCGACAAAACTGATCCCAGAATATACCAGAACTGCAACAAATCCCGCTTATTTTCATCATTTTCACGAAACTGCTTCAGGAAGTTTAGCGATATTCCCGATTGACAAAACCGTCAGGCGTCGGATATAATCAGGGCAGAAAGGCAACGATGGTTGCGAAAGCCTTTCGAGAAAAAAGAAACATATCCACAAAAAACGCTGATTGGCGGGATACCCCTATGAAGAAACTGTCAAAGATCGTCGCTCTGCTGCTTGCAGGCGCAATGGCTATGGTGATGCTCACCGCCTGTTCCGGCGGCGGTGGCGGCACTGTCACGGACGAGCAGAAGCAGGAAAGGGCATATAACCGCATCGCTAAGAGCAGGCAGGTCAATGCGGCCAGCGTGACCGAGAATGATAAGGACTTGCAGAAAACTGCAAAGAAGTATCTGCATGATGATCTGGATACAAGCGTTGAGATTCTTGGCGCAAAGCTGGTTGGCAAGGTTCATGTGGAAGGCGAGGATAAAGAGTTCCTGACCGTCATTGTGACAGGAAGATATGAATATGGCATAATCCTGAGCACTATTCTGACTGAAATCCAGAATGGTATTGGCAAAGAAATCCCCGGCACAAATGTGAATGTGAAGGGCACTGGCACCTGGACGAAGCTCGGCGTTGTCGTTGAGAGCGATGGCAACAGTAGCTATATGGCATTTGCGTTCAAGGTCAAGAACCCCAACAAGAAGTAATTACACAATGTTACCCCGGAGAGCACCCGCCCTCCGGGGGCTTTTTACGCTCTGCCCAAAAAATTCCCGGCAAAAACAGGCACACTTGCCATTGACGAACGCCGCCGCACTGCTGTAAAA
>ENA-OQHN01000435-OQHN01000435.1-human-gut-metagenome-genome-assembly--contig:-NODE-435-length-14520-cov-2.475995_pt1 | contig 14520 bp, 14 predicted proteins | sample MGYA00242564_ERZ504721 | MGnify/ENA primary metagenome ERZ504721 (study PRJEB26092, sample SAMD00036212) | human gut metagenome | host: Homo sapiens | study: EMG produced TPA metagenomics assembly of...
GGGCAAACTCCATCCACGAAGCGCGGAAGGTCTCGTTGGTCAGATCGTACCAGCTGCCCTTGTACAGCTCGCCGCTGCCCTGTTCCAGCGCGTTCAGCTCCACCAGACGCAGGGGGTAATCCAGCGCGCAGAAGGGCTTGCCCTGCGACCACTGCCGGTAGGCACCCGCCATTTCAAAAAAGCCGTCCCATGTGGCAAGGGTGGAAAGCTGCGCCCCGGTGTCCGCCGCAAACCGGGCGTACTGGGAGCCGTTCAAAAAGATGAGCTGGGTGGATTTGGACACCGGGAACACCACCTGCTTCCCGTCAATGATGCCGTCCTGCACAAAGCCGGGCACATAGGCCGCCATGTCCTCGGCGGTGAACCAGTCGTTCCAGTCCACAAGGTTCTCAATGCCCAGAGCGCTGGCGTCCGCGGAATGGGCCGAGAACAGATCCGGCAGGTCCAGTGCGCCGGGCTTGCCAGCCTTGGCGTCCTGTAGCTGGCCGCCGATGGCGGCACTGTTGGTCATGTTGGTCACGTTGAGCAGGATGCCCTTCTCTCTGCCCACCGTGTCGTTGAACTCGGTCAGCAGGCGGTTCATGGGCGAGTCCGCCTGTTCGCCGTACACATGCCAGATGCTGAGCATGGTGGGGTCCTTGGGAGAAAGCAGGGTCTTGCTGCCGCCGCAGCCCGCAAGAGCCAGACCGGGGACAAGCGCCGCAAGCTTTAAAAATGTCCTTCGTTCCATTTTTCATGACTCCTTTCCGCACATTGCAGCCAGAGGGGGAAACCGGCACAGGCAGGGCTGCAGCCGCCTGTTTTGGTGGGAAACCACCCCAAATCCCCCAATTTTGGGCTTTTTGGGGGGATTTTTTGAGGGGGAAGCCCCAAACCCCAAAACTTTTTTTTGGGAATTTGCCCCCCCAAAAAACGGCTTTTTCTGAGGGGGGCAATTTTTTCCCGGGTATGATACAGTACAAACAGAAGAGGTCCCGCGCCGGTGCAGAAAGCCTGTCGCTGTGCACAAAACGCGTCAACAGGCATCTGTGGATTCTATTCATAAGGATAGCATAAGATGGAGCGGACTGCAAGTGCAGAGAATACCAAAACCAGAGCCCCCTAAAAAGCAGAGGGGACAAACAGAAAGGAGCACCCCATGAAAGAGATGAACCGACGCGAATTCCTTACCCTTACCGGCGTAGCCGTTGTGGCGCTCTCGCTGGCAGGCTGCGGCGGGCCCTCCACGCCGCCCGCCCCCACTACGTCCAAAGAAACCGAGCTGCTGACAGCCATCAACAAGGTCTGGAAGGAAAAGTTTGATGCAGGTCTGGTTGACCATGAGCAGCTGACCCTCAATCAGGATGCGGTGGGTGCCATAAGGTGCTACGGACGTGTTTTTGAAGAGGCCAACGAGACACCGCATACGTTGAAAGACCCTGACCACAAGATCATTTTTGGGGAACTCAATGGACTTGAGGACAAGATACGGAACAAGTATGGCAAGGACAGTTTGGCAGGTATGGCCGGCATCTCCGAACCGTCTCCCGAGAATGTGGTGGCTCTGGAGGATGCGTATTCTTGCGAGGATGCTGCCGTTCGGGCTTTTGTAGCAAAACTGCTGGACAATTCTAATAGCGCCAAGGCAGAGTTCATCAGCATTTATCTCCCGGTGGTTCAGGGCAAGACCTACATGACCGCTGTTGTGTTCCGAAATAACAAGGTATAAGATAACAAGACATCCCCCTGTTTGCCCCGGGCACACTCCCCCTGTGTCCGGGGCTTTATAGAAAGGAGCACCCCCATGAAACGATATGACCGACGGACTTTCCTGAAGCTCTCCGGCGCATCGGCGGTGATGCTGGCGTTGGCAGCCTGTGACGATAGCTGCTCCTCCGGCTCTACAAGTTCCGGCTCTGCCACAGAAACGCCTCCTTCGCCGCCGATCCCTGTGATCCGGGACGGGCAGAAGATCCTGACCATTTTCAACGCAGAGCTGGCCCGGCGAAAGGTGGAGAACATCAAGTTCGAGTACAGCAAGGGTCTGGAACACGCCATTCAGGCAGATGTGCAGATGTTTGTGGATAACGGCAGCCCGGAGTTCCCAGCGGAAGAGGGGCTCAGGCTGCGGATGGAGGGCGACTATGCCGCAAAGATGTGGGATGGTCTGCACGAGGCGGGTTACAGCTCCGGCTCCACGGCTATCTTCGGTATGCTCAATCAGTACCGGGTGGGCGTGGATTTCGACCACGAAGGAAAGCACCTTTACAGCATGGATCGTCTCTACCCCGCCACCGAGGCCCAGTTCCAGCAATTGGTGGATGAACTGATCAAGGACTACGGCGGTGTGCCGGGGCTTCATGAGGACGACCCGGTGGTGAATAAGGTAGGCATCACTGTGGTGGATATCAACGACAAGACCTATTGGGCCGCCTACATCATCGACAAGTGGCAAGGCATAGGAGACGGCTGAGCCATACCATAGAAAAGGAGCCTACTATGAAATACCAACGCTTTGCGGCCCTTGTGCTGGCTGCGGCCCTGCTGCTGGCGGGGTGCGGCGGCACCCAGAGCAGCCCCAGCGCCGCTGCCGACCAAAGCTCCGACAGCAGCCGAAGCACCCCCGGCGCGGTGGCGCAGGCCGCCCAGACAGACCGCATCACCGACCAATACACGCTGGAAAAGAATGTTTCGGGCGTGTGGGGGGAGGACGCGGTGCAGTACATTTCCGTCCATGTGCCGCAGCTGGAATGCGACAGCCCGGACGCGCCTACATCAACGGTGAGCTGAACGCCATCTATGCGGCGGATTTCCGGGAGTTCGAGAACAGCGAGGAGGCCGGGCAGCCGGGCGGCGAGTACCCGCAGATCGGTGTGGGCTGGGATGCCTACTGGTACGGCGATTGCGTCAGTCTTGTGGTGCGCAGCCGCTACGGCGGCACCGCCCCGTGGCGTTACAGCGGCTGGTGCTTCGATTTTGCCACCGGCAGGCAGATCACCACAGCCGAGATGCTGCAGTGCATGGAGCTGGACCCGGACGAAGTGCAGGCGCAGGTGCAGCGGCAGGCCATGCAGGCCTTTGACCGGGAGATGGCGCAGGGTGCGTATTACGATAGCCTGCGTCTCGGCGGAGAGCTCTCGCAAATGCGGATGGATACGCTGGAATACAATGAGCTGGAAAACCTGTGCCTGCTTTTGCCACAGCAGGATCAACTGGTGCTCCGGGGAAAGTACAGCTGCGAAGAAGGCTGGCAGCAGCTGGATATGGAGCTCTCGCTGCCCCCCACTGACACCCCGGTGCTGACCGACACCTACGATGGTGTGCAGGTGCAGCTGGAGGGAACGCAGGCCACCATCACCCTGAGCCCCACGCCAAAGACCGACCAATGGGGAGACATTGGCATCCGGGTGGGAACAGGAGCACAGCTACCCCATCCTTGGCGCTTATAACGAGTATGTGGACGTGTGCATCGGGGAGCAGGAGGACGGATTCTTCCGCCCGGTGGTCTATCTGCTGACCAAGGACGGCGTGGTGGAGTATGTGGACGTGCTGCGCTGCCTCATGTTCGGCAATGCCATGGTCTGTCAGGACCCCATCTACTTTGCCAACAACGGTGTGGCGCTGGAACTCTGCGGCAGCGAGGTGAACCTGCGCCGGGCGGATGGCTCTGTACTGGAGCTGGCTCCCCTGTCGGCAGAGTGGAGCGCGCAGGAAAATTCCCTATTCCGTCACCGGCTCCTACAACTACACCTCTGAAAACGGCTGGAACTGGATGGATCTGGGCAGCGACGGCAGCGTTCAGCTGGGCGTGCAGGACAACAGCCGCATCTATCGGGGCGATGCCGCGTATCTGGGCGTGGTGCCCGAGGGCGTGGTGCTGGGCATCGCTGCCGATGAGGAGCTCGAATTTGTGGCGGCGTTCAAGAACGACCAGTACAACGAGAACCTGACCCTGACCATGATCGCCGGACAAAACCCCTTTGCCGAGGGCGAGACCCAGCTGCAGATGACCCGCAGCTACGGCTGAGAACACAGGAGAACGACCATGAAATACAAACGCCTTGCCGCTGCGGTGCTGGCGGCGGCTCTCTGGCTGACCGGCTGCGGCGGCGCGGCGGCTCCCGCTGCCCCCGCAGGCTCCGGCGCAGCTGCCCAAAGCACCGCAGACACGGCGGTGCAGACAGCACAAAAAGACCGCATCACCGAGCAGTTCACGCTGGAAAAGACCATCCAGCTGTACGAGTGGGGCAGCGCACAGAAGCTGACCATCCATGTGCCGCAGCTGGTGTGCGACGGCCCGGACGCTGCTTATCTCAACGATGAGCTTGCCGCCATGTATGCGGCAGACTTCCGACAGTACGAGGACAGCCCGGAGATCGAGCCGCAGCAGGACGAGTGGAGCCCGGAGATTTATATCAACTGGGACGCCTACTGGTACGGCGACTGCGTAAGCCTTGTGGTGTTCCGCTACGACGGCGGTACCGACCCGGGGTATTCCCGGGGCTGGTGCTTCGATTTTGCCACCGGAAAGCAGGTCTCGGTGGCTGAAATGCTGCAGCGCATGGGGCTGGACCCGGATGCCGTGCAGCAGCAGATGCTGCGGCAGGCTATGCAGACCTTTGACCGGCACATGGCGCAGGGCGGCTACTATGAGGGCCTGCTCAGCGGCGGCAATCTGGCAAGCATGCGGATGAACACGCTGGAAAACAACCAGCTGGAGGACCTGTGCCTGCTGCTGCCGGAACAAAACCGGCTGGTGCTCCGGGGCGGGTGCAGCTCCACCGCCGGGTCGGGCTGGCGGGAGCTGGATGTGGAGATCCCGCTGCAGGCTGCTGACCCGCAGCCGCAGACGGTGCTGACCGATACCTACGGCAGCGCTTCGGTGCAGCTGGAAGGAACACAGGGCACCATCACCCTCCGCCGCACGCCGGAGACCGCCGCGTGGGAATCGGATTACGGCATCCGGCTGGAACAGGACCGCACCTACCCCATCCTTGGTATCTATAATGAGTATATCGACCTGTGCATCGGAGAACTGGGCGCCTCCTTCCACCCGGTGGTCTATCTGCTGACCAAGGACGGCGTGGTGGAGTACGTGGATGTGCTGCACTGCCTCATGTTCGGCAGCGCTCTGGTCTGTCAGAACCCCATCTACATTGCAAATCAGGGCGTGGCGCTGGAACGCAGCGGCAGCGAGGTGAACCTGCGGCAGGAGGATGGCTCTGTGCTGGAGCTGGCTCCCCTGACGGCAGAGTGGAACGCGCAGGAGCTCCCCTACGAGGTCACAGGTGCGTTCAACGATATGGGCGACGACCAGTTTGACTGGATGGACGTGGAAAGCAATGGTTCCGTCCAGATGGGCGTGCAGGACAACAGCGTTTTCTATCAGGGCTATGCCGATTATCTGGGCGTGGTGCCGGAGGGAATGGTCTGGGTGTCTGGACCAACGAGACGGCGGACGGGGCACCCGGCATCACCTTTGTGGCGGCGATAAAGTACGACCTGTACAACGAGACCCTGACCTTGACCATGCTCAACGGTCAAAACCCCTTTGCCGAGGGAAAGACCCAGCTGCAGCTGATCCGCTGCCCGGATAACTGACCACGGCGGGAGCCGCTGAGAACACAGGAGAACCACCATGAAACACAAAGCATTCCGCTGGATACCGGCAGTTTTGCTGGCGGCGCTGCTGGCAGGCTGCGGGGCAGAGACCGCAGCCTCTGCCCGCCCGGCTGGCAGCCGGGAACTGAAATCGACCCCGCCGGATTCCATGCACGCCACCGCGGCGATCACCGAGCAGTACACCCTTGAAAAGGTGGTGCAGGCGGAAAACGGCGGCAAGGTTCGGCTGAACATCCATCTGCCCCGGCTGGAAAGCGACAGCGCCGATGCCGCCCGCATCAACGCCGAGATCGCCCGGCTCTACGAATACGATGTGCAGGAGTACGCAGACTGCCCGGAGGCAGCCGATCCGGACGTGTGGGACATCTGCATTGAGATGAACTGGAATGCCAGCTGGTACGGCGACTGCGTCAGCCTTGTGGTCAGCAGTTATTACGGCGGTACGGATATGCCCTTCCACAATGGCTGGTGCTTCGACTTTGAAAGTGGAAACCAGCTTACCGCCACCCAGCTGCTGCAGCGCATGGGGGCAGACCCCGCCGCGCTGGAAGAAGCACTGTACCGCGACGTGAAGCGCCGGGATGAGCTGGACCGGCAGGTCGCCTGTGAGCGGGGGCTGCTGCCTCCCGGCAGTCTGAAAGAGGGAAACACCGCATGGTGGGCTACACTGGATGAGCTGCCGCTTTCATTTGACGAAACGAGAAACGTTACCTTTTTCGTCCGCCGGTTCAGCGCCTCCCGGGAGGAGTATGTGAACGATGCCCCAACCATCCCGCTGGACGCGCAGCCGCTGCCGCAGGACTGGGAGCAGCAGGTGCTGGCCGAGTGGATGGCAGTCACGGCGGTGACGCAGGGTGAAAGCTATGTCCCCGCCGACCGCAACGAAAGCTTTACCCTGCGGCTGGAAAAGGCCGAGATTACCGGCACGGTGACCGTCTCCTTCATCCGGGAAACATACGTCAGCCCGCAGATCCAGTCTGCTGCCGAGACCCGCACCGGAGAGCTGAACGCCGGAGCAATTACCCGCTGGGACGGGGAAAAAAGTCAGGACTGGAACCTGACAAGTCTCAGCGAGGACGGCAGAAGCCGCTGGACCATCTCCATGATGGAGGACGGCTCACTGCTGATGCAGTCCACCGGCCCCAAAAAGGGCAGTGAGGTCTGGTACGTTTTTTCAGCGCACCGAGGCGTGGGACGATATCGGCTACACCGCCATCCCCCGCAAGCTGTGGGGCACTTACCGCGCCGGAGACGAGGCCGCAAAGGGCATCCGCTGGATGACCTTCCTGCCGGACGGCAACTGCTACATGAGTGTGGAATGGGACGGGTGGAACGGCATTCTGACCGGCACCGCAGAGGGAACACAGGGCCGCACCGAGGATGGCACCGAGCTGCACTTCACGCTGACCGACACGGACGGCAAGGCGTGCGAGTTCTGGGCCATTTTGCTGAACGATGACGGCAGCCCCAGCGGCTGCAGCCTGAAATACCGCGCCGGAGAGCAGTTGTTTGACCGGGACACACGTCCCGCTTACTGGAAAAACGACTCCCCGGAACAACCCCTTGAACCGTGACCAAGACCGGAAACCGTGCGATAACAGAAAGTTATCGTTTGCACAAATAAAACATACAGGAGGAAATTACTATGGGTCTTATCAAAGCAGGTATGGGCGCACTGGGCGGAACCCTTGCAGACCAGTGGAAGGAATTTTTCTACTGCGATTCTCTGGACAAAGATGTGCTGATGGTAAAGGGCCAGAAGCGCACTTCCCGCCGCAGCTCCAACTACGGCGAGGATAATATCATCACCAACGGCAGCGGCATTGCTGTGGCAGACGGACAGTGCATGCTCATCGTGGAGCAGGGCCGCGTGGTGGAGGTGTGCGCCGAACCGGGCGAGTATACCTTCAATTCCTCCACCGAGCCCAGCGTGTTCACCGGCAACTTCGGCGATAGTCTGGCAGCAACCTTTCAGACCGTAGCCAAGCGCTTTACCTACGGCGGCGACACCGGCAAGGATCAGCGGGTGTACTACATCAACACCAAGGAACTGGGCGAGATCCTGTACGGCACCGCAACGCCCATCCCGTTCCGCGTAGTGGTCAGCGAGGAGCGGGGCTACAAGCTCTCGGTGAATATCCGCTGCAACGGCAGCTTTACTTACCGCATCTGCGACCCGCTGCTGTTCTACACCAACGTGTGCAGCAACGTCTCCACCCAGTATGATGCCTCGGAGCTGGCTCCTCGCCTGAAGAGCGAGCTGATGAACGCTTTGCAGCCTGCGCTGGCCACCCTTTCTGCCAACAAGGTGCAGTATTACGAGATCCCCGCCCACACGCTGGAGATCTCGGACGCCCTGAACGAGCAGCTGTCCAATATCTGGCGCAAGAAGCGCGGCATCGAGGTGTTCTCCTTCAACATCAACTCCCTGTCCATCCCGGAGGAGCAGCAGAAGAAGATCACCGAGTGGGAAGAAAACGCCATGACCACCGACCCCACCACCGCCGCAGCCCGTCTGGTGGGCGGTCAGATCGATGCCCATGAAGACTGCTGCTGGGAACACCGCCGGTGCTATGACCGGCTTTATGGGCATGGGCATGGCAACTGGTGCAAACGGCATGAACGCCCAGAGCCTGTTCGCCATGGGGCAGCAGCCCGCAGCACCCCAGCAGCAGACTTCTGCCGCCGACAGCTGGAAGTGCAGCTGCGGCGCTATCGCCACCGGCAAGTTCTGCCCGGAATGCGGCAGCAAAAAGCCGGAGCCGAAGCCCGCGGACAGCTGGACTTGCAGCTGCGGTGCCACCGTCACCGGCAAATTCTGCCCGGAGTGCGGCAAGCCCCGCCCGGCGGCAGCAGAGGGCTGGACTTGCAGCTGCGGCGCGGTGAACAAGGGCAAGTTCTGCTCCGAGTGCGGCAAACCCAAGCCCACCGGTACGCCCAAGTATAAGTGCGACAAGTGCGGCTGGGAACCGGCAGACCCTGCACACCCGCCCAAGTTCTGCCCGGAGTGCGGCGACCCCTTTGACGAGAACGACCGCAGCTAAGCCCGCTGCACAATAACTGAACACACTGCGGGGCAGGGAAGGAAAGTCAATAAGTCCCTGCCCCGCAGATTATAATAGGAGGAAACGCTATGGCAGGAATGCTGGAATATAAGTGCCCCTGCTGCGATGGTGCGATCAAATTTGACAGCACCACCCAGAAGATGAAATGCCCCTACTGTGACACCGAGTTTGAGGTGGACGCACTGAAGGGCTACGATGAGGACCTGAAAGACCAAAAGCCCAGCGAGATGAACTGGGCCACCCCCGGCGGCAGCTGGGCAGAGGGCGAGACCGCCGGTCTGCATACTTATGTCTGCAAGAGCTGCGGCGGCGAGATCGTGGGCGACGACACCATGGCCGCCTCGGCCTGCCCCTTCTGCGGCAACCCCATCGTTCTGACCGGACAGTTTGCCGGAGACCTGCGCCCCGACCTCATCATCCCCTTCAAGCTGGATAAAAAAGCGGCGAAGGAAAAGCTGCAGGAGCACCTCAAGGGCAAGACCCTGCTGCCCAAGGTGTTCCGCAGCCAGAACCACATCGACGAGATCAAGGGCGTGTATGTGCCCTTCTGGCTGTACGACAGTGATGCCGACGCCCAGCTGCGCTTTACCGCCACCCGCACCCGCTTTTGGTCGGATGACGACTACGATTATACCGAGACCAGCTACTATTCCGTGCGCCGGGACGGCGTGCTGGGCTTTGACGCGGTTCCGGTGGACGGCTCCTCCAAGATGGCAGACGACCTGATGGAATCCATCGAGCCGTTTACCATGCAGGATGCCGTGCCCTTCAAGACAGCGTATCTGGCGGGCTATGTGGCCGATAAGTACGATGTGGACGCCCAAAAGAGCATCCAGCGCGCCAACGAGCGTATCCGTCAGTCCACCGAGGACGCCTTTACCCAGACCGTTACCGGCTACGACTCCGTGAAAATGGAGAACAGCAGCATTCAGCTGCACGGCGGCAAGGCAAAGTATGCCCTGTTCCCGGTGTGGGTGCTGAGCACCAGCTGGCAGGGCAACAACTACATTTTTGCCATGAACGGCCAGACCGGCAAGTTTGTGGGCAACCTGCCGGTGGATAAGGTCGCCGCCCGCAAGTGGACGCTGGGACTTACGGCAGCCGTCGGTGCAGCATCCTATGCGATGATGTGGCTGCTGTGGCTGGCCGGGATTCTGTAAAGGAGGGACGGAAGATGAAAAAGACTGTTACCCCACTGCGCTCCCTCTGTGCCGCGCTGGCAGCACTGGTGCTGCTGGTCGCGCTGGCCGCACCGGCCTTTGCCGCAGACGGCTTTGCCGACCTGTATTACCGCATGAACGACAGCGCAGAAGTTCTGACCGAGGACGAGGACGGCGAGCTGGAAGCTTCACTGGAGGAACTGAGCGTCCGTCAGAGCTTTGATGTGATCATTGCTACCATCGACTCGCTGGAAAGCGAGGGCTGCACCAGCATGGAGGAATATGCCGATGACCTGTATGATTACTGCCAGTTCGGCTACGGCGAAAACCGGGACGGCGTGCTGCTGGTGGTGAGCATAGGCGACCGCAAATGGCATATCTCCACCTGCGGCTACGGCATTACCGCCTTTACGGATGCCGGCATCCAGTACCTTGGCGAGCAGATGACCCCCGATATGGCAGACGGTGATTACGCCGCCGCCTTCCGCACCTTTATCCAGTGGACGGACGCATATGTCACCGCCGCCCGCGAAGGCCACCCCTACGATGTGGACAACATGCCCAAGGAGCCGTTCTCGATCGTGTATCTGGGCGTGGCGCTGGTCATTGGCCTGATCACGGCACTGATCGTGACCGGCGTGATGAAGAGCCGGCTCAAGAGCGTGGCACCGCAGCGGGACGCAACTAGCTATGTGCGGCAGGGCAGCATGAAGCTGACCAACCAGCGGGATCTGTATCTGTACCGTGAGATCCACCGCACCGAGCGGCCGAAGGAGACTGACTCCGGCAGTTCCGGCGGCAGCTCCACCCATACCTCCTCCAGCGGCTCCACCCACGGCGGCGGAGGCGGTTCGTTCTGAAAACGTTCCCCGCAAGATAAAATCTCAAAAACCGATCCGCAGCAGCCGGACGCACCCGCGCCCCGGCAACCGCTGCGGATCGGTTTTTACTTTTCTGCCGCCCGACACAAACGACTGATTTTTTCTGCGCCTTTGGGGCTATACTTCCAGTGCAGACGATTTTATATGCAGCAAGGAGCAGACACATGGGCATTTGGGAAAATCTGGGCATGGGCGGTTACCGGGGCTTTTCGCGCCCGGCGGCGCGGCTGTTGCAGCAGGCGGTGCAGCTGGCGGGAGATCTGGGCTGTGAACAGGCGGATACCAGCCATCTTTTGCTGGCAATGCTGCAGCAGCAGGGCGCTGCGGCGCAGTTCCTCACCCGGAAAAACATTACCGAGCCGGAGGTGCGCCGCCAGCTGGCGCAGCAGCGCAGCGGCCCGGCACAGCGGCTGGACCGGCAGTCCATGGCACCGGACCTGCGCCGCACCATGGACTATGCGCTCATTGGGCGCAGAACGCCCACGTCAGCCGGGCAGAGCCGGAGCATCTGCTCTGCGCCATGCTGGAAGATGACGGCTGCGCCGCCGGGCTGCTGCTGGCGGAGATGGGGCTTTCGCTCACCGAGGCGGTGCGGGAGTGCCGCCAGCTGAGCGGACAGTTTGTGCTGCCCGCCCAGCCCCGGGTGTCGGCCAGCATCCCCCGGGGCAGCCGCGCCAGCGATAAATACTGCCGCGATTTGACCCGCCGTGCCGCCGAAGGGGAGCTGGACCCGGTGTTCTGCCGGGAAGCCGAGCTTGACCGCATGGTGGAAATCTTGTGCCGCCGCCAGAAAAACGACCCCTGTCTGATCGGCGAGCCGGGCGTGGGCAAAACAGCGCTGGCTGAGGGTCTGGCGCTGCGCATTGCCGCTGGGCAGGTGCCCAGAGCGCTGCAAGGGCGGCGGCTGCTGGCGCTGGATATGGCCAGCTTGGTGGCGGGCACCAAGTACCGGGGCGATTTTGAGGAGCGGCTGAAAAATCTGCTGGAAGAGCTGGTGCGGGACGGCACCGCCATCCTGTTTATCGACGAGTTCCACACCATCGTGGGAGCCGGTGCCGCCGAGGGTGCTATTGACGCTGCCAGCATCTTAAAACCGGTGCTTGCCCGGGGCGAGTTGCGGCTTATCGGCGCGACTACCAATCAGGAGTTTCGCACCCACATCCAGAAGGACGCCGCGCTGGAGCGCCGCTTTGGCCGGGTGCAGGTGGAGGAGCCTACCCCCGCACAGGCGGTGGAGATCCTCAACGGCCTTGCGCCCCGCTACGAGCGATACCATAACGTGCGCCTGCCGCCCCAGACCTTGCAGGCGGCGGTGGAGCTTTCGGTGCGGTACCTGCCCGGCCGCTGTCTGCCGGATAAGGCCATTGACCTTGTGGACGAAGCCTGCGCGGCGGCGCGCATCCTTGCCGAAAAGGAGCAGCGCACCCAGCCGGTGCTCAGCCCGGAGGATATCGCCCGGGTGGTGGCAGCGGCCAGCGGCGTGCCCGCCCAGCGGGTGGGCGAGCAGGAGCGGGAGCGTCTGGACAAGCTGGAAAGCCGCCTGAACGCGGAAATTGTTGGCCAGCAGCGGGCGGTGGCGGCCGTGGCGGGGGCTATCCGGCGCAGCCGCACCGGTTTTGGGCGAGCCGGGGCGGCCCATCGGTGCTATGCTGTTTTTAGGGCCTACCGGCGTGGGCAAGACCGCACTGGCGCGGGCGCTTGCGGTCAGCTGGTTCGGCAGCGAGAAGGCGCTGCTCAAATTTGATATGTCGGAGTATCAGGAGCAGCACACCGCCGCCCGGCTGCTGGGTGCGCCGCCGGGCTACCTCGGCCATGACGAGGGCGGGCAGCTGACCGAAGCCGTGCGCCGCCGCCCGTACAGCGTGGTGCTGTTTGACGAGATCGAAAAGGCGCACCCGGATATCCAGAATATCTTGTTGCAAATCTTGGAGGACGGTCAGCTGACCGATGCCATGGGCCGCAAGGCAGATTTCCGCAACACCATCGTGCTGCTCACCTCCAACTTGGGCGCACGGTTCCTGGCGGGGCAGAACGCGCCGCTGGGCTTTGCCGCCGGGGCAGAAGCCGTGTTTGAAAAGCAGTCCGCGCAGGCTGTGGAGGAAGCTAAAAAGTGGTTCCGGCCGGAGCTGCTGGGACGGCTGGACGAGGTGATCGTGTTCCGCCCGCTGGCGGAAGAAAACCTCTGCGCCATTGCAGAAAAAATGCTCTGTCAGCTGGAGCAGCGCGCCGCCCGCAGCGGCTACCGACTGCGCCACACCCCGCAGGTGGGGGCGGCACTGGCTGCCCGGGCGCAATCGGCCTACGGTGCGCGGGAACTGCGCCGTCAGGTGGACAGGGCGGTGGAGCAGGCACTTGCAAACCGCATTGCTGCCGGAACTGCCTGCGTAGGGCAGCACTGGACAGCAGACTGCGCCGCCGATGGCAGCATCGTTTTGCGGGAGGATGAAACCATAACCCTATAAGAAAATAGCAAAATAGCGTTTTCGCTTGCAACCGGCACGGTTTTCGACTATTATAGAGGAAATAGAGTTACAACAGGGAGGACCCCGATGCACACGCTGTTTCTTCTGAACCCCGCAGCCGGAAAGGCCGACTGTACCCGCACCCTGCCGCAGCAGATCGCGGCAGCTGCTGCCGGTGCCGGGCTTGCCCCGGAGGACTACACCATCCGCGTCACCACCCACGCAGGCCACGCCCGGGAACTGTCCCGTGCAGCCGCAGCTGCCGCCCAGAAGGCCGGGGTGGAGTTGCGCATTTTTACCGCCGGTGGTGACGGCACCTTCAACGAGGCGCTCACCGGCGCTCACGGCTTTGACAAGACCGCCGTGGGTTGCCTGCCCTATGGCAGTGGCAACGACTTTCTGCGCACCTACGGTACAAAGGAGGAGTTTCTGGATCTGGACGCCCAGCTGGCCGGCGGGGTGGTGCCCATCGACCTGATGCGCACCAGCCTGCGGGAGCTGGAGGCCGGGACCTACACCCAGCCGCTGCGTTCCATTGCCCTGCTGCCGGGCGGAGAGAAGTTCGGGTTTATGCCAGCCTGTTTGGGGGACTGCTTTGGAGCCAAGGTGCTTTCGGCGTTTCCCCAGAACGCGGGGACCCAATATCCATCCCACATCGGCTATGTGCTGCTCTTTGAGGGGGGGCACGGCAGCTTCCTGGGGATGGCCGACGCGGCGGTCATTACTGAGATTCGTACCGGCGCGGTCTCCGGCGTTGCCACTGATCTGCTGGCCCGGCCCGATGCCCACCGCCTCGCCATCATCGGGGCGGGAGCGCAGGGACGGTCTCACCTGGCCTCTATGACCGCTGTGCGGGACATCCATTCCGTGACTGTCTACGACCAAAACACCCAGGCGGCCCGCCGCTACTGTCAGGAGATGGAGGCGAAATTCGGCATCCCGGTCACCGCTGCGGACAGCGTGCGGGAGGCGGTACACAATGCTGACATCATCTGCACGGTAACGCCCAGCTGGGAGCCATACCTGGAGGCCGGATGGATCGCTCCCGGAACCCATATCAACGCTGTGGGTGCCTTCACGCCCACCACCCGGGAGGTCACCAGCGCTCTGGTGGCTAAGTCCAGACTGTACGCCGACCAGGTGGAGGCCATGCGAAAGGAGTGCGGCGAATATCTGGTCCCCCTGCGGGAGGGACTGATCGGTCTGGACCACATCGTGGGTTCTCTGGGCGGTGTGCTGTTGGGGCGTGTCCCGGGACGGAGCAGTGAGGAAGAGATTACCCTGTTTGACGCGCTGGGCCTGGCTGTGGAGGATGTGGCCTGCGTTAAGTATCTGTGCGGCGAAAGCCGCA
>ENA-OQHN01000439-OQHN01000439.1-human-gut-metagenome-genome-assembly--contig:-NODE-439-length-14435-cov-4.342536_pt1 | contig 14435 bp, 14 predicted proteins | sample MGYA00242564_ERZ504721 | MGnify/ENA primary metagenome ERZ504721 (study PRJEB26092, sample SAMD00036212) | human gut metagenome | host: Homo sapiens | study: EMG produced TPA metagenomics assembly of...
GACTCGGTCACGTCGGACGAGCTGACGGCCTTCCTGCAAGATGAGCTTCATCTCATCCATCACCGCTACATGCGGGGCTATAAAAACGTCATCAACGAATGCATCCGCCTCAACCAGAGCGGCGTCGTATCGCCCTTAGCGATTGAAACGTCGGGCCACGGTGCGCTGAGCGAAAACTACTACCTTGACGACGGAGCCTATTTGGCGGTCAAGCTGCTTATTGCAGCGGCTCAGGCCAATAAAGCGGGGAAAGCTGTCGGCGATTTGGTTGCAAACTTGAAGCATCCCGCCGAAAGCAAGGAATACCGCCTCAAAATTCAGGGTACGGACGACGTAAAGGCTTACGGTGAAACGGTCCTGCAAGCCTTTGAAGAACGGGCCGTCGCCGCCGGCGTCGTCGTAGCCAAGCCGTCGTACGAAGGCGTGCGCCTCGTATTCCCCGAAGGCTGGGCGCTCCTGCGCATGTCCCTCCACGACCCGAACATGCCGCTGAACGTCGAAAGCAAGGAAGAAGGCGGCTGCCAGGATATCATCGCCCAGGTCAAATCCTTCCTGGATGGGTTCAACTGCCTGGACATGACTATATTTGACGCCTAAATAAATATTAGTACATGATATAAGAAAACCGTAAGGAGACGGCGAAATGCCTTTCCTTACGGTTTTCTGCATGAAAGAAGCAGTATCAGACCTTATAGCCTGGCTTTTGGTTTCGGGCCGGCGTCGCTGACTTCTTCCGGGACGTCGGGATATTTTTCTGTGAAGTTTTCATGGAACATGGCAGCTACCTTGTCGGCCATGATGTCGTAGGATTTTTTATTGGCCCACGTATCGCGCGGGTTGAGGATCTGATTGGGGACGCCCGGGCAGGATTGGGGTACGTCGACGTTGAAGCGGCTGTCGTGCTTGTAGGGGACCGAATCAAGGCGGCCGTTCAGGGCTGCCGTAATCATGGCTCGGGTGTACTTGAGATCCATGCGGCTGCCGATGCCGTAGGGGCCGCCGGTCCAGCCGGTGTTGACCAGGAAGACCTTTGTATGATACGTTTCGATTCGTTCGCCCAGCATGCCGGCGTAGATTTCCGGAGCCAGGGGCATGAAGGGTTCGCCGAACAAGGTGGAGAAGGTCGGCACAGGCTCAGTAATGCCCTGTTCCGTGCCGGCTACTTTCGACGTAAAGCCGGTAATGAAGTGGTACATGGCCGCTTCTTTGCTGAGACGGGAAATGGGCGGCAGGACGCCGAAGCTGTCGGCCGTCAGGAAGATGATGACCTTTGGGATGCCGCCGATGCCGGGAATGGCCGCATTGGGAATGTATTCAATAGGATAGCCGACGCGGGTGTTTTCCGTATACTTGCTGTCGAAATAGTTCGGCCGCCGCGTTGCCGGGTCGAGGACGACGTTTTCCACGAGGCTTCCCGAACGGATGGCGTTGTAAATGTCCGGTTCCTTTTCGGCGTTTAAGTTGATGCATTTGGCGTAACAGCCGCCTTCGAAGTTGAAGATGCCCCGCGGCGACCAACCGTGTTCGTCGTCGCCGATGAGCTTGCGGTTCGGATCTGCCGACAAAGTCGTTTTGCCCGTGCCGGACAAGCCGAAGAAGATGGCTGTTTCCTTCGTAACTGGGTCCATGTTGGCCGAGCAGTGCATGGGCAGGACGCCTTCGTCGGGCAGGAAGTAGTTCATGACAGAGAAGACGCTCTTTTTGATTTCGCCGGCGTACTGCGTGCCGGCGATGAGGACGACCCGTGTTTCATAGTCGATGATGATAGCCGCTTCGGAACGGACGCCGTCCGTCTTAGGGTCGCAGCGGTAGCCCGGCGTGACGATGACCGTAAAGTCCGGGTCGCCGAACTGGCTCAATTCGTCGGCTGTCGGGCGGATGAGCAGGTTGCGGATAAACAGGTTTTCGCTGGCTAATTCATTGATGATGCGGAATTTTTTGCGGCATACTAAATCGGCGCCGGCAAAGCCGTCGAAAAGGAAAATATCGCGGTTCTGCAAATAAGCCGTCATCTTAGCCTTCAAGGCGTCGAATTTTTCCCGCGAAATCGGACGGTTGACGTTGTTCCAGGCGATGTATTCGTGGATGGCCGGCGTGTCGACGATGAATTTGTCCTTCGGCGAACGGCCCGTGTATTTCCCCGTCTGAACGACTAAGGCTCCCGTGTCGCTCAGCATGCCTTCGCCGCGAATCAGGGCCTGCTCGGTCAGCCAGGCCGGAGACATGTTGCGGTACACGTTTGCCGGGTAAAAAATTCCGATTCGTTCTAATCCATACGTATGTATCATGATGTAATACCCCCCTGCTGTATAATGGATACGCTGGTGCGTATATATGATAAAAAATCATGTATATATTGTATATCACTTATTATAGACCTGATGACGGCAGGATTCAACGCATATATATAATACATTATACAATAAATAACTTACCCTAAATGGCGCAGGGAAACATGTTGCTGAATACAGGGCTGGAATTGCCGCAGATTTGCAAGTTTGCTATTGACTATTTGACTTTTTATTGTATTATATAAAAGGGAGTTGGCACTCTGACGCTAAGAGTGCCAACATATTCTGAATAAAGGAGATTGTTGAACATGGCGAAAGAAACCTTTGAATTCCAAGCGGAAACGAAACAGCTGCTGGACTTGATGGTTCATTCCATTTATACGAATCACGAAATATTTTTACGGGAATTGATTTCCAACGCATCCGACGCAATCGATAAGCTGCATTACGAATCGCTGACGAATAACGACCTTCTCGAAGGCGATACGGCCTTTGAAATCCATTTGACGCCGGACGAAGACAAGCATACCCTGACGATTTCCGATAACGGCATCGGCATGAATAAAGACGAGCTCATGCAGAATTTGGGTACCATTGCAAAATCGGGCACGAAGGCCTTTTTGGAAAAGCTGAAGGAAGCCCAGGAAGGCGGCAGTGTCGACAAAGACCTGATCGGCCAGTTCGGCGTCGGCTTTTATTCGGCCTTTATGGTCGCCGATACGGTAACGGTCGTCACCCGCAAAGCCGGCGAAAGGGAAGCCTATAAATGGGAATCGGCAGGTGACGGCCAGTATACGCTGGAAACGTGCGAAAAGCCGAAGCACGGCACGACGATTATCCTGACCCTGGGCAAGGAATTCTGCGGCAGCGAAACGGAAGAAAACTACACGGACAAATACCTCCTGGAAAGCCTGGTCAAGAAATATTCCGACTATATCCGCTATCCCATTACGATGGACTTCACGACGAAGGAAAACGCGAGGACGCCGACGGAAAGGTTATTGAAGACGCGCCGGAAGAAGAACATACGGAAACGCGGACCCTCAACTCCATGCAGCCCTTGTGGACCCGCAATAAATCGGACATTAAGCCCGAAGAATACCGTGAATTTTTCCAGCATCAGTTCTACGAATGGGACGAACCGATGGAAATTTTCCACAGCCGCGTCGAAGGCAGCGTCGAATACACATCGCTGCTGTTCATTCCGGGCAGCGCCCCCTTCAACCTGTACTACGCCGACTATGAACCGGGCGTGCAGCTCTATTCGCGCCACGTCTTCATCATGGATAAATGCAAGGATTTGCTGCCTGATTACCTGCGCTTCGTAAAAGGCCTCGTCGATTCGCCGGACCTGTCCCTGAACATTTCCCGCGAACTGCTCCAGCAGAGCCGCGAACTCAAGCTCATCGGCCGCAATCTGGAAAAGAACATCCTCAAGACGCTGGCCCGCAAGCTCGACAAAGAACGCGAAGCCTATGAAAAATTCTGGGCCGAATACGGCAAGTCCCTGAAAATCGGCGTGTACAGCGGCATGATGACCGGCGAAAACAACGTAGATAAGCTGAAAGACCTGCTCCTGTTCATGTCGTCCAAGGACGGCAAGCTCTGCACGCTGAAAGAATATGTCGGCCGCATGAAGGATGGTCAGGAAAAAATCTACTACGCTACGGGCAAGGATAAGGCCGCTATCGACGCCCTGCCGCAGATGGAAATGCTCCGCGACAGAGACATCGAAGTCTTGTGCATGACCGACCCTGTCGACGAATTCGCCGTAGAAGCCATCCGCGAATACGACGGCAAGAAATTCCATTCCATCAGCCGCGGCGATTTGGATTTGGAAGACGAAGAATTTAAGGAAGAAAAGAAGAAAAACGAAGACCTGGCTAAGAGCAACGAAGGCCTTCTGAAGGATATGAAGGAGCTCCTCGATGGCAAGGTCGTCGACGTCCGCCTGTCCAACCGCCTGAAGAGCGGCGCCGTCTGCCTCGTTGCCGATGCGGCCGGCCCGTCCCTGGCCATGGAACAAGCCTTTGCCGCTGCCGACAACCCGATGCTCAAGGCGCGCCGCATTTTGGAAATCAACCCGCAGCATCAGCTCTTCGCTAAGCTTCAGGGCATTCACGAAGCCGGCAAGGATACGCCTGAATTCAAAGACTACTGCAAGATGCTCTACGATCAGGCCTTGCTCCTCGAAGGCATCATGCCTGACGACCCGGCAGCCTTCGCCAATAAGGTAGCTGAAATGATGGCAAAATAATATCATAGCGTTACGACGAGAGTCCTTATCAGGGCTCTCGTTTTTGTATATGCAGAAAGTGATCGTCGTGAATGTACGGCGTATAGTTTTTATACCGGGGATGATATAATAAGGATAGATATTGGAATGAGGTGAAGGGCATGGAGTTTGGAATTCGTCCGGGCGTACTGGATGAGATACGGCAGTTGGCAGTAACATATCATATAGAAAAAGTCATTTTATTTGGCTCCAGAGCGCGGGGCGACTACAAGCGGACGAGCGACATAGATCTGGCCGTCAGCGGCGGCGATGTCGTCCAATTTGCCTTGGCCGTAGACGAAGAAACGTCGACGCTGCTCATGTACGACGTCGTCGATTTAGACGGGCCAGTGCAGGACGAATTGCGGCAATCTATCGAAAGAGAGGGTATTGTCATTTATGAAAAGTACGATAATTTTTGTGCGGCCTTGCAAAATCTGAAAGAAATCTTTTCTTATGAAGAACCGTATAATACAGTTGTTTGACGGGATTAGTCGGATTGTATGAAATTTGCTTTGAACAAGCATGGAAGATGATGAAAAAATTACTGGAAGACAGCGGCTATGCCGAAAGCGCGACAGGCTCGCCTAGGCAGATTTTAAAGACGGCTTATAAAGCGAATATGATACGCAATGAAGCTATGTGGCTTCAGGCTTTGCAGGCCCGGAATAACGTGAGTCATTCGTATAACGAGCTTATTGCCTTATCCATTGTGAGACAAACGAAGGCGTCGTACTATGACATGTTCTGTCAGTTAAAAGACGAAGTGGAGACGAATTGGTTGTAGAAGCATCTGTACATACGTTTGCAGCCGTGCTATACTAAGGTAATCAATAATAATTATTTTTTACTATGCCGTGGCAGGAGAGGGTTATGGATATACAGTCGTATTTGAATAAGGATTATGATACGTCGCGGCCGTTTCGCGTCGTCGCGCCGTACGAGCCCATGGGCGACCAGCCCGAGGCGATTGCGTCGCTGGCCGAGGGGATACGGTCGGGCCAATGGGCCCAGGTGCTACTGGGCGCGACGGGGACAGGCAAGACCTTTACGATGGCCAAGGTCATCGAGGCCGTGCAGAAGCCGACGCTGGTCATCGCGCATAACAAGACGCTGGCGGCCCAGCTGTGCAGCGAATTCAAGGCCTTTTTCCCGGACAATGAAGTGGCCTATTTCGTCAGTTATTACGATTATTATCAGCCGGAGGCGTACATCGCGTCTACGGATACGTATATCGAAAAGGACGCGTCGATTAATGATGAAATCGACAAGTTGCGCCATTCGGCTACGATGAGCCTGTTTGAACGGCGCGACGTCATCATCGTGGCGTCCGTATCCTGTATTTACGGCTTAGGCGACCCGGAAGATTACAGCGATCTCGTCGTGTCGCTGCGTCTGGGACAGGAAAAGACGCAGGAAGAAATTCTTCATAAGCTCGTCGATATCCAGTATTCCCGCAACGACATGAACCTCGAACGAGGTACCTTCCGCGTTCACGGCGATACGATAGAAGTATTTCCGGCGGCCTTCGACAATTCCGTCATCCGCATTGAAATGTTCGGAGACGAAATCGACAGGCTGACGGAGGTCAACGTGCTGACCGGCGAGGTCGTCGCCGAGCGCAAGCATGTGGCGATTTATCCGGCCAGCCATTATGTCACGACAAAGGAAAAAATGGATAAGGCCCTGAAGACGATCGAGGCTGAGCTGGAAGAGCGCCTGGCCGTCCTGAAGGAAGGGGGGCCATTTGCTGGAAGCGCAGCGGCTGGAGCAGCGGACGCGGTACGATATGGAAATGATGATGGAAATGGGCTACTGCTCGGGCATCGAAAACTATTCCCGCCATCTGGCGGGGAGGAAGGCCGGCGAAGCGCCGTACACGCTCCTCGATTATTTCCCCGACGATTTCCTCATCATGATCGACGAATCGCACGTTACCTTGCCTCAGCTGCGGGCTATGTACGCCGGCGACCGGTCGCGGAAGGAAAACCTCATCGAGTACGGGTTCCGCCTGCCGTCGGCGCTGGACAACAGGCCGCTGAAATTTGAAGAGTTCGTTGAACGGATTAACCAGATTATCTACGTCAGCGCGACGCCGGGGCCCTATGAGATGGAAGTCCAGACCAATCTGGCCCAGCAGATTATCCGCCCGACAGGGCTCCTGGACCCGAAGGTCGAAGTGCGGCCTATTGCCGGACAGATGGACGATTTGTTAGGCGAAATACGGAAGCGGACGGAAAAGAACGAACGCGTGCTGGTGACGACGCTGACCAAGAAGATGGCCGAGGATTTGACCGATTATTTAAAGGAAATGGGCGTCCTCGTCCGCTATCTCCATTCGGATATTGCGACGATTGAGCGGGCCGAAATCATCCGCGACCTGCGGGCCGGCGTATTCGACGTCCTCGTTGGCATCAACCTGCTGCGCGAAGGGCTGGACATGCCGGAAGTGTCTCTCGTAGCGATTCTCGACGCTGACAAGGAAGGCTTCCTTCGTTCCGATACGTCCCTCATCCAGACGATGGGGCGGGCGGCGCGAAACGTCGACGGCACGGTCATCATGTACGCCGACAAGATTACCGATTCCATGGCCCGGGCTATGGACGAAACGAAGCGGCGCCGCGAAGTGCAGGACGCTTACAATCAAAAGCATCATATTACGCCGAAATCCGTCAAGAAAGACGTCGTCAACCTCATCGAGCTGACGAAGGTCGCCGAAGACCAGGCTGAATATAGAGGTAAGGGCGAAAAGCTGACGAAGGAGGCCTTGCATAAGGTCATCAACACCATGACACAGCAGATGAAGACGGCGGCGAAAAATCTGGAATTTGAAAAGGCGGCGGAACTGCGCGACCGCCTGGGGCAGCTGCGGCAGCAGCTGGCTGATATGAGCCATGACGACACGCTGCCCAAGGAGCTGCAGGGCGAGGATATGCCCTCGTCCCGGTATGTGCGCAAGGTGCGCCGGCCCGACGCGCGGCGGAAAAAGCCGGACTCGCCGGGCAAACCTAAGGCAAAAAGGAGTAAAACGTAACCTATGCAGGAACCATATATCAGTATCAAAGGTGCGAGACAGCACAATTTGAAAAATATAGATGTAAAAATTCCCCGCGATAAGCTCGTCGTCTTTACGGGCTTGTCCGGCTCGGGGAAATCGTCGCTGGCCTTCGACACGATTTACGCCGAAGGCCAGCGGCGTTATGTCGAATCCTTGTCGGCCTACGCCCGTCAGTTTTTAGGGCAGATGGACAAGCCCGACGTCGATTATATCGAAGGCTTGTCGCCGGCTATTTCCATCGACCAGAAGACGACGAGCCGCAATCCCCGCTCGACCGTAGGCACGGTCACGGAAATTTACGATTACCTGCGCCTGCTTTACGCCCGCGTAGGCGACGCCTACTGCCCGAAGTGCGGAAAGCCTATCCGCCAGCAGACGATTGAGCAGATGGCCGACTCTGTCATGGCTCTCGGCGCGGGGGAAAAGGTCATGGTCATGGCCCCTGTCGTCGACGGCCGTAAGGGAACGCATCAGAAGGTGCTGGCCGGCTTGGTGCGGGACGGCTATGTCCGCGTCCGCGTCGACGGCGAGGTATATCTCCTGTCCGACGATATTCCCCTGGATAAGAATAAAAAGCATACCATCGACGTGGTCATCGACCGGCTGGTCATTAAGGACAGCATTTTGACCCGCCTGACCGATTCGCTGGAAACGGCGGCCAAGCTGGCCGGCGGTATCGTCCATATCCTGCGCATGAGTACGGACGAGGTGCTGAACTTCAGCCAGCATTTCGCCTGCCCCGACTGCCATGTGAGCCTGCCGGAAATCGAGCCCCATCTCTTTTCCTTCAACAGCCCCTTCGGCGCCTGCCCGGCCTGCTCCGGCATCGGCAGCACCATGGAGGTCGATCCCCATTTGGTACTGCCTGATAAAACGAAATCCTTTGCCGACGGTGCTATCGCAGCTCTGAGCAGCAACCCCGATTCGTGGTTTATGCGCCAGCTCGGCGGCTTGCTCAAGCCCTATGGCTTTACGCTGGACAGCTGCTGCGACGAGCTGCCCCGTGAGCTGCAGGAAAAGCTGATGTGGGGCTCTGACGACACGTGTGTCTTCGAGTATGAAAATCTGCGCGGCGAAGTGAAGCAGTACGCCACAGCCTTTGAAGGCGTCATTCCCATGGTGCGCCGCCGCTATAAGGAGGCGTCGTCCGACATGATGCGCGACCAGTTTGAGCAGTTTATGTCGGTTAAGCCCTGCACGACGTGCGGCGGCACTCGCCTGCGCCATGAAGCGCTGGCTATTAAATCGGCGGCCTCAATATTTCCGAGCTGACCGATTTGACTGTCGGCGACATGATTCGATTTTTTGACGGCTTGGAGCTGACGGAAAGCAGCAGATGATCGGCCGGCAGATTTTAAGGAAATCCGGGCCCGCCTGGAATTTCTTCAGACCGTAGGCCTGGAATACCTGACCTTGTCCCGTACGGCCGGCACCTTGTCGGGCGGCGAAGCGCAGCGCATCCGCCTGGCCACGCAATCGGCTCCGGTTTGGTCGGCGTTTTATATATCCTCGACGAACCGTCTATCGGTCTCCATCAGCGGGACAACGACAAGCTGCTTCAGGCCTTGAAGCACCTCCGCGATTTGGGCAATACGCTCATCGTCGTCGAGCATGACGAGGATACGATGCGGGCCGCCGATTATATACTGGACATCGGCCCGGCGGCAGGAGAGCACGGCGGCGAAATCGTGGCCCAGGGGACGGCAGAGGATATTATGGCCTGCGAGCAGTCCCTGACGGGACAGTATTTAAAGGGGGCGAAATATATCCCTATTCCGGAGGAGCGGCGCCAGGGCAACGGGACGTATATCGAAGTCATCGGCGCGGCGGAGCACAACTTGAAGAACATCGACGTATCGATTCCCATCGGCACCCTGACCGTCGTGACGGGCGTATCGGGGTCGGGCAAGTCGACGCTGGTCAACGAAATCCTGTATAAGGGATTGGCCGAAGCCGTATACGGCACGCCCCATCGTCCCGGCAAGTTCAGGGAAATCAGGGGAACGGAATATATCGATAAGATCATCAACATCGACCAATCGCCTATTGGCCGTACGCCCCGTTCCAATCCGGCGACGTATACAGGCGTCTTCGATTTCATCCGCCAGCTGTACAGCCAGACGCCGGAAGCAAAGGTGAGAGGCTACAAGGCCGGGCGGTTCAGCTTCAACATCAAGGGCGGCCGCTGTGAGGCCTGCCGCGGCGACGGCATCATCCGCATCGAAATGAACTTCCTTCCCGACGTATACGTGCCCTGCGAGGTATGCCACGGCGCGCGCTACAACAGGGAGACGCTGGAAGTTAAATACAAGGGGAAGACCATATCGGACGTCCTCAACATGACTGTCGACGACGCCTGTGATTTCTTTGAAAATATTCCCCGCATCCTCAATAAGCTGCGGACCCTGCAGGACGTGGGGCTGGGCTATATCCGCCTCGGCCAGCCGGCGACGACCTTATCGGGCGGCGAAGCGCAGCGCGTCAAGCTGGCGACGGAGCTGTCCAAGCGCAGTACAGGCCGGACGCTGTACATCCTCGACGAACCGACGACGGGCCTCCATGCCGCCGATATTCATAAGCTCATGGACGTACTGCAGATGCTCGTCGACGGCGGCGATACGGTTGTAGTCATCGAGCACAACCTCGACGTCGTCAAGGCGGCGGATTATCTCGTCGATTTAGGCCCTGAAGGCGGCGACGGCGGCGGCACAGTCGTAGCGACGGGGACGCCGGAGGATATCTGCCAGGTGCCGCAGTCCTATACGGGAAGATTCCTGAAGCCCGTATTGGAACGGACGAAGGACTTGATGAAGGGGAACTGCCATGGCCTTGAGTGAAGCCGTACTCGATAAGGTACGAAATTTGACGATCCAGCCCGGCGTATACTTGTGGAAAAACGACAGGGGACAGATCATTTACGTCGGCAAGGCCGTGAATCTGCGTAATCGCGTGCGCAGCTACGTCCGGCACGACGCCAAGCGCGCGCCGAAGGTGACGGCGATGATGAGCCACGCCGCCGATGTGGAAACTATCGTCGTAGCCAACGAGATGGAAGCGCTCATACTGGAAAACACGCTCATTAAAAAGCATCGCCCGCGCTACAATATCATGCTGCGCGACGATAAGACCTACCCGTATATCAAGGTGACGGTGCAGGAAGACTATCCGCGTGTCTTTATGACCCGCCGCGTCCATCGCGACGGCGCCCGCTATTTCGGCCCCTTTGCCGACGCCGGCGCCGTTCATCGCGTGCTGAAGCTCATCCAGCGGGCCTTTCGCATCCGTTCCTGCCGGACGATGCAGGCCGATCGGCCCTGCCTGCAGTACCATCTGCATCACTGCGACGCGCCGTGCGTCCACTACATTACGAAGGGTGAATACGGCAAACTCGTAGAACAGGCCGTCGACATACTGGAAGGGCGTGATACGGGCGTCGTGCGAAGGCTGCAGGAGCAGATGGAAGCGGCGGCGGAAGAGATGGAGTTCGAAAAGGCCGCTATGTACCGCGATCAGATAACTGCCGTCAAGGTGATTCAGGAGCAGCAGAACATTACGACTGTCGGCGGCGGCGACATGGACGTTCTCGGCTTTGCCGGCGACGCCGGGCAGACCTGCGTTCAGATTTACACTATCCGCCAGGGCCGCCTCATGGGACGGGAGACTTTCAGCCTGGAAAACAGTGCCGACGAAACGGCGGCTGCTTTGACGTCGGCCGTATTGGATCAGTATTACGTCGACGGCGTGTTCGTGCCCAAGGAAATCGTCGTCTCCGCCGTAGAGGATAAAGAGGATTACGAACGGCGGCTGACGCTGCAGAAGGGGCAGAACGTGGCCTTAGTCATCCCGCAGCGGGGCATCAAGAAGAAACTGCTGACCATGGCGGAGGATAACGCCCGCGTTCTCCTCGAACAGCGCCGCCTCCAGTGGCAGCACGATACGGACAAGACCAGCGGAGCCGTCGAAGCCTTGGCCCGCGTCCTCGACCTGCCGCGCCTGCCGGAGCGCATGGAATGCTTCGACATATCCCACACGCAGGGGATTGAAACGGTCGCGTCGATGGTCGTCTTTGAGCACGGCCGGCCGGCGAAGCAGGAGTACCGGCGGTTTAAGCTGAAAACCGTGCAGGGGAAACCTGACGATTTCAAATCCATGGCGGAAATCATGGGCCGCCGCTACGGAGAGCGGGATTGGCCCGCTCCGGACCTCATCGTCATCGACGGCGGCAAGGGACAGCTTCACGCCGCCCTGCCTATCATCCGAGAGGCGGGGTGCGAAGCGCCGGTTATCAGTTTGGCCAAGCGGATAGAAGAAGTATTCGTCGAGGGGCGGAGCGACTCCATTATCCTGAGTCATCACACGCCGGAGCTGCAGCTGCTCCAGGCTATCCGCGACGAGGCGCACCGCTTTGCCATTACGTATCACCGCAGCCTGCGGGGCAAGCGGAATCTCGTGTCTATTCTGGATCACATCGAAGGCATCGGACCGAAACGGCGCAAGGCCTTGTGGGGAGCCTTTAAAAATCTGGAAGCTATGAAGGCGGCTACGGTAGAAGAGCTGGCCGCCGTGCCGGGCATGACACGGCAGGCTGCGGAAAACGTCTATTACTTTTTCCGCCTGGGAACGGATGAAAAGAGGAAAGTCGTGGAAAATAAGGCGGATTTACAGAATGTTTAAGGATTATCCCTGAAATACAATGGCATTTGCTTTTTGAACTATGGTATAATAAAGCATACACAGTACGCAGGAGGTAGGTATGATGAAAGAAAAATTAGCGGCCGCGCTGTGCGCCGCCTTGCTGGTCGGCTCGTTATCCTTCGCCGCGGCCCCGGCGACGGTTCAGGACGCGCAGAAGGCCGTATACACGAAGTCGAACGGCAGCACGCTGACGATACAGTATCCGGCAGTTTCCGTCGCCGGCAACGCTGCAGCCAGCCAGAAAATCGCGCAATACTTTATAGAAGAACAAGCCAAGGCCAAGGCGTTTTTTGATAAAGAAAGCATGGAAGGCATGAAGATGACTGAAGAAAAGTCGTACGTCGTGACGCTCAACGACGGCAAGTATCTGTCCTTCATCGACCAGGGCTATATCTATTTTGACAAGGCCGCCCACCCGACGAGCTGGAAGCACGGCGTGACCTTCGATTTGGAAACGGGCGAACGGCTGGACTGGCAGGATTTGGTACGGCCAGAGGATGCGGAATTCTTTACGCTGGACCGCATCAACGCCAAGATTTTCCTGAGCAAGTATCAGCTGTCCACATATTTCGAAGGCCTGACGGAGCTGCCGAAGAATTATTACCTCGACGAAAATAAGGTCATCCACTTCATTTTCGGGCAGTATGAAATCGCGCCGTACTCAACGGGCATCGTCGACATCAGCATGGGTAAAAAGGCAAAATAAGGTTGCAAAATATCGTCCTGTATGGTATGATAGTTAAGGATTATCAATAATCGATATTTATTAATGTTTCTTTTTAGGGAGGTTTTTCAATGGATAAATACGAATGCACCATCTGCGGTTACATTTATGACGAAGCTGAAGGCGACGCTGAAAACAACGTAGCAGCCGGCACGAAATTTGCCGATTTGCCGGAAGATTGGGCATGCCCGACTTGCGGTGCTGGTAAAGACGCTTTCGTAAAAATGGACTAATTCTAAAAGAATTAGCGTAAGTTGTTAGTAAAAGCTTACTATCATGTGGTATACTCATGATAGTAAGCTTTTTTTGTTAAAGGAGGAATATTGCAATGGATATGAAGGAAATTCGCGAACAGGCTAAAAAACGGATGAAAGGCTGCCGCGTCTGTCCGGAGTGCAACGGCAAAGCCTGTGTCGGCATGATTCCCGGCTTCGGCGGACTGCGGACGGGCCGTTCCTTTGCGCGCAACTTGGAATCGCTGCAGGAGTACGGCTTGATCATGCGCAGCATGTCGGGCGTAGAAGAACCGTCGACGGCCGTTGAAATTTTTGGCAAGACCCTGAGCCTGCCTATACTCATCGCGCCGGTAGGCGGCATCGTCCTGAACGCTCAGGTCGACGGCGACCCGGAAGAGGAAGAAATCAAATACGACGAAGCCGTTACGCAGGGGGCGATGGAAGCCGGCACGTGGGCCTTCACCGGTGACAGCGGTGCGCCGTATATGTATTCTTCGGGCATTGCCTCGTGTCGGAAGCGGCCTGGATTCGTTGTTCCTACGATTAAGCCGCGGGAAGACGATAAGATTATCGAAAAGGCTGTGTTGGCAGAGCAATCGGGAGCTCCTGCCGTAGCCTGCGATATCGACGCAGCGACGCTGATTAATATGCGCATTTTTGGTCAGCCTGTCGGTCCGAAGAGCGCCGAAAGCATTGCGAAGGTATCGGCATCCATTCATATTCCTTTTATCGTAAAGGGCGTTATGTCGGCTGAAGAAGCATTGGCCTGCGCAGAAGCCGGCGCTAAGGGCATCGTCGTCAGCAACCATGGCGGCCGCGTACTGGACGGTATGGTCGGCACGGCCGACGTACTGCCGGAAATCGCCGAAGCCGTCAAGGGGCGGATTACGATCTTTGCCGACGGCGGCGTCCGTCACGGCGAAGACGTATTGAAGCTCATTGCTCTAGGCGCCGACGCCGTCCTCGTCGGCCGTCCGGCAGCTGTGGCGGCTATTGGCGGCGGTGCGGAAGGCGTTAAACTGATGCTGGATACGTTCAAGCGCGAATTATGCGACGCCATGATGATTACGGGCGTGCGGGATATTCGCTGCGTCAATCCCCGCATCCTCAAAAATTAAAATAACCGCGTCGTCTTTCAGACACAAAAAAACAAGCC
>ENA-OQHN01000441-OQHN01000441.1-human-gut-metagenome-genome-assembly--contig:-NODE-441-length-14407-cov-17.145658_pt1 | contig 14407 bp, 15 predicted proteins | sample MGYA00242564_ERZ504721 | MGnify/ENA primary metagenome ERZ504721 (study PRJEB26092, sample SAMD00036212) | human gut metagenome | host: Homo sapiens | study: EMG produced TPA metagenomics assembly of...
CCATTCGAATCATGTAAATAGAAGAAAGACCAGAACGCACGGCGCCAAACTGCCCCTCCTCATCCACCACCAAAAGGACTTGCCTTCTGCTTTGCAGAATCAAGTGGCTTTTGGTCCCCCGCCTTGGCAAGGCGGAACGGCTTTCGCCGTCTCCAAGGCGAAAACACGAAGAGGAAAACATAGAGGCAAACGATTGGAACGCAAAAGATTGGAAGACAAAAAAACATAAGAGAAGCCCAAAACCGGACGTAGACGTAGGTTCGGTTTTGGGCTCTTATCTTATATTCGGTTTTTGTAAGAGGCTGATCCTTTGAAATAGAAAGCACAATGGCGCTTAGAACGATCCACTTCCGGTCTTTTCCCTTAAAACTCGATGCGCAGCATCAATCCGCCTTGGTAAGGCGGATCGGCTTTTGCCGTCTCCATGGCGAAAGCACGGTGGCAAAAGACCGTAAGAAAAATCGGCAAGGTAAGCCCTAACCCGGACGCAGTCGTAGGCTCGGTTTTGGGCTATTAGCTTTTTATAGCCATTGTAAGAGGCGGGTCTTTTTGAAACGTAGAAATCACGATAGCGGCTGGAACATCCTGTGTACAGCCATTTGCCTTAGGACTCGATGCGCGGCATCAATCCGCCTTGGTAAGGCGGGGGACCGAAAGCCGCATGTTGCCTCATTCTAATGAGGCAAGCATGCCCTTTCGGTGGTGGATGAGGAAGGCCAGTGACGTTTCCTTGCGAGCGGTTAGCGAGGCAGATTCGCCCGGAGTTCTGAGGCTGCTTTGGAGCGCAGCGGAAAGCCAAAGAACATGTTTGAGGGCGAATTAAGTTCGGACCCGTTCCCCCGTCAGGGGGCGGTTTGGGTCCGAGCGTCATCCCCTATTGACTCCGGATAAAAAAGACGGCAGAAAGCACCCATGCGTTACCTATCGTAAATCGTGAAACAATCCTTCAGACGACAGGTCATGCCCCATTGTTTCCATAGATTTTTCTATCGAACAGCCAGTGGAGGCCCCTCGTGCAGAAAATCGACGCAATCTGGGCCCCGATTGTCCTCTGTGCAATGAACCCAGATTCGTCCTCATCGTTAATATCGATAAAGAATTAGCAGCCATAGTCTTGGGTCATCTTGTATGCATCGCATTCAGCGGTAACTGCGCCAGTAGGATGCCCAATCTTTCTATATTCCCTTAAGTATGGAGAATGAAATTTTTTTGTGCAATAGCTGATTTACTCAAAATAGGTTACACTCCTCGAAATTGATTTATATCCACGTGACAAAGGCTATTGCAACGGAAACGGCAGTCCGTTTTGACGCACTCCTGAATAAGGTCCTTCAAACAAAAAATACCCCGTGATTGACTCACGGGGATATTTTGTGCACTTTTCAACAGGGTTTTCAGCAAACGCCGCATAAACTGTTGCTACTTTTTCCAAAATCATTTCACGTCATACATCCCACTCACCCCTTCACGCAGGTTGATGAGAATGTTCTTCAACTGACTGTAATGTTCCAAGAGGACTTTGTGGGTTTCCCGGCCAATCCCGGATTTTTTGTAGCCGCCAAAAGGTGCGCCGGCGGGCAGGTCGTTATAGGTGTTGACCCACATCCGTCCCGTGCGGACGGAACGGGCCACTTTGAGGGCCGTATCGATGTTCTTTGTGAAGACGGCACCGCCTAGACCGTATTCACTGGCGTTTGCAAGGTCAATCACTTCGTCAAGGGTCTTGAATTTCTGGATGACCACAACGGGGCCAAAGATTTCTTCCTGGCAGACGCGGCAGTCATTGGTATGGCTGATGAGGATGGTTGGTTTCATGAAAAAGCCTTTATCACAGCCATTTTCGGTGTAGCGTTCGCCGCCTGTCACAAGTTCTGCCCCTTCTTCCACGCCGATTTTGACATAGTTCAGGACTTTTTCCTGCTGGGAACGATAAATCTGGGCGCCCAGCTGGGTATTCGGGTCTGTCGGATCCCCGATCCGGACATGTTCAAAGGTGTCTTTCAGGTGGCTGACAAATTCATCAAAGATGCCTTCCTGGACAAAGAGACGGGAACCGGCACAGCAGACCTGGCCCTGATTGAAGAGGATGCCCTTGCAGGTACCGTCAATGGCTTGCTTAAGGTCAGCGTCATCAAAAACGATATTCGCCGATTTACCGCCAAGTTCCAAGGTCACAGGAATCAGTTTGTCACAAGCGGCCTGATAGACGCCGTGACCGACTTCTGTGGAACCGGTAAAGGCCAGCTTATCAAGGTCCGGATGATCCAGGAGCCACTGACCGCTGCGGGAACCTTTGCCGGTAATGAGGTTCACGACCCCTTTGGGCAGGACGCCGTCAATGAGGCGAAGCAGTTCCAGCAGGGACAAAGAGGTATGGGAAGACGGCTTAATGACAACCGTATTGCCTGCAGCAAGAGCCGGTGCAAGCTTCCAGCAGGCCATGGTAAAGGGGAAGTTCCAAGGGATGACCTGACCGACGACACCTACAGGTTCATGGAGAACAAGGGACATGGTGTTGTCGTCAAGCATGGTGGCAGAGCCTTCCCATGCGCGCAGGCAGCCCGCAAAATAACGGAAGTGATCCGAGCCTAAAGGAATATCAGCGGCCATGGTCTCACGGATGGGTTTGCCGTTGTCGAGGGTCTCCACAAGGGCCAGCCGTTCCTTATTCTCATCGATGATGTCCGCAATCTTAAGGAGCAGGTTCTGACGCTCAATGGGAGAGGTTTTGGACCAGCTGGGGAGTGCCTCACGGGCCGCCTTGACGGCGCGGTCCACGTCTTGTTTGGTGGCTTCGGCGCACAGAGCCAAAGCTTCCCCATTGGCTGGATTATGGGCGGCAAACGTAGTTCCGTCTGAGGCGGGTACAAATTCACCGTTGATGTACAGACCATATTCTTTTAAAAGATCGACTTTTTGCATCGTTCATGCTCCTTTCAAGTTTGCATCACTATCATAAAAACTACTTTTGATCATTGGATTTGTTAGGTTATCCATCCACCGTTTAACTTGTGTGGATGGATGAACATATTATACTATACCTTTTTGAGTTACAGTTCATTTTTCACAGAAAACCCAACATTTTGTTTTTTAATGCTTTTATAATTTTAAGAATCATTATTATCTATGTTTCCCCAGTTCCTTCCCTTATCAAAAAAACACTGCCTCCGAAGAAGCAGTGTTCGTTCAGTCATGTTCAGTTACTTGCTTTCAAAAAAGACTTTGTAGCCCAGGTAGGTTTCGTACGCATCAGCTTTTGACAGGAGATCGTAGGGAGAATGCATGCTCAGCATGGCGGTTCCGCAGTCAACGACTTCGCAGCCCCAATCAGCCATCATGAAGGCAATGGTTCCGCCGCCGCCCTGGTCCACCTTGCCTAGTTCGCCAATCTGCCAAGCTACACCGCCATCATTAAAGATTTGACGGACTTTTTGGATGAATTCGCTGTTGGCGTCATTGCTGCCGGCTTTACCGCGAGCCCCCGTGTATTTGGTCAAGGCAAGGCCATAGCCGCAGAGAGAAGAATTATCTTTCTCCGTTACTTCAGGGAACATGGGATCAAGGCAGCTATTGACGTCGCCAGAGAGCATTTCGCTCTTTTCCATGGTTTCGTAAAAGTCCAGCAGGGCCCCGCTGCCCTGGAGGGCCAGCATCTTCATGACAAACTTCACAAAATAGGAGCTCATCATACCTGTGTTCCCGTAGGACCCGATCTCTTCTTTATCCGTAAAGAGGGCCACTTGGGTCTTGGTCCCCGGTTTGGCGGCAAGCAGGGCTTCCAGGTTGGCGTAGGAGCAGACACGGTCGTCCTGGCCATAGGCCGCTATGAGGGAACGATCAAAGCCGACATCACGGCTTTTCATGGCCGGTACCAATTCGAGTTCAGCCGTCGTGAAATCTTCTTCCGTTATGCCATAGGTCTTTTTGAGGAGATTCAAGATGGCGTCCTTGACTTTCTCCTCTTTTCCAGCATGGGAGCCGATGATGGCCTGAAGCTGTTCCCCAGTCACGCCTTCGGCCATGGTCTTTTTCATCTGGTCCTGGGCCATGTGGATCAACAGGTCCGTAATGTAAAAGACGGGATCATTTTCGTCCATGCCGATATTGACCTCGATCTTCTTGCCTTTTTGCGTATAGATGACGCCGCACAGGGCCAGGGGAATGCAGGGCCACTGATACTTCTTGATGCCGCCGTAGTAATGGGTACGGAAGTAGACAAGGCCATCCTGCTCATGGACGGGGTTACCTTTAAGGTCAAGGCGCGGTGCGTCAATATGGGAGCCCACAATCTTCAGCCCTTCCTTGACGGGTTCTTTGCCGATCACGGCAAGGATGACTGATTTGCCTTTTTGGTTCCAATAGACCTTATCTCCCTCATGAAGGGCCTTCAGGTCGTAGAGGGGCTTGAATCCCTTTTTTTCGGCCGCTTCTATGATGAAATTGACGGACTGCCGTTCCGTGCGGGCTTTGTCAAGAAAAGCTTTTATTTCTCGCCATAGGCCATTACGGCTTTTTTCTCGCTGTTATTCATGCGCTGCCATACGGATTCGGTTCTGCTGTATGTTGTTTTCATGATGTTCCTCCTCACAATATGATGAGAAAAGTATAACACAGGTTAAGGATGAAGGGAAAGGGATTTGATCTTTGATGGCGCGCTGCTTTCTCAGCCAGGTTGATGCCTGACGCGCAGCTAGTGGCTGATTCCCACCGAAAAGCCTGTTCAATCGGCCTTACCGAAAAGTAGGATTCCTTTTCCTCGCTACGCAAAACGGGTTGCCCTCTCATACAAAAAGACCATGAAGCACCACGCTTCACGGTCTTTTTATCATCGCTTGCGCGATGTTTGTTACCGGTTGGTAAAGACAGGTTTTCTCTTTTCGAGGAAGGCTGCCATGCCTTCTTTTTGGTCGCGCGTAGCAAAGCAGGATCCGAAGACCTGTGCTTCGTAAGCAAGACCGCTGCGCAGGTCCATGTTCATGCCCGTATTGATGGCATTTTTTGCAGATGCAATGGCCATCGGAGCTTTGCTCATGATCTTGCGGAGAATGGCTTCGCATTCTGGGATGAGGTTTTCCTGAGTCGTAATGCGGTTGATGAGACCAATCCGCAGGGCTTCTTCAGCGTCAATCATGGACCCGGTATAAATCATCTCTTTTGCTTCGCCCGTCCCGATAAGGCGGGCCAGACGCTGGGAGCCACCGAATCCCGGAATGATGCCGTAGTTGACTTCCGGCTGACCAAATTTGGCGTTGTCGGAAGCAAAACGGAAATCACAGGCAAGGGCCAGTTCGCAGCCGCCGCCCAGGGCAAATCCGTTGATGGCTGCTACGACAGCAACAGGGATGCGTTCAATGGCGTTAAAGACAGCATGACCAAGGACGGAGAAGCAGCGGGCTTCCGTTACGGTCATTTTGCTCATGGCGCCAAGGTCAGCACCAGCAACAAAGGATTTGGGGCCGGCACCGGTAATGAGGACGGATTTTGTCGCAACGTCAGAAGCCAGGCGATTGAAACAGTCCTTCATTTCTTCCAGGGTCAGCGTGTCCAGGGCATTCAAGGCTTTCGGACGGTTGATGGTTACCGTCGTGATGCCGTCTTCTGCTGTATTAACAAGCAGGTTCTTGTATTCATACATCCTGTTCACCGCCCATCATTTCTTGTAATCGTAGAATCCTTTGCCGGTCTTGCGTCCCAGATAACCAGCTTCGACCATCTTGCGGAGCAGCGGGCACGGACGGTATTTCGGATCACCAAATTCCTTGTAGAGGACTTCCATGATGGCAAGGACCGTATCGTTGCCGATAAGGTCAGCAAGGGCGAGAGGTCCCATCGGATGGTTGAAGCCGAGTTTGGCAACGGCATCGATGTCTTCCGCGCTGGCAACGCCTTCCATCAGGGTAAAGATGGCTTCGTTCAGCATAGGGATCATGATCCGGTTGCCGACAAATCCAGCAGAATCCTTGACGGCTACAGGGGTCTTATCAAGGGCTGCAGCCAGGTCATACACTTTTTTGAAGGTATCGTCGCTCGTAGCAAGGCCGCGGGTGACTTCTACCAATTTCATGACAGGAGCCGGGTTAAAGAAGTGCATGCCGATGAATTTATCAGCTCTCTTCGTGAACCCGCCAAGCATGGTGATGGAAACGGAAGACGTGTTGCTGGCAATGATGGCATCTTCCGGGCAGAGTTCATCAAGGGTCTGGAAAATGTCTTTTTTGATCTTGACGTTTTCCGTAGCTGCTTCAATAGCCAGATGAACGTTGCAGGTTTCCTTCGTCATCTCAACAACACCGGTGATACGGCCCAGGGTCGCATTTTTTCTCATCTTCGGTGATGCGGCCTTTTTCTACGCTGCGCGTAAGGTTCTTTTCAATATTTTTGATCCCGCGGTCAACAAATTCTTGTTTGATATCGCGGAGTACAACCTCTACACCATGAGCAGCCATGACTTGTGCAATGCCGCTGCCCATTTGACCAGCGCCGATAACCATAACTTTCTTTAATTCCATAACTGAATATCTCCTTTTAAGGTAAATTCATGCAGTGGATAGCTGCATGGGAAACAGTGCCGCGAAAGGTTTTGGGAAGCAAGCGCAGCTTCCGGGTCCTGTCAGTATACCCGCAGCGATCCCTCTGCACCCTCTAATGTGCAGAAAGATATTTACAACTTTTCAGAGAACGATTGATACTTTATATCCCCCGTCCCCATAGGGGGCGAGGGATCAAAGTGTCATCAATCAGCAGGAATGCCGAGCGAGATTATTTCTTCTTTTTGTCGCTCAAGAGATCACGGGAGATGACCATACGCTGAACTTCGTTGGTGCCTTCGTAGATCTGGGTGATCTTAGCGTTACGCATATAGCGTTCAGCCGGATAGTCAACGGTGTAGCCGTAACCACCAAAGATCTGGACAGCATCAGTCGTAACTTCCATGGCAACGTCGGAAGCAAAGCACTTAGCCATAGCAGCGGCTGCAGAGTACGGTTTGCCTTCGTTCTTCAGGTTAGCTGCACGATAAACGAGCAGACGGGCAGCTTCGATCTTCATGGCCATATCAGCCATCTTGAAGCTCAGGGCCTGGAATTTGCAAATGCTGCGGCCGAACTGTTCACGTTCCTTGGAGTATTTCACAGCAGCGTCGAGGGCGCCCTGTGCGATACCCAGAGCCTGCGCGGCAACGCCGATACGGCCGCCGTCCAGGGTCTGCATAGCAATCTTGAAGCCTTCGCCTTCTTTGCCGAGCAGATTTTCTTTAGGAACTTCGCAGTCTTCAAAAATCAATTCAGCTGTCAGGGAGGTGTGACCGCCCATCTTGTCTTCGATCTTGCCGAAGCGGAAGCCAGGCATGCCTTTTTCTACGATGAAAGCGGAAATGCCGTGTACGCCAGCGCTCTTATCGGTCATAGCAAAGATGACATAGGTTTCAGCTTCGCTGCCGTTGGTGATGAAGATCTTGGAGCCGTTCAGGATGTATTTGTCACCCTTCAGAACAGCCGTGGTCTGCTGAGCGGAAGCATCCGTACCAGCGGACGGTTCGGTCAGGCCGAAAGCACCAATGGTGCGGCCTTCGCAGATCGGGGTCAGGTATTTTTGTTTCTGTTCTTCCGTACCGAACATGTAGATCGGCGTTGCGCACAGGGAAACGGAAGCGGAAAGGGTGATACCCGTACCATCATCGACTTTGGACATTTCTTCAACAGCCAGGATGTAGCTGAGAACGTCCATGCCAGCTCCGCCGTATTCTTCAGGGAAGCAGATGCCTTGGAAGCCATTTTCGATCATTTCGTTGATGATCTTGCGGTCCCAAACGTGGTTCTTGTCTCTTTCTTCAATGGTCGGAGCCAGGAATCTTTCTGCAAAGTCAGCAGCCTGCTCCTTAATCATTTGTTGGTCTTCAGTCAGATTAAAATCCATGAATCATTCCCTCTTTCTCCACTTTTTTTAAGTGATTGATGATTATAACATTTCCACAACAGCAGACGTACCCATACCGCCGCCGATGCAGAGCGTTGCCAGGCCAAGCTTCTTGTCGCGGTTTTTCAGTGCGTACAGAAGCGTTACAAGAATGCGGGCGCCGGAAGCCCCAATCGGGTGACCGAGGGCAATGGCACCGCCATTGACGTTGACTTTATCAGGATCGAAGTTCAGCTCACGGCCGACTTCTACGAACTGAGCAGCAAACGCTTCGTTGGCTTCGATGAGGTCAAGGTCCTTGACTTCCAGACCTGCCTTGGAGAGGGCTTTGCGGCTTGCAGGGATAGGCCCAATGCCCATGATGGCAGGATCGACACCGGCAGAAGCATAGGACAGGATCTTCGCCATCGGTTTGATGCCGAGTTCCTGTGCTTTTTCCGCGCTCATGATGACAAGGGCGGCAGCCCCGTCGTTCAGACCGGAAGCGTTGCCAGCCGTGACCGTGCCGCCTTGTTTAAAGGCAGGACGCAGTTTGGCCAGGATTTCCGTCGTGGTTCCTTCACGCGGGAATTCATCCGTATCAAATACGGTTTCGCCCTTTTTGGTTTTGATGGTAACAGGAACGATTTCGTCCTTGAAAGCACCGCTCTTGATGGCCGCAATGGCTCTTTGCTGGGAACGGGCAGAAACTTCGTCCTGGTCTTCACGGGTTACGCCGAATTTTTCAGCGACGTTTTCGGAAGTGATGCCCATGTGATAGTTATTGAACGCATCCCACAGACCATCCTTGATCATGACATCGACGAGTTTGCTGTCGCCCATACGCAGACCCCAACGAGCTTTGCCGCTGGTAACAAAAGGAGCGTTGGACATGCTTTCCATACCGCCGGCAACGACGATGTCGTTATCGCCAGCCAGGATGGACTGAGCAGCCAGTTCCACACATTTCAGGCCGGAACCGCAGACTTTATTGACAGTAAAAGCAGGAACTTCAATAGGCAGGCCAGCTTTGATGGATGCCTGACGAGCAGGGTTTTGGCCCAGTCCAGCTTGGAGGACGTTACCAAAAATGACTTCGTCAACTTTTTCACCAGGGACATTAGCTCTTTTCAGGGCTTCCTTGATGACAATTGCACCGAGTTCAGGGGCAGACAGGGGAAGCAGGCTGCCACCAAATTTGCCGATAGCCGTTCTTACAGCACTTGCAATTACAACTTCGCGCATAACTAAATCATCCCTTCTTCAACAAGTTGTCGGTGACCTTTTCACCGATAAGTGAAGGCCGCCTTAACAGGTAAGGACATATATGAACCAAGGCTCATATTTTCAGGTTTCACTTATGTATTTAATTATACACTAATTATGATTTGAATGGAACGGGAAAACCAAAAATTGTGAAAATTACGAGGAAATCGAAGAAAAAACCTTGAATAGGGCGAAAAAAACAGGCCCCCTCCCCTTCCTTTCCCTGTCTTTTTCCTGCAGGGACTTCTCTTTTTGTCCTTAGTGCAACGTCGTTCCAAGGTGTCTAAAAGGGGCTGTGACGAAATGAGAAGTGCTCATTTTTCACAGTCCCTTTTGGGGATAGGTGTTCAATTGCAATGAGGGGGGATTCTAGCCATTGCTCCTTCATAAAGGACCTACTTATTTTTCGGCAATGGCCTCAATTTCACAGGCCGCGCCCTTTGGCAGATCCTTCACGGCCACACAGCTTCTCGCTGGATAGGACGTGAAATACGCGGCGTACACTTCATTAAAGGCGGCAAAATCCTTCATATCCGCCAAAAAGCAGGTGGTCTTGACGACTTTTTCCAGGCTCGTGCCAGCCGCTTCCAAAATGGCTGCCACGTTTTTGCAGCTCTGATGGGCCTGTTTTTCGATGCCATCAGGAACCAGTCCCGTTTGAGGGTCGACGGGAATCTGCCCGCTTGTAATGACAAATCCATTGGTTTCAAAGGCCTGTGAATAAGGGCCAATGGCACCGGGAGCTTTTTTCGTTTCAATTTTACGCATTGGGGTTCTCCTCTCAAATTACTTATTATACAGCGAGACGATCTTCCACAAGGGTTTTGAAGAACTTGACCCCCGTGAGGATGACATCATCGTTGTAATCGAATTGAGCATTGTGAAGCATGTAGTTTTGTCTGTCTTTCTTGCCGCTGCCAAGGAAGACAAAACAGCCCGGTACTTTGGTGAGGAATTTACCAAAGTCCTCGGAAATCATGACAGGCTGGCAGTTTTCCTTGACCTTGTCGGCACCTACCGCCTTACGGGCTGCTGCAGCTGCATGGGCGGCGCATTCAGGCCAGTTGACCGTCGGTGCAAATTCATGGGTATAGCTGAATTCACTGGCTGCCCCGGCCATAGCGCAGGCATGCTCCACAATGGTCCGCATGCGGATTTCAATGAGGGCCTGCATCTCAGGCGACGTGCTGCGCGTATCACCGGTCATGACGATGTTCGACGGAATGGCATTATGAGCGCCATCCGTATGAAGTTCTGTCACGGACACGACGGCCGGTTCCAAGGGATTGGCATTTCTTGAGACAATGGTCTGGAGGCCCAAGATGATCTGGGCCGCCGGAATGAGGGGATCGATGCCCACATGGGGGCTTGAGGCATGACCGCCGCGGCCATGGATCTTGATGGTAAAGTTATCCTCGCTTGCCATGATCCCGCCGGGACGGGTATGGATCTCGCCTTCGGGTAGGAAAGGAATATTATGAAGGCCATAGATTTCATCGACGGGATACTTTTCAAAAAGGCCATCATCAATCATGGCCTTGGCCCCTTTTCCAGGTTCTTCGGCAGGCTGGAAGATGGCCCGGACCGTGCCATTAAAATTCTTTGACTCGGCAAGTAGGGTCATAGCACCCAAAAGGATCGTCATGTGGCCGTCGTGGCCGCAGGCATGCATTTTTCCAGGATTCTGGGATTGATAAGTGGGGGTTCCCACTTCTTTGACGTTAATGGCATCCATGTCAGCTCGCAAGCCAATCACTTTTTTCCCGTCGCCCACGGTAAGATCTGCAACAACGCCCGTACCGCCAATACCTTCATGGACAGTGCAGCCCATAGCGCGCAACTTATCGGCAACAAAACGAGCCGTTTCGACTTCTTCAAAGGCCGTTTCTGGGTGGGCATGAAGAGTATGCCGCCACGAAATAAGAGTTTCCTTTACTTTTTGTTCATCCATTAGACTTCCTCCTTACCTAGGTTGACTGCCTTCTGCTTCCCAGCTTGGGATCTTTCCTTCCTTTAATTTTTCCAAATAATCCTTAAGAACATGGACCACGTCCCCCTTCATCTTGAGCAAGGCGTAAACATTAAATAAAACAAGGAAGGCCACACCAAAGTCCACAAAGTCCCACAAATCATCAAGCTGCATCATGGAACCCACGATGATGAGGAGTAAAACCAAGATTTTAAACATCTTGACATACCTTTCCACTTTTTCCGGAGTCTCCTTAAATAGATAGCGAACACTCACCTCTCCATAGAAGACATCGGCAATGATGGTTGTAAAGCAGAAAAGAAAGGTCATGAGCATGACAAAGTAATTGCCAAAACTGCCAAGGTTTGCAGAAAAGGCCGCTTGAACAAGATTGACCCCGATGGCTCCAGAGTGAAGGACACCAGATAACAGAATGGCAAAGCCTGTGCAGCTGCAGATGACGATGGTCGTCATAAAGGTCCCGAACATGGCGGCAAAGCCCTGCATGGCAGGATGTTCGACTTTCGCAGACGCATGCATGGCAGCGGCGCAGCCATTTCCCGCATCGTTGGAAAAAAGGCCGCGGGCTACGCCGTTACGAACAGCTTCTTTGATGGTATAGCCTACAGCACCGCCAGCGGCAGCTTCTGTTGTAAAGGCCGACGACATGATTTGCGCAAAAAGCGCAGGAATCTGGGCGAAATGAGTGATGACGATATAGATGACGCCCAGTAAATAGATGACAGCCATGAATGGAACTACAAGAGAAGCCGTCTCTGTAATCCGTTTAACTCCGCCCAGCACAACGAGGGCGGTCAACAGGGCGACGCCAATACCAAGGACCCAGATAGGAAGAGGATAAATGACGGTCACAGCCGAAGCAATAGAATGGGTCTGGAGCATAACAATGGCAATCCCCATGGTAAAGACCGTAAAGGCTGCATAGAGGCAAGCCAATGTTTTGTTGTGAAGTCCCTTCGTCATGTAGTAAGGTGCACCGCCGTAAAAGTTCCCATCGGGACTTTTTTCATGGTAAAGCTGCCCCAGAACGGCTTCAGCAAAGGAGATGACCATACCAAAAAGGGCTGTGATCCACATCCAAAAGAGAGCTCCAGGGCCGCCCGCTAAAAGGGCACTTGCCACCCCCACAAGGGACCCGGTCCCAACCTGACCGCCAACGGTAGCACAAAGGGCACTGAAGCCGGAAATCCCACCTTCGCCGTTCATATTGGCCTTGAGGGAGTCCCAGATCTTGCCAAATTGGGTGAGCTGGGGAAATCCTGTAGCTATGCTGTAGACAAGCCCCGTTCCTAAAAGGATGATGGAAAGGACATATCCCCACATAAGAGAGTTGAATTCACTGATGAAGGCCATTTTTATTCACCACTTTCCTAAGTCTATAAGGGGAATTCTTCTTACTAGGTAAAGCAAAGGGTGCAGTCAGCCTGTCATGCTATGCTGCACCGCATTGTGCGTCATCAGGAATGGTTCATGCCATCCCAGACGACCTTCCGATAATTCTCTTGGTCCGTATCTCCTTCCGTACTGATGCACAGGACAATGGACTGAGCCGTGAGCCCCAATGCATGCTTCATACCCGTAAGCTCGGGATCGACCATGAGGCAGTACACAAGCCCCATTGTCACGGCGCCGCTTTCACCTGAAATAATGGCAGGATCTCCTTTTGCGGGGTTTCCCAAAAGCCGCATGCCGAAAGCCGCTACACTGTCGTCAACAGAAAAGAAGTGGGAAGCATGATGCTTGATAACATCCCAGCCCAAGGTACAGACTTCGCCGCAGCAGAGCCCCGCCATCATGGACGCAAGATTACCGGTTACAGCGTGGAGCTTGCCATCATTGGCCGCAGCCGTTTTATACAGGCAGCTCGCCGCTTTGGGCTCGACAATAGAAAGCCGGGGCATGTTCTTTCCATAATAGCGGGCCAAAAAGCCCGTAATGGACCCTGCCATAGCTCCGACGCCGGCTTGCAGAAAGACGTGGGTAGGAACGATGTCCTTTAGGTCCTCCACAGCTTCATGGGCCATGGTCATATAGCCCTGCATGATCCAACGGGGAATCGTTTCATACCCTTCCCATGCCGTATCCTGGACCAGGATCCAGCCTTTTTCTTCTGCCATACGACTTGCCAGGCGGACCGTGTCGTCATAGTTGACACTCGTGATTTCCGCTTCGGCACCTAGTTTCCGAATGTTTTCCAGGCGTTCCCTGCGGGAGCCCTTCGGCATGTAGATGACGGCCTTTTGTCCCAAGTGCTGGGCGGCCCAGGCAACGCCCCGTCCATGATTGCCGTCTGTCGCGGTTACAAAGGTAAAGGTGCCGCGGGCAATGGAAGTCAGATCATCCATGGCTTTTCCCGTCTTTTCCGCAAGGACTTTAGCAAGGGCATAGCTTCCGCCAAGTCCCTTGAAGGCATTGAGGCCGAAACGGTAACTTTCATCCTTGACGTAAAGCCCTTTAAGTCCCAAGATTTTTGCCGTTTTTGCGAGGTTTCTCAGCGGGGTCTTCGCATACCCGTCCAAAGTCTTATGGAAGGTACGGACCTTTTCTGCCTCTTCCGTGGAAAAAGGCGCATCCCAGGTCCCGCATTTTCCATCGCTGGAATAAGAAGTCATGGTAATTGTCATAATCTTCATCCTCTCTTTCATACTTTCTTTTCTTGCAAAGTAAGGGTGATATCGCTGTTTTTCCTTACGATTCCTAAAAATTTTCGTTTTTGTTAAATTCAGTATATTTCCAATTCTTCCTTAATTCTATGTAAATCATCCTCATTTATATCTAAATCTTCCCAAATTTCTTTTTTCCCTTGGAATTTTTGTAGTATACTGTCAGTAAAGAAGCCAAGCAAAAAGAAAAGGAGGTGCCCTCTTATGGGAAAACCATCCATCCCGCAGATTCGCTTGGGCGGCTCCCAATACACCATTGAGCCAACGGCTGACGCCGAGGAGCGGATTCCTTATCCTTATAAGGAACTGCCTATTGCCATGTTCAAGCAGATGTATCGGCCCCTTTTGGGCGATCAGATTCCTATCCACTGGCATGAGGGAATGCAGCTTTTATGGGTCTATGAAGGCACCCTCTCCTATCGCGCCAACGGAACGGAATTTCCTTTGGACCGCAACAAACTCCTTTTCATCAACCATGGCATCCTGCATAGTTCCCGTCCTGTCGGCACAAAAGTCAGGACCCTGTGCATTGACTTTGGAAAAGAACTTTTTCCTCCCGCCCTTTGGCAGCGCTTCCTGGAGCCCTTTGTGGAAA
>ENA-OQHN01000443-OQHN01000443.1-human-gut-metagenome-genome-assembly--contig:-NODE-443-length-14386-cov-3.297637_pt1 | contig 14386 bp, 12 predicted proteins | sample MGYA00242564_ERZ504721 | MGnify/ENA primary metagenome ERZ504721 (study PRJEB26092, sample SAMD00036212) | human gut metagenome | host: Homo sapiens | study: EMG produced TPA metagenomics assembly of...
AGACCGAGTTCGACGTTGTTCTGAAGTCTGCTGGCGCAAACAAGATCAACGTTATCAAGGTTGTTAAGGAAGCTACCGGCCTGGGCCTGAAGGAAGCTAAGGCTATGGTTGACGAGGCTCCGAAGACCATTAAGGAAGGCGTTTCCCAAGGACGACGCTGAGGCTCTTAAGACGAAGCTCACCGAGGCTGGCGCTGAGGTCGAGCTGAAGTAATTTAGCTTCACCTTATAATTGTCTGATTCAAGATCCGCAAATGCAGTTCGCTGTGTTTGCGGGTCTTTTTTCTTTTCGGCTATATGGTTTTCTGAAATATAATTTGGCAGCTTTATTCACAAAATAGTCATTGCTTTTTTGTTTTTGTCGGTCTATAATATGTTCATTCCTTAACAGTTCAAAAATGAACAATTCAGTTTTAAACTGTTTTTTGGAAATGGACATCGTTAAGAACTTTTGGCGATGTTCAGCAGTAAGCAACAGGAGGTGCGAGGAATGAAGCGAGACGAGCAAGCGTGTACGGCCGTGCCGTTTCACGACGGGCTTGCGGAGCACTTAACGCAGATCGCGCGCATCATCCATACGGAGCTGCGCAAGGTGCTGGCGGATGAAGACCTTTCCGCGGTGGAATCCGGTGTGATCATGTGCCTTTCCACAACAAAGGTCGATACGGCCGGGCGCATTGCGCGGCGCATGGGTGTTTCGCGCTCGTTGATGAGTAAGGCGGTAGACCACCTTGTGCGCGGCGGATGGATTGAAACAAAACCGGACCAAAGCGACCGTCGCATGGTACATTTGGTTTTGTTGCCGAAGGCCGAGCCGGCTGTTAAGCGGTGCAGAGAGCTGAAGCATGAATATTATGAAAAAATGTGCGCCGGTGTCAGCCCGGAAGACATGCAGGTCTTCCACCGCGTCATGGAGCAAATACGGCGAAACCTTGAAAACTTTACCGAGACAGGCAGATACCCGGAGATGAGAAAGGAGAAAACCGAATGAAATTGCTGAAAACGTACCTAAAGCCGTTTGCGGCGCTGGTGCTGGCGTGCATTCTGCTGCTTTTCGGGCAGGCGATGTGTGACTTGACATTACCGAACCTGATGAGCGACATTGTGAACACCGGCATTCAGCTTGGCGGCGTGGATGAGGCTGCACCTGCGGTTTTGAACCAACAGGCCGTTGACTTATTGGCGCTGTTTATGAACGACGCGGAGGCGGGGACGATTCAAAAACGCCTACACGCCCGTGGAGCACGGCAGCGATGAAGAGACGAAGCTTGCGAAAACCTACGAGAATATCAAGGACATGGATGCGGTCGCTTTAAGCGAAGATGCAGACGTGCAGGCGGTGGGCGATGCCTACGGTAAAGCGGCGTATGCGTTCATGACATTTCTGAAGGATTACGGCGCGCAGACCGGCCAGGCGGTGGACACCGAAAGCGGCGTGCAGGACATGGATATGCGTCAGCTTTATGCTGTTATCCCCATGTTACAGCAGATGCCGAAAGAGACGTTCAGCGAAGCGATCGATTCTGCCGAAAACGCGCAGTCGATGATCGGCTCGCAGGTGGGCGCGACGTTTACAAAGCTGTTCTATAAGGAACTCGGCGTCGATTTGGACGCAAAACAGGTGCGCTACATTGTGATAAAGGGCCTTGAGATGCTCGGCATTGCGCTGCTCGGTGTGCTGGCGGCGGTGCTTGTCGGCTTCTTCGCGTCGCGTATTTCGTCCGGCGTGGCAAAGCAGATGCGCAGCGATGTGTTCCGCAAGGTGGAAAGCTTTTCCAACACGGAGTTCGATAAATTTTCCACCGCATCGCTCATCACGCGCACGACGAACGACGTGACGCAGGTGCAGATGCTTATTTCCATGGGTCTGCGTTTGATGTGCTACGCGCCGATCATGGGCGTGGGCGGCATTATTTTCGCGCTGCAAAAAAGCGTTTCGCTAAGCTGGATCATCGCGCTCGCGGTCATCGTTTTGCTGGGGCTTGTCATCGTACTTTTAAACGTTGCAATGCCGAAATTCAAGAGCTTGCAGCGTTTGACGGACAGATTAAACCTCGTCAGCCGCGAGAATTTGAGCGGCATGCTCGTGGTACGCGCGTTTACGAATGAGAAATTCGAGGAGGCGCGCTTTGATAAGGCGAATGAAGACCTCACCCGCACAAACCGCTTTACCCAGCGCGTGATGAGCATTACAATGCCGATCATGATGCTCATCATGAATCTTGTCACGCTGCTCATCATGTGGGTGGGTGGGCACGCCATTGCGGAATCCACCATGCAGGTAGGCGACATGATGGCGTATATCCAGTACACGATGCAGATCATCATGTCGTTCCTGATGATTTCGATGATCTTCATTATGGTGCCGCGCGCCATGGTTTCCGCAGACCGTGTGCAGGAGGTGCTGACGACGGAGCTTTCCATTAAGGAGCCGGAAAACCCGGTTACACTCGGTAATGAAAGCGGTGAGCTGCGTTTTGACGACGTTTCCTTCCGCTACGGCAACGCCGAGGAAGATACCTTGAGCCACATTTCGTTTACCGCCAAGCCCGGCCAAACGACGGCGTTTATCGGCGCGACGGGTGCGGGAAAATCGACGCTCATCAACCTCATCCCGCGTTTTTACGATGTCACCGACGGCGCAGTTTACCTGAACGGCAAGGATATCCGCACGCTTTCGCAAAAGGAACTGCGCGATAACATCGGCTACGTGCCGCAGAAGGCCATGCTGTTCTCCGGCACAATCGATTCCAACATCAAGTACGGCAAGGAAGACGCCGATGTGAACGAGGTGCTGGCAGCGCTCGATTGCGCACAGGCTACGGAATTTGTCAGCGAATTGCCGAACGGCGTGGAAAGCTCCATCGCGCAGGGCGGCAGCAACGTTTCCGGCGGCCAGAAGCAGCGCCTTGCCATTGCCCGTGCGCTCGTGAAAAAAGCGCCGGTGTATATTTTCGATGATAGCTTCTCCGCGCTCGATTTCAAAACGGATGCAAAGCTGCGCCGTGCGCTGACGAAATACACGGAAAACGCTGTCGTGCTCATCGTCGCGCAGCGCGTTTCCACCATCATGAACGCCGAGCAGATCATAGTGCTGGATGAAGGCAAAATCGTCGGCAAGGGCACGCACAAAGAGCTTTTGAAAACGTGCCAGGAATACCGCGAGATTGCGGAAAGTCAGCTTTCAAAGGAGGAATTGGCATGAGCGAACCGAAAAGAAACGCACCGCGTCCGCACGGGCCCGGCAGAGGCATGATGCCCACCGAAAAAGCCAAGGACTTCAAAGGCAGCTTTAAAAAGCTTATTTCGTATCTTTCCCCGTTTAAGTTTAAAATACTCATCGTCGTCATTTTCGCGGCGCTTTCCACCGTGTTCACGATCGTCGGCCCGAAGATCCTCGCAAGAGCGACCGATGAGCTGACAGCCGGCTTGATGCGCATCATCACCGGCGCTGCGGAGGGCATTGACTTTGGCTATATCGCGAAAGTTTTACTGTTCCTTGTGGGGCTGTATGCGTTGAGCGCGCTGTTCTCCTACATTCAGGGATTTACGATGTCCGGCGTTTCGGCGAAGGTCTCGTACAATATGCGCCGTGCCATTATGGAGAAGATTGACCGCCTGCCCGTCTCGTATTTTCACAAGACGAGTCAGGGTGACGTGCTTTCCCGCATCACGAACGATGTTGATACGCTCAGCCAGAGTCTGAACCAGAGTATCACGCAGCTTATCACGTCTGTGTGCTCCATCATCGGCGTGCTTATTATGATGCTTTCCATCAGCTGGCAGTTGACGCTTGTCGCACTGTGCATCGTCCCGATTTCGTTGCTGCTTGTCGGACGCATTGTGAAATCCTCGCAGAAATATTTCGTCGGCCAGCAGGAATACCTCGGCGCGGTGAACGGCCACGTGGAGGAAATGTACGGCGGGCACGTCGTCGTGAAGGCGTTTAACGGCGAAGCGCGCTCCATGGAGAAATTCGAGTGCGAAAACGAAAAGCTCTATAACGCGGGCTGGAAGTCGGAGTTTCTCTCCGGCCTGATGCAGCCGATCATGGGCTTTGTGGGCAACCTCGGCTACGTTGTGGTGTGCATTTTGGGCGCATCTATGGCGGCAGGCGGCAGCATGACCATCGGCGGCATTCAGGCGTTCATCCAGTATCTGCGCAGTTTCACGCAGCCCATCACCCAGATGGCAAGCATCTCAAGTCAGGTACAGCGCACCATGGCGGCGGCAGAGCGCATTTTCAATTTCCTTGATGAGCCCGAGATCGTCGAAAAAACACCGAAATACACCGTGGAAAACAGCAATATCCGCGGCGACATCCGCTTTGACCACGTTTGCTTCGGCTACGAAGACACCGACGAGACTGTCATCCACGATTTCTCCGCCGATGTGAAAGCGGGCCAGAAGATCGCTATTGTCGGCCCGACGGGTGCAGGCAAAACGACTATGGTAAAGCTTCTCATGCGCTTCCACGACCTTAAATCCGGCAGGATCTACCTTGACGGCAAGGACATCACGGAGTTTGCCCGCGGCGACCTCAGAAAAGAATTCGGCATGGTTCTGCAGGACACGTGGCTTTACAGCGGCACCATCATGGAGAACATCCGTTACGGCCGCTTGGACGCGACGGACGAGGAGGTCATTCAGGCGGCAAAAGCGGCGCAGGTTGACCACTTTGTGCGCACACTGCCGGACGGCTACAGCACGATCCTCAATGAAGAAGCGACGAATGTCTCGCAGGGACAAAAGCAGCTGCTCACCATCGCCCGTGCGATTTTGTCTGACAGCCGCATCATGATTCTTGACGAAGCGACAAGCTCCGTCGATACGCGCACCGAGCTTTCCATCCAGACGGCGATGGATAACCTGATGCGCGGCCGCACAAGCTTTATCATCGCGCACCGCCTCTCGACAATCCGCAATGCTGACCTCATCCTCTGCATGAAGGACGGCGACATCGTGGAGCAGGGCACGCATGAAGAATTGCTCGCAAAAAACGGCTTCTACGCCAACCTCTACAACAGTCAGTTCGAGCACGCAGAGGAAAGCGCGTAAAACGCTTGTAAAACAAAACGAAGCTGTCTTCTCTGACAAAGAGAGGGCAGCTTTTTTGGTGGTTTTGAAGATTGACAAACGCCTAAAAGGACGGCTACAATAACCGCATAAAGGGGGCGTTTGTATGTTTTTGGATGAACTGAAAAAGAGGAATGTGCCGCGTTTAAAATCGCGCGCGGAGATGCTGGAGCTTTTGCAGCGGGAGGAATACGGCTGCTTGCCGAAGGCGCCGGAATCGTTCGTTTGGGAAGCGGAGCCCGGCGTTGCGGATAATTTCTGCGCGGGCAAGGCGACGCTGGAAAAGCTGACGTTTCGCGTTGTGGTAAACGGCAAAGATTTCGCGTTCCCGGTGTATTTGGCTGCGCCGACCGCAGAGGGGGCGCACCCGTTTTTTGTCCACATCAATTTCAGAAGCGATGTGCCGGACCGCTACATGCCGACGGAGGAGCTCATCGACAACGGCTTTGCGGTGCTTTCGTTCGGCTATGAGGATGTGACGCGCGACGACGGCGACTTCACCTCCAGCCTTGCGGGTGTTCTGTATGAAAACGGCAAACGCGCGCCGCATGACGCGGGTAAAATCGCGCTGTGGGCGTGGGCGGCGATGCGCTGCATGGATTACGCCGAGCACGACGAGCGGCTGGACTGCGCAAAGTCCGTTGTGTGCGGGCATTCGCGCCTCGGCAAAACGGCACTGCTCACTGCTGCGCTGGATACCCGCTTCGCGTTTGGCTACTCGAACGATTCCGGCTGTGCCGGTGCGGCGCTGTTCCGCGGCAAAAAAGGCGAGCAGCTTGACGATATTTATAGGCAGTTTCCGTTCTGGTTCAGCGAATCGTTCGGGCAGTATGTCGGCAAAACGGACGCGCTGCCGTTTGACCAGCACTACCTGCTCGCGAGCATTGCGCCGCGCTATGTATACGTGGCGTCTGCGACGGGCGACGACTGGGCAGACCCCGCGTCCGAGCTTTTGAGCTGCTATGCGGCGGCAGCGGGGGACAAGGAGGCGTTTCCCTATGAAGAAACGTCGGAAGACTACGATTTTAACCTGCACGCGGGCCGCATCGGCTATCACCGCCGCCCCGGTCTGCACTATTTCAGCCGCGAGGACTGGAACCGGTTTATTGCGTTTTTTGAAAGCAAGCAATAAGGCGGTGTATAGCAAAAGGGCGGCATGCCTGCCTTTTTGGGAACCCATACGACTCGGGTTCCTACGGTTCAAACGTCCCTCGGACGTTTGAACCTACCTTCCTAGTCTTTGGGGAGGCAAAAGGTATTTCGACTTCTGCGGAAGTCGACCAAGGGCTTTGCCCTTGGATTCTGTAACCGAACGTGTGCGTTCGGTTTAAGCTTCTTGAAAAAGCTTGAGCAAAACTTTGAGGTTCATAAGACGAAAAAAGCAGCGAAATCCTGAACAGGACTCGCCGTTTTCTTATGCTTTACTTAATTCTTGCGGTTAAAATTGATGAGGCAGCCGGCTTTGACGATCTTCTTTTCGTCGTCCGTCATCGGGGCGATGTAAAGCTCGATCTCCTTTACTTCATCGCCGAGCACATACGCTTTAATGCTCTGCATATCGCCGTCCATGGCGTCCAAAACGTTCGGGACGAGGATATAATCACCGATCTCGAAGGCGGGTTCATTCTTCATCTGGAACGGCAGCATGCCCCAGTTCATCATGTTGGAGCGGTAACGCTTGGTGGCGTACTCGGAGCAGATATTCGCAAGGCCGCCCAAGACGCGCTGGCAGCTTGCCGCCTGTTCGCGCGCAGAGCCGTCACCGGGCTTCACGCAGTAAATGACACTGCCGATTTCGATTGTCTTTTCATCGACGTCGGGCAGGATGTTTTTCACTTTTTCGAGTGCGTTTTTTCAGAGCTTCATCGCTTTGTGCTTCGCCCGCAAGTCTCGCTTTTTCGAGTGCACGGACATCCTTTGCGCGCTGCACGTAACCGGGGTCGCGGCGGGAGAGTGTGAACTCCGCAAGCCCCAGTGGGTTGGAGCGGTACGAAGACGTTTCGCCGGACGGGATCAATTCGTCGGTCGTTGTGACCTTATCCATGATCTTCGAGCAGACGCGCAGCAGAATGTTCTGCGCAAGTGCCTCCTGCTCCGGCCAATCCTTGATGTTCGGGCCGTAGATGAGCTTATCCTCCGGCTCTGCCTTGCCGAAACCGTTGTAAATGCGGGCGCGGTAGGAGGAATCATCGTAGTTGTATTCCGGCACTTCGTAGTCGTCCGCGTACTTTTCGGCGGAGGTCAAAATGCCGCCGTTTGCCGCCGTTGCCGCGATAGAACGTGCGTCCATGAGTGCGACGGCGCTCAGTTGGCCTGCGCCCGGCTTGGAGCCTTCGCGGTTCGGGAAGTTGCGTGTGGCGTGGCGGATGCTCAGCGCGTTATTCGCCGGTGTATCACCTGCACCGAAGCACGGGCCGCAGAAAGCGGTCTTCACGATGGCGCCCGTCGCCATGAGGTCGGAAATGGCGCCCTTTGCGAGCAGGTCCATAAACACCGGCTGTGAGGACGGGTAGACGTCCAGTGTGAATTCGCCCTGACCGCACTGCGCGCCCTTTAAGATGTGCGCTGCCGCCATGACGTTCGTATATGTGCCGCCCGCGCAGCCCGCAATGATGCCCTGCTGCACCTGCAAACCCTTTGGGGTGATCTTATCCGTCAGACTGAATTCGATATCCTTGCCTTCCGTCAAGCGCGCGGCTTCCTTTTCTACTTCGCGCAGGATGTCGCCGAGATTCGCGTTCAGCTCGTCAATCTCAAATGCATTGCTCGGGTGGAATGGCAGCGCGATCATCGGCTTTACGGTGGAAAGGTCTACATAGACCAAGCCGTCGTAGTATGTCACGTCGGCCGGCTTTAACTCGCGGTAATCGTCCGCGCGGCCGTGCTTTGCAAGGTACGCCTTCGTGTCGTCGTCTGTGCACCAGACGGAGGTGAGACATGTGGTCTCGGTCGTCATGACGTCCACGCCGTTGCGGTAATCGGTCGTCATGCTCTTGATGCCGGGGCCGACGAACTCCATGACCTTGTTCTTGACGTAGCCGTTTTTAAACACCGCACCGATGATGGCAAGCGCGATGTCCTGCGGGCCCACGCCCGGGCGCGGCTTGCCGGTGAGGTACACCGCCACAACGCCGGGGTACGCGACATCGTACGTGTTTTCGAGCAGCTGCTTGACGAGCTCGCCGCCGCCTTCGCCGATGGCCATGGTGCCGAGCGCACCGTAGCGCGTGTGGGAATCGGAGCCGAGAATCATTTTGCCGCAGCCCGCCATGGCCTCGCGCATGTACTGGTGAATGACCGCCATGTGGGGCGGCACATAAATGCCGCCGTATTTGCGCGCGGCGGAAAGGCCGAACACGTGGTCGTCCTCGTTGATGGTGCCGCCCACGGCGCACAAGCTGTTGTGGCAGTTTGTGAGCACGTAGGGGATGGGGAACTTCTCCATGCCGGAGGCGCGCGCCGTCTGAATGATGCCGACGAACGTGATGTCGTGCGAGGCGAGCGCATCAAATTTTAAGCGCAGGTTCTGCATATCCTCTGCGGTGTTGTGCGCTTTTAAAATGGAATAGGCAATGGTACCCTGTTTTGCCGTGTCTTTTTGGTAGGTCTCGGGTGCAGCGGCTTCCGGCACGATCTCTGTGCCGTTCACAAGGTAAACGCCGCCGTCATAAAGCTTTACCATATTCATTCACCGAAGCTTCCGAAGGAGCCCGGAAGCGATCCTTTCTTTTAGCATTGCATGGCCGCGCAGAAAATCCTGCGCTGAGTTGCTTTCAGTATAGCATAATAAAGGCGGATTTGCAATTTGCATTTCAGCTTTTTCATTTTGTTCAAAAACGGTTCAGTCTTCCGCGATGACTTTTGCTGCGGCGGAGCCCGAAGCGGTCTTCCAAATGCGGATCATCGTCGGGATGCGGCTTTGCAGTTCCGAAACGTGAGAGATGATACCGACGACGCGCCCGCTTTGGCGGATGCTCTCGAGCGCGCGCATGGCGGTATCGAGCGTGTCGGTATCGAGCGAGCCGAAGCCCTCGTCGATGAAAATGGAATCAAGCCGCACCGCGCCCGAGTAGCTCTGCACCACGTCCGAAAGCCCGAACGCAAGGGAAAGGGATGCCAAAAACTGCTCGCCGCCCGAAAGTGTCTCTACGGAGCGGCACGTGCCGCTCATGCCGTCCAAAACCTCAATGTCAAGCCCGCCGTAGCCCGCGCCGCTTTTGCCCTGCTTGTGCTGCAAGGCGTAGCGCCCGCGGCTTAAAACGGAGAAAAAGCGGTTTGCACTCTGGATGGTCTCGTCGAGCATCATGCCGAGTACGTACTGCAAAAGCGGCACGCGCAAGGCGTTGCTGCGGCCGGTCACGTACCCCGCAAGCTTTGCTGCGCGGCTGTACTGTACGTCGAGCGCGGCGGCTTCCTCCGTGTATTGCTGCACGGCGGCGGCGCTTTCCGCAATGGTGCGCAGGTCGGAGCCAAAGCGTCCAAGCTGCACGGAAAGCGTCTGCGTTTCGGTGCTTTTTGCGTCCAGCTCCGCTTTGCTTTGCGGAAGGTCCTTTTCCGGCGCTGCGCCGAGGGCATTTTTCGCTTCCTTTGCGGCGAACATCTGCTGTGCGGCAGCTTTTACGGCCTCGTTTGCGGCAGAAAGCGCGTTTTCCGCGGCGTGGAACGCTTCCTCAAGCGCTGCGGTCTCCTGCTCGAGCACGCGAATGCGCTTTTGTATTTCGGTCATCTCCAATGTGATTTGCGCCGCATCGCGTACGGCGTCCATGGCGCTTAATTGGCGGCGTTTTTCTTCTAAAGCGGCGCGGCAGGCGGCAAGCGCAGCGTTATGGCGGCTTTCGACCTGCATAAGCGCTTCGCGTTCCGCTTTGAGTGTCTCAAGTTTCTTGTGTGCGGCCGGCGCCTGCGCTGCAAGCTTTTGTGCTTCGTTGAGCGCCGTTTGCGCCGCAGTATAGGCCGCTGTGAGCACTTCTTCGCTTTCTGTGATGCTTTTTGCGGCATCGTTTGCGGCGTTTAATTGTGCGAAAGCGACCTCGTGCCGCGCTTTTGCGGCGGCGGCCGTCTGCTCGGCGCGGCTTTGCTCCTGCCGCAGGTCTTCAAGCTTGTTGCGCAGCGCATCAAGTTCTTCTTTTGTCGTCTCGCCTGCGCACGGCACGGCGAGCACGGGGTGGTGCACCGCGCCGCAAACGGGACAGGGCGTGCCGTCCGTGAGCCCAGTGGCGAGCGCGGCGGCGCTGTTTTGGTTCCATTTGGCTTCTGCCGCCGAGAGCAGCTTATCCTGCCCCACGACGGTCAGACGCGCGGTGCGCGCCGCGTCTTCGGCAGCTCCCCACAATTTTTTGCACTGCGCTTCGACTTTGGCGGCGTCACTGCGCGTTTTCAGCGCGACAAGCTGTTCGCTTAAGATGGTCTGCGTCTGTAAGAGCGACGCGAGCCGGTCTTTTGCGGCATCGGCCTTTTCGGTGAATGCTTCGCCTACCGCGATGCGCCGCAGCACCTCCGGCAGCTTTTGGCGGTCGTCCTCTGCCTGCTTCTGCACGGCGCGCTCGCGCTCCTCCTCGGCGCGCAGTTCTTTTAAAAGCTGCTCCTTTTGCAGGCTGCGTTCCTGCTCCGCACGCAGCTGTTCGCTTCGTTTTAAAAGTGTGTCCTTTTCGGCGGTCAGCTTTGTAAGTCCCGCGCGGTTCTGCTCGGCGCGCGTATACTGCGCTTTGGCGGAAGCTGCCCGCGTTTCGGCGGTTTTCAGCTGCGCTTCGGCATCGGTCTCAGCTTTTTGGCACTGCTCAAATTGCAGTGCACGGGTGTATTGCTTTTGTGCGAGCGTCAGTGCTTCTTTCGCGGCGGCGAGCGCTTTTTCGGTCCGTGCGCATTCTGATCGAAGCGCTTCCGTTTGCACGGCGAGCGCCTCGGCGGTCTCCGCGCCATGCTTTTCGAGCAGCGATTTCAGTTTTGTCTCGCACGTTTCGCGCTTTGCGTACAGCTTTTTTTGCCGCTCCGTAAATTTCATCGCGATGCGTTCCCATAGCTCGCAGGAGAAAAGCGTTTTCAAAAATGGCTGCTTTTTCGGTAGAATTCGCGCGCAGAAGCTGCATGAATTTGCCCTGCGGCAGCACGATGACCTGCGAAAATTGCTCGGCGGTGAGGGAAAGCAGGTTTTCCGCGTAGCCTGTCACATTGCGCGCCGCACCCGAAGCGGCAAGCGCCCAGCCGTCTGCCGTGCGGCGCTTGCACTCGTTTTCTTCCTCGGTGATAAAATCGTCGCTGCCGCGCTTTTGCGGCGGTACAGCGCGCGGCGGAAGCAATATTCGTCTTCGCCGAGCGCAAAATGATAGACGACCTCGGTGCGGTCGCTGTCCACGGCGGCAAGGCAGCGCATATCTTGAAACGTGCGCCGCCCGCCCGTCGATTTATAAAAGAGCGCGATGCTCATGGCGTCGAGCAGCGTCGTTTTGCCGCCGCCCGTCTGTCCGGTGATGAGGAACAGCCCCGCTTCGTTCAGCTTTTCAAAATCGATGACGGTGTGCTCCAGATACGGCCCAAACGCCGAAAGCTCCAAACGGATCGGTCTCACGTTGCATCGCCCTCCAGTTCCTTTAGAATTTCCGCCAGCAGCGCTTCGTCCTCCGGCTGCGCTTCCTCACCGCAGACCTCCTTTAAAAAGCCGCGGAAAAGCTCCGCGCGGCTGCGGCTGTGCAGATCGGCTTCCGCCTGCGTGCCTGCGTGCTGCTTTAAAAACCACGTGCTGCGCACGCCGAGTACATTCGGGTAATAGGGGCGCAGTCGGTCGGCCGGGCGGAAAACCGGCTCGTCGTCGGTGAGCAGAATTTCCACATAGTCTTCATTGGGCGCCGCCTGCCCGTTTTCGAGCAGCGCCGCAAACGTACCCTCTATGCGCTTTACGTCGTGCAGAGGGGTTACGGGGATGCACGTTGTTTCCACCGTGTCGCCGAGCGTGACGAGCGTCATGCTCTTTTTCTGGTGCGCTTCGTCTACGGAATATTTGAGCGGTGAGCCCGCGTAGCGCGCCGTGTCGCCTGCCCTTTGCGCCGCGTGCAGGTGCCCGAGCGCGCATAGTCAAACGGGGAGAAGACATCCGGTCGGCACATCGCCCGCGCCGCCGACAAAAAGGCGGCTTTCGGAATCGGAGGTGGAGGCCCCCGCCGCAAAGCAGTGCGCGACCAAAACGTGCTTTTTCGCGGGGTCAAACGCTTTTTCCATTTTTTCTACCGCCGCGCGCATGCAGGCCCCCGCACCGCGCAGCGTTTCATCGCCCAGCATTTCGCGCATCTGGGCGTTTTCAAAGTACGGCAGCGGGAAAATCTGTATGTTGCCGATCTCGACCGGCGTAAACGTGTCTTTAAGCTCCGTGATGATATGGATGCCGTGCCGCGCAAGCAGGCTTTTGCCCACCGCAATGCGGTCCGGGCTGTCGTGGTTGCCGGAAATGATGACGGCGGGGATGCTCCGTTCGCACAGCGCATCGATGAGCTCGTCGAATAAATGAATCGCGTCGACCGAGGCAATCTGCCGGTCGTACAGATCGCCCGCAATGAGCAGCGCATCGGGCTTATATTCATCCAGCGCAGGCAAAAGCGACTGCCGCACAAAATGCCGCTGGTCATCCATTAAACTGCGACCGTACAAAAGCCTGCCGAAGTGCAGGTCTGCAATATGTAAAAGCTGCATAGCGTCTCCTTTTAAATTTTCAATCTGACTTTTTTCTGAATTTGCCGGCGAGCACCTTTTCAGGGGTGCCAAACCGTGCTATAATAATAAAATAGTTAACAGTATTATATCATGTCCGTTGGAGGATAAACAGTGAGAAAACATAAATTTTTATCGATATGCGCAAGCGTTTTGCTGTCGCTTTCCGTTTTGACGACCGGCGTTTTGGCCGATACAGCCGAAAGCACTGCGAGCGAAAATTCCACAGCTTCCGATACCTCGACTTCGGAAACCGACACAACGACAAACACGGTCGTGGCCCAAAGCAGCGAAATGGGCTTTCCGTGCGATAAGCTCACAGACCCGAACAGTGCTTCTATCTATATGGTGAGCCTCGATACCGATACCGTTGTCTATACATATAATCCGGACGAGCGCCGCCCCATGGCTTCCATGACGAAGATCATGACGTATATCGTCACGGCGGAAACGGTCAGCGACCTGCAAAACACGCGCACTACGGTGCCGGAAAGCGTTGCCGAGGAGCTTGAGGGCACGGGCTCGTCTTTGGCGGAAATTCAAACGGGCGAAAGCTTTACCATCTATGAGCTTTTGAACCTGATGATGGTGCCATCCGGCAATGATGCCGCGCTGACGCTTGCAAAATATGTGGATTCTTTGAATATCACGGCCGACGACCCGCAGTACGACGAAGACGGTGACGGCAAAATGAGCTGTGTGGAGCTGATGAACAAGAAGGCCGCGGAGCTCGGCTGCACGAACACGCATTTTGTGAACCCGCACGGCCTGCATGATGAAAACCACTACACCACCGCGCGCGAGATGGCGACCATTACGGAGTATGCGCTGACAATGCCGTATTTTACGGACGTCACCTCGCAGACGTATTACACGCAGCCGCCGACGAACATGACAAGCGAGGAACGCACCGTCACCACGACGAACCGTATGCTTTTGAGCTATGACGATGAGTATTACACCTATGCCACCGGCGTAAAGACCGGCTCCTTGAATGAATCCGGCTACTGCATTTCCGCCACGGCTACGTATGACGGGTACAGTTACCTTGTCGTGTGCATGGGCAGCCCGTATATCGACAGCGAGGGCAACCATATCGATTATCACGGCGAAATGTACGATGCCGCGACGCTGTTCCGCTGGGCATTTTTGAATATCGAAAACAAAACGCTCGTCACAGACGGCGAGCTTCTCGGCGAGGTGGGCCTCAAATACGCGTGGGGCAAAGACCGCCTGCAGGTGCTGGCGCAGGGCAATCTCACCGCAACACTGCCGAGCAGTCTGGAAAGCGGCGCCATCACCACAAAGCTCGATCTGCCCGAAAGCGTGAAAGCGCCCATCAAAAAGGGCGATTACGTCGGTACCGCCACGTTCTATTATAACGGCGCGGAGCTTTCCACCGTTGCGCTCGTCGCCGCGGAAAGCGTGGAGCGCAGCGAGATGTGCAGGTTTTGCAGCAGGGGCAGGAGGTGCTCACCTCCACGTGGTTTATCGTTACGGCCACCATTTTGCTGGTCTTGGCTGCCGCGTATGCTATCCTTGCCATCCTGATGAACCGTAAAAACAAAAAAGTCCGCCGCGTAAAGAAATACAGAGATTTATAAGTACAGAAC